>ENA-OWNT01000071-OWNT01000071.1-seawater-metagenome-genome-assembly--contig:-NODE-71-length-308412-cov-6.880088_pt1 | contig 308412 bp, 245 predicted proteins | sample MGYA00238136_ERZ651165 | MGnify/ENA primary metagenome ERZ651165 (study PRJEB26861, sample SAMN08777766) | seawater metagenome | isolation source: coastal seawater | place: USA: Florida | collected... | reverse complement strand
TTTACGGTATTCTCAAATCCCGCATTCCTTTTGACCCTCATTTTGAAAATTCTGCTTGACTTTCAAGACGGTATCTACAAAAAGTGTAGCATAAATCGGGGTGTGGATGGCGTGCATATGAACGGTGATATGAGAGTTTAGAATCATTAAAAACAGTCATAAGAGAAGCAGGGACAGCGTCAGATAGGTCAATATCTTCAACTGTAATTCGAATAGTTTGGGAAACACACAAGCATCTCTGCAACGACAATTAAGGTACAGGTGTCGGTGTTTTCGTTATTAAGCCATCACCTATAGTTACTGTTATGGTTGCAGTTGGTGTAGGCATTGCTGCCGGGGTGAATGTTGGTTCAGGTTCAGGAGCAGCAGTCGCAATAGTCGGTGATGGTGAAACAACCTGTATCGTCTGTGTCATCGGAATCAATGGCGTTGCAGTCGGGATAGTTTGACCTGACGTATCCAGTGGTTGTAGAGGTACGGACTCTGTTGTTTGATTTTCAAATACCATGTTGCGTATCATCCAGCGATCTACCGGGCGATCATCTAAGGATGGAACGAAATACCAGGTCAGGCGTACATACAGGTTGTTGCTCCGATAGGGTCTCAAGTTGACAATTTGTTGCTGCCAGGTATCGGTATTTTCAACATTGTAAATTGAACGCCAGGTTACACTGTCGTTGCTAATTTGAACGATAGGGGCTGAATTCGTATTGTATGTGATGCTTTCAAAACGCAGCACAGGCGATTCCCATGATGAAATATTGAGAGGATAGCGATAGGTTAAGGTCTGGGGTTCATCTGCGGGACCCACAAGCCATTGATCCTGACTAATCATCCATGATTCAGATGGTATCCACAGAGAATAACCTGGTGTTGCAGTTGGCATCGGAGTATCAGATACAGACAGAGTGAATGTTGGCGATACTTGAATATCCTGCCCTATTACCGATGAACCGGATGCAGGTTGGATGGCAAAATTTGTCACATTCCCCGATTGAGGATTTGTAATTGATCCACTGTCCATACCCTGTGGGGCTAAAGGCAAGCGATCAAATGCAAAGTCAGTAGCTCCTGCTTCCTCGATACATTGACGCTGGAGTTCATTTATTTCCTCCTGAGTGATGTTAAATTCTAACATTACATCGCTGCTCAGAGTTACAAGAGTGCGCTCGCGGCAGACGGTATCAAATAAATCCCAATCACTATTATCAGCTAAAGTTGTTAAATCGTAAGTGTATAGTCTGGCATTTCCTGAAATAGCGGTTACGTATGTCGATCCTAGAAATGCAAAATCGACAAGGTTTGTTTGTGGTGTATCAAATAAAAATTGATCTTCTTTCCATATTCGAAGGAAGCTCCCCGTTCGAGTCCAGACAAGTGAATCATTCAATGCGCCGAGATATTCATCTCCGTTGCTGTAAAGCAATTGACCGTTGCCAGACAGTTGTAAGCTTGATTCCAGGGTAACACCATTAATTAAAGACGGTAATTCGAGTTGCGTAAGTGTTCCACCCTGATATACCAGAATATGACTGTCACCCAGAGCAAAAGGCATCGAAAGGTCATGCGGAACCAGAAAATTCTCCACGAATTCAAGGCTATAAGTGCCTACACGCAAATTATCTAAATCATTAGAACAACTAACGCCAACGTAGTTCCTTCTTGCATAAAAATAAGAAATATCTCCGTCGCAGAATGGATCATGTCCATCAACTTCTTGAGCTTCCGAATTATATCGCAATATGTAGGAGCAACAGCCATCCTGGTGAGTGTACAATGCGTTATATATTTCGATATCAGATTGGAAGGTAGGGATTCCAGAGAATTCACCTGTACCCAAATTTAACGTTATACTTGTCAGGAAGTGTACATCATACCAGCTTAACTCTATGTTATCATCCACACCCCAGACTAATTGTGATAGAACCTCCGCCACACCTGTACTATTTGCTGGTTGGATAATGGTCAATGACCCGGCATCATATATTGCAACATCGGTATTGCCGGAGGCTGCTCCGATTGCCAGACGTGAACCGGAGGGATTATAAGTAACTGTATAGCCATTCAGGTAGCCGGTAGATTGTGATAAAGCCAGACCGGGTTGTGATGCTACCTGTGCTAATTGATTTGATAAACTTTCAGGTATATAACGGGATAAACGACTATTGTCATTCGTAGTATATGCACGGATATATCCCAGCATACACATTGTAATCGCTTCGGGACGTTGATCATCCTGTAAGCCGAGGTCTGCACATTCAATCAAAAGTTCAAATACCGAGAACTCAGCCGCTGCCTGCTCAATTGCCTCGGTCGCTTCTGCAAGTGCCTCATCAGCTTCAATTAGCGCCTCGGTTGCTTCTGCCAGTGCATCTTCGGCATCCTCCAGTAAGTCTTCTGCATCGTCCAGTGCCTGTTCAGCTTCATCGAGTGCCTCCTCCGCATCGTCCAGTGCCTGTTCAGCTTCATCAAGGGCTTCATCGGCATCGGCTTGATCATTAGCCGCCCTGGTCTGAGCAGCATCCGCCTGTGCCTGAATCTGGATCGCTTCTGCTTGAGCGGCATCCGCTTCTGCTTGAGCGGCATCCGCTTCTGCTTGAGCAGCATCCGCTTCTGCACGGGCAGCATCCGCCGCAGCCTGTGCTGCATCGGCTTCTTCCTGTACAGAGGCAGCCTCGGTTTGTGCATTGGAAGCTTCATCTATTGCAATTGCGGCAGCCGTTTGCTCCATCGCAACATTTCCTTCAGCTTCATTCGCAATTGTTGCCTGGGCAGCAGCCGTCTCACCAAAGGCAAGTGCCTCGTTAGCACTTTCAGCCGCCTGTGTCGCTGCAATATTCGCCTCCCCTTCCTGGGTTAGTGCGAAGGCATCATTGGTTTCTGCAAGAGCATTTGCTTCAGATTGACGTGTCAGGGCAATGGATTCATTTTCGATGGCTTCTGCTTCGCGTGTTGCTGCGTCATTGGCAACATTCCCTGCATCCTGTGCAGCAACAATCGCCCCTTCTGCTGTGGCATTAGCCGCTGCCGCAGTCAATTGCTGGGCTTCGAGCGCTCTGGTTTGTGCGCCAACTTGTAGTAAGGCAAACACGGTTGCACATAAAAGCAAAGATAGCAGCACGCCTCCGGCTAGCATTCCCAATGTTACATTTCGCCTTAATCGTTGGGCTGCCCGGCGACTCTCCGTGACAAATTCTGCTTGCAGTGCCGTCGCTTCCGGTTGTTTGCCGTAGCCTGTTGATAGCCATTGCTCGGCTTCCATGAGGTCATCGCCCCGAAGCAACATACTATTGCGTCGATCCCGGTCATTCCATTCTTTTGCAAGCACAAGCAAGCGTGTATGAAATTGAGCGTGATCCAGATCTGTGTCGATGGCATTTATCAACGTGTGCATTGCTTCGCGGAAATCATCCTGTTCCCGCATCATCACCCAATTATGCCTCTGAAGTGCCCCGTGCATAGATTCATCGGTGACTTCGCGGTACAAAATAGGAATAATTCGCTTATTGTTGAGAACTGCGTGATCTATTTCTTGCTTACACACTGTAGAATTAACAGAATCAGGGGAAATAACAAAAACGAAGGTATGGGCGGCTTCAATTCCTGCTTTGATTTCAGACCACCAATCCGAGGTGGGAGGTATATCGTCCCAATCGACCCAGGTTTCACGCCCGAAATTTTTCAGACCTTCGTCAATTTTCTGGACAAACTCCTTATCCTTACGAGAATAAGAAATCATAACGTCTGAAATGTTATATGAACCCGCCATAGAATTTTTGTGTGCCCCGACAAATAAGAAAGATATATTTGTTAAGATTAATATACCTTACAATTATGTTATCAGCAACAAAATGGTCAATTTATACAATTGATAGAGAATATGATCGGGGACAAAATTTGCGCGATTCTCTAAAGTGGGGTATCATTTTTCTATCCTGATTGTGGCAAGCGGGGCACGATTGGTACTCGAACCCCGCTTCAAAAGTCCATCAGGACAATTGCTAAAAATAGTATAGCGTGCGGTATCTGACCTGAACAGTCTTTGGGAACTGTACAGGGATGGTTAAAGTACGCTATGCAATGAATCAGCACAGTGTAACTCTGCTTATGTGATAGCTAGATTGACGGATGAACCTGTGCAAGAAATACACAACTTGATGGACTTGTTGCTATAGCGGGACAGAACAACAGAATATCTATCAGCGCGGATTGTTTAAGAGCAGGGGTGCAACTTAGACAACTGCAATGATGCCGTTGTTTCGCGTGCCGGAGGTTACAGTACCAATGTTTTCTCCGGCACGAATGTTTTTGATAGTTATTAGTTGTTAGTCATCAGTTATTAGTGGAAGCGGTGGAGATTCTCCTGACATTATTAAACGCCTGAAAATATGAATTTCTCTCCAAGAATTATTGAAAATCAATAATACTGGCGCACTATTTTTCTATTTTTTAGTAACTGTGGTCGGTGACTATGGATGGAGTCAATGCGCGTATATAGTGAAATCACACTGTATTTATTACGCAAAAGGACTCATCTGATGGCTGAAAGAACACTGGCGCAAGCTGATCGCGAAGCAAAACAAATTATCACAAACTGGACAGCGGGAAATGCCCTCTTAGGCTGGATTCCGGGGAGTACGGTTTTATTCGGGGCGGCAGATACCGCTATGATTACACAGGTTGCAGGGGCATATGAAGTCAGTGCCTTTGATATGGAACATCTCGTCTCAACTCTCGGTGGCGCACTGGCAGGGGCATTCGCATCCGGGCTGATTGTTGAAGGTATCGGATTTATTCCTGTTTTAGGCTGGGCGGTCAAGAGTGCAGCGATGGCAGCAAAAGCGAATTTTATCGGCAACGAAGTGATGAAATACTTTAGAGACCGTTCGCCGCTTAAAGTTCGAACCACAGACGTTGACATCGAAATTGATTAAGCCCTCACCCTGAATAGCGTTGTTCGATACTGTATGAAGGGTGATAAAAGGGCTTAATTGTTCAAAAAAAGACCCCCTCTGTCGCTAACGCGACATCTCCCCGCCAGCAGAGGAGGGTTTTAAAAGCTCTTAAGAGTTCAAATTGTGGCAAAATGTCTTTTTTGTTGACATTTTTCGGGCACGATGCATCGTGCCCCTACACAAATGGGCATTTTAGTAGCGGACAAACCGCCTTAAATCTTTCTCCCGAACGCTCATACCTCATTGGGAGAGGGACTTTCAAGAGCCTTCAAAAATGCTGTGTTCATGATGCGGTAATAATTCCTTGCTAGAGTTGTCTATATGGTATAGATAGACTCAAGCAAGGCAATTGATATGAGCAAGCAACAAAATATCCTCGTCGTTGATGATGAACGCACGATTCGCGAAGTTGTCCGGCGTTATCTGGAATTAGAAGGTTTTAATGTCATTGAGGCAGATACGGGTCCTCTGGCACTCGACATCTTAAATCATGAAAGCCCTGATTTAGTGGTGCTGGACATCATGCTACCCGGCATTGATGGGCTGGCAATTACGCGCAAACTCCGTAATCAGGTTGAATATGCTGCTGTGACGAACAGCGAAATCCCCATCATTTTTCTGACAGCACGCACCGAAGAAATTGACCGCATCACAGGCTTTGAAGCAGGTGGTGATGATTATATTGTCAAGCCATTCAGTCCGCGTGAACTGGTCGCACGGGTCAAAGCCGTGTTACGCCGCAGTGCATCCGCTGAGTCTAATGCAGAAATGCCTGTCAAACTGCAACATCTGGAAATCGACCCGCGTAGCCGCACTGTTATTGTTGAAGGCAACAATATCACCCTCACAGCGAAAGAATTCGATCTGCTCTGGTTTCTGGCACGGCATCCGAAACAGGTATTCAGTCGTTCGCAATTGCTGGATAATGTCTGGGGTTACGAATTTTACGGCGATGAAAGCACTGTGACCGTGCATGTCCGTCGCTTGCGTGAAAAAATCGAACCGGATGCTGCTAAACCAACTTATATTCAGACAGTATGGGGAATCGGGTATAAATTCGATGCACCTGAACTATAAGTAGCGTTTCAATGGGGCTGATGTATAATGCTTCCTGATTTTCACTCAGGAGTATTTTTATGTGGCGTTCTCCCCGGGTAATTGCGATTGCCCTATCTACATTGACTGTGCTAATAGCCAGCTTATTGATTGCACAATTTTATAGCACAGGTGAACCGATCATCATTGAAGAGACTGCGGGTGATTCGACTGTCTATATTGAAGCAAGACATAATGCTATTTTATTTCCAGGGGAATGTCTGGAAGTTAATTGGGAAATCAATGGTATTAACGCAGTTTTTATCCAGACAAAACACGGCTACCGGGGAACAACAGGTCTGGATAAAGCTGTCTTCTGCATATGGAGCGATAATGACAATCCGACACTACGGGTAGAATTCCCGGATAGTTCTACAGAGTCTTATGTTCTTGATATTCAGCATCTATACGCATCCCCTCTTATCACAGGCGGTTTAATCGTCACAATTATCGCCGGATGTGTACTGGCATATTTTACTATCGGGATGTCTGCTGTTGTTGTCATTTTAACGCTGGTGTGCTTCGTGCCTATTTTGAGCATGAATTCCAGCTTCGAAATGGATTTTTCATCACACATTTACTGGGCAAATATCGCCAGGAGTTCCGGTAGCTTTGAGGATATGCCGCCGCACTTCGTCTTTCATTATATGACGATTCAACTCAGCAATATCGTCAACGGTATGAGCCTGATACGATCAGCATTCTTTGTTACCCTCACTTCGCAGGTCGGAACAGCCCTCGGATTTTATACCTTATTCAACATGCTTGACGCGCGCACCCGCGACAAACCCTATTTGAAAATCATCTATGGGTTCGTTGCTGTTTCATTGCTTCTTGTGGGACCTATCACTTATTTCTTGATGGGATTCAGGCTGCCCCGTACCACAGCTCTGCTATATGCCAATACCTATCATAGTCCGACGATGATCGTGATGCGAATGTTTGCAGTCTGGCTGTTCGTCACGATAATTAGCATTCCGGCAAAATGGTCAAAGCGGGTGATTTTGTATTTGCTTGCAATTATTATATTGCTACTGCTGGCGTCATTCTCAAAACCTAACTATACCCTGGTGATTGTACCGGCATATCTGGTATTGATGGTCTTAAATTTTGTTCGATATCGTCAGGTTAAATTAAATACAATTTTAGTTCTCGTGACGCTGATTATCACCGCGAGTGTCGCGCTTGGCTGGCAATATTTTGCTGTTTTTAGTGATGAAAGCACCAACATCATTGCCAGTGAACGAAGTGAAATTCTGGTGCAATGGTTCGGGTTATATACGACATGGGAATCACCACCTCAAAAAGCAGTGGTGGAGTGGTTTGTCTCTCTCATCTTCCCGATTGCAGTATATCTACTCTACTTGAAGAAAGCGTGGAAGGATGATGCGCTTAACCTCTCATGGATTGCACTTTGCGGTGCGATTGCAATGGCCGTATTGTTCATTGAAGTCCCCCGTACAGATCATGGTAATTTCGTGTGGGGAACCCGTATCACTACATTGATTACCTTTGGTGTTTCGGCATCTTTTCTAATTCGCCAACCGGAAATATGGACATGGCAAGCTCTAAAATCTGATTGGCGTTTCTGGATTTGTGCTATGCTGTTTATCGTTCATGTTGTGCATTACATTATTGCAATCATTCAATTTTACGGTTGACGTATGCTAAAACGCAGTGTGCAGATTTTGATTTTCGGTCTGATTGGCAGTGTTCTATTTGCATGGTGGCGATGGTGGTCGATTCGTCGTAATCGTATTCCTGCGCCACAGGCACTTAAATTGGTTCGCAATCCCGACACAGATATTTCAATCCGGCGCAATGGCGACACACTCAGTATCGAGTGGTCACATCCCACGAAAAAAGCCGAGATTTACACCGGGTCAGCTTATAGTGACATCGACAAATCACAGGCAATCACTGTCGAGAATCAGCAATTTGCTCTCTTGCATGGCATCTCCCCTACCCGTTATCAGGTCGAAGTTGTTTTAGATGATGGCACAGTTCTCAAGCAGATTGAGCGTGTTTTGCCACTTAAGAGTGTGCCGAATTTCCGTGACATCGGCGGGTATCGCACCAAAGATGGTCAGATAGTCCAATGGAATCGGGTGTATCGCTCGTCTGCGCTGGATAATCTCTCTGAAGGAGATGGTCAGAAACTTCAAGATTTGGAGATCAAGCTGGTATGTGATGTTCGCACAGTCAATGAACATCTGGCTGACCCCGATCAAGTCCCCGATGGTATTGAGGTGATTAGTTTTCCGCCGTCGTCCGGTGACAGTGTATGGGTAGCACTGGCACGCTTGCTCTTTCAAGCCGGGTTTCTGGAAAATTTATTGCTTGACCTCTATCAGCGTGTGATGGTTGAAGAAAATCCGCAGGTGTTCGCGAGTTTGTTCCAGCGCATGGCAGATGAGCAATTTTTGCCGATGGTGATTCACTGTGCAGCCGGAAAAGACCGCACAGGCATCAGCATTGCTTTGTTACTGGCGTTTCTCGGTGTGCCGGATGATGTTATTGTTGCCGATTATTCGCTGAGTAACCATTATTATGATTTTTTCAAACAGGCGACCCGCAAGAATCTCGCACAACTGCGTATCATGGGACTGTCCGAGAGCGATTTCGATTATTTACTGATTGCGGATGCGGATGTGATGCAGCAAACACTGGATTATGTGCGCGGGAAATATGGTTCGGTTGAAAATTACCTGACTTCACGGGTCGGGATTACGCCGGAAACACTGGATGCTATCCGGCACAATCTACTGGAGGGTTAATCCATCCGAATGCGGGTTATTTTGCGTATAAATTAGTAGCAATGGTAATCCCCTCTTCACAAAATATTGCTATGGTAAATCGTGACCTTCGATAAATTTTTGGAGAGTGAGACACAATTTTTGCAGGGCTTGGCACGCCAAACCCCTACTGGATGTCTAATTGTTCCGAAGGTTATTAATGATAGATAATTAAATTTTGCGAGAAATCTCATGCAACAATCTATGCCTCCCCTGACAAACAAACAACATCCTCTGGTGATATTGTTCATCAGTTTACTGGTTCTCAATATTGGTATTTACGGGATCATTGAATTTTTTCTGCCGATTCAGGGCAGCATGGTTGTGCCGCCTTTGCTCACTATGATGACAGCCATCGGTATTTTGCTGACTATTGTTGCGTTTGCGCTATATCAATCGGGCATTTTGCAATATTTGCGAAGTTTGCGTCTGCTGATGATTGTGATGGTTGGCGTGATTGTCTCGGTGGTGCTATTTTATCTGTGGCTGATTTCCGAAGTGCTGTTCTCGAACTCGATTTACCTCTCGTTTATGTCGATGGCGATGTTTTTTGCCGGGATGACTTCGATTTCATTCGGGTATTTTGTCTCACGGGCGATGACTCAACGATTGTTTGCGCTTGCCGATGCTGCCGGAGAAGTTGCCCGGGGAGATTTTAGTACACGGCTTGAAATACGTGGCAATGACGAAATCGCTTATCTCGCGCAAAGTTTTAATTCGATGGCGGCAGATTTACAGCAAATCGAAACACAGAAACAACAATTAGAGCAAACGCGGCGTGATTTAGTGGCATGGGTCTCGCATGATTTACGCACTCCTTTAACGTCAATGCGTGTGATGCTTGAAGCCTTAGCCGATGGGGTCATCAGTGATGAAGAAACACAACAACGTTATATCGGCACGACACTCAAAGAGATTCAGCATCTCAGTCATATGATAAATGATCTCTTTGAGATGGCGAAATTGGATGTCGGGCATATTGATTTAGAAATTCTCCCGACTCCCATTGCAGACCTCATCAGCGATACGATGGGCAGTATGATGATCAAAGCACAGAAAAATAACATTACACTGGAAGGCAGTGTCGAAGATGGGATTGATCTGGTGTATGTTGCGCCGGATAAGATTCAGCGTGTCCTCAAGAATTTGATTGATAACGCGATTAAATATACGCCGGAAAATGAAACAGTGACGATACGTGCCCGGCATAGCGACGATGCGCTGGTGCGGATTGATGTGCATAATACAGGCGTGCATATCCCGGAAAAAGTTTTACCCGATCTATTCGATAGTTTCTACAGGGGCGAAAAATCCCGCGCCAATAAAGATGATGAACGCGGCACAGGGCTGGGATTAGCGATTGCACGCGGATTCGTTCAGGCGCATGGAGGCAAAATCTGGGCGGAGAGCAATCCCGATACCGGAACATGTTTCAGTTTCACGATTCCGAATCGGGAGATAGATAGAGATTGAACCACAGAAGTAAATCCAGAAAATCATGTCTGTGTAGGGGTTTGGCGCGCCAAACCCCTACCGTATGTCTAATTTATTTATCTTCTTCGTCATCATCATCGGGATACGAGGCATCATCATCCCACCAGCCGACTAAATCATCGGGAAAGGCGGGATTGCGATAGAGTAATTCTTCCAGTTCCTTGATTCTATCGAGATAGCCGATTTGACCTTTGATGATTTGATCGACACCACGTAATAACTGCCGCCGCATTTTAAGTGTCATCTTTGAGTCTTTAGCGAGGTCGAACAACCGTTGTAGACCTTCCTCATAATTTGTATTCATTGTACAAATCCTCCCCGAGTTGCTCTTTCATGTAGGAGTTGACCCGCGCCTGTAAAAGTTCATGTTCCAGGCGTTCTTCGGGAGAGAGTGAAGCGAGGTAAGCGGCATCTTTTGCCTTCCATTTTGCTTCATGTTCATCCAATGACGCATCCAATGCAAGTTCACGGCGCTCAAATTCGCGTAGACGTGAAATCTCAGCATAGAGACCATCCATACGGCGACGTGAGAAGAACCAGACGGCGATTGCTCCGGTGGTGAGCATGAAAAGTGACCAGAAAAGTCGTTTCATCTGTAAAACCTCCATAAAAATAGGCAAATTTCACCAATAGACACTAGAAAACTATCCACCGCAGTGATTACACTTGCCAGTGGGAGAGGCATTGTGTAAACCACGATGTTCTTAAGGGCGGTAGTTGTCGCTACTGCCCTTCCAGATTTATTGATGTGACAATAGTATATCGCCTCTTTTTGAATCCTGCAACAAATGTTTGGTTTTTGAATTATGGGTTTTGATTAATGCTTTCTCCAACCACATACAAGCAAGACATAGCCAATCTTCTAAGTCTCCCACACCTTTCACGAGGATATTTTGATGTAAATAATGAACGCCTCCGTTTGAAGCGTTTTTGGAGTGCTACAGTTCTTTACATGGAAAATCGTTCCAGTAATCGGTATGAAACAAATTTCCTCGTTTCAGTTATCACAACTGATAAATGGATTAAGGGCGTTTTACTGACTATCGAAGATGAATTTGAATACAGTAACCAAAAACCAGAATTTGTCGGGTATGTTAGTCATATTCAACCGGAAGATGATGTTGTTTCAGGGAAATTGAAGCACGCGAATATCTATCCTGATGATGATTTCTATATTAGAGATAGTCTCTCATCTCTGTTCTATACTATCTACATTCAAACAGATAAGAGCCAAACTTTTTTCAATACAGAAGCGAATATGGATGACAGAAACAAAGCAGTTGGTTCAGCTTTACTGACAACTGCTCATAACATCGGAAGCCGTGTTAATGATGAGCGTTTATCCACATTCATGAATAAAATTCCATCATCTTATTAGATTCTAACCTGCCCCTGCTTGATTGTCAGCGAGTGATTCTGTCAGATAGTCGATGACTGCACCAACACTGCCGCCATATTCCGGTTGCAACTATATTCTATTTGCAGCTACGAGACCATTCCTGCTGCTGCGTGAGAAGAACCGGACAGCAATTGCTCTGGTGATGAACATGAAAAGTGACCACGAAAGACGCTTCATGTGTAAATCCTCCAAGATAGATTACTGAACAAATTCCAGAACATTGAAATGCACCGGATAATACCACCTATATTGACAGTCCTGTTATCATTTTGCTATAATAATTTCATATCGTGAAATGCCATTTTGCTTTGTGAAACGCTATGAATACTGCTCCTGATGGTACACAATCAATCATTCGCGCACTAAGTGTCCTCAAAATGTTTGATGATGCCAATCCAACCTGGGATTTAAACGAACTCACGGAAGCCTCTCAACTCAATAAAACCACGCTGTTTCGCATTCTGGGCGCACTGGAATATGAAGGTTTGCTCGAAAAAACAGATGATGGGCGCTATTGCCTCGGCTCAGAGATCATCGCCCTCGGTGGACGTGCTGCGCGTGTCAATAATTTACGAACGGTGAGCCATCCAGTACTCAAGCATCTAACCGCTATTTCCGGTGAAACGACGACACTGGAAGTCATGCGAACAGAATCCGATCAATCATGGTCGATGCTGGTGATTGATGAAGTTCTTGGCAAGCATATCGTCGGCATCACACAGTACATCGGCAGTCGCTTACCAATTCATGCGACATCAACAGGAAAAGCCGTTTTAGCTTTTGTCGATGATGACCACAGGGACGATATTCTATCCGCGCAATTTGCCGCCTTCACCGACGAAACCCGCATCAATGCAGCCTCGCTCACACGCGATTTAGAGCAGGTCGCCACACAGGGCTATTCCCTCGCATACGGCGAACTGGAATTGGGATTGGTTGCAATCGGCGCACCAATTTTCGATGCAAATCACCAGGTCAGAGCCGCAATTAGCCTGACAGGAGCAAGCGTGCGTATCAAACGGGATGATGTGCCGGAACTCGCAGCACTCGTTTGTGAACATGCCGCCGACATTTCACACAAATTGGGGTATCGCCCCTGACACACACACATATCTATTTCTGGAACTAATGTTGAAAGGTAATCTCATGGCACTGAATATCCAAAACCCGCCGGATACCCTGCCCGATGTTGACCCGTCGGTCGCACAGGAAGCGGTTGAACTCGCAGCAAAATTGTTGGAAAAAGCCGACTCTGTTCAGACAGATGCCGAAGAAACACAGGGGGCAAAACTCGCCCGGATGATGAATGACCCGGATGGCAAAGCTCTGACAATGCAACTCTCCGATCAAGCATTCCGCAGTCATGACCCCGCCCGTGTCGCTTCACAGATAGACCACCTTCTCAATCAATATAGTGTCCCGAATTATTTTGAAAAATGGGAACAACTCGCTCTCGCTCTCGGGACACAGGTTGCAAAATTCTTGCCAGCGATGGTGATTCCGATGATTGTGGAACGCATCCGTCAGGAAACCAATAATGTCATTCTCCCGGCAGAGAAAAGCAAATTCCGTAGCTATCTCCATAAACGCCGCGCAACAGGCACACGCTTGAATATCAATCAACTCGGGGAAGCAATTCTCGGTGAAGGTGAAGCCGGGCGTCGCCTCGAAAAATACATGGATTTACTGGCAAATCCTGATGTGGAATATATCTCGATCAAGATTTCATCCATTTTCAGTCAGATTCACATGGTTGCCTATGACTATACAATCGAGCGCATCAAAGATATTCTACGCCAGCTCTATCGTCAGGCGATGAAATACAATTACACGCATCCTGATGGCAGACAAACAGCAAAATTCATCAATCTCGATATGGAAGAATATCGCGATTTGCATCTGACAGTCGATGCTTTCATTCAGGTTTTAGATGAAGACGAGTTCAAAAATTATCGTGCGGGAATTGTTTTACAGGCATATCTACCGGATTCAGCGCAGGTTCAACGTGATTTAACCACATGGGCAATGAAACGTGTGGAAAATGGTGGCGCACCTATTAAATTGCGTATCGTCAAAGGCGCAAATCTCGCTATGGAACAGGTTGAAGCATCCATTCACGGTTGGGAGCAAGCGCCCTATCCGACAAAAGCCGATGTCGATGCCAATTACAAACGCATGGTGACTTACGGCATGGTCGAAGAACGGGCAAAAGCAGTCAATCTTGGCATAGCGAGTCACAATCTCTTTGATGTCAGTTATGCCATGATTCTGCGCGACAAAAACGGTCTGGAAGAATACGTCGAATTTGAAATGCTTGAAGGTATGGCGAATCATCAAGCCCGTACCGTTCAGGAAAAAGCCGGAGGATTATTGCTCTATGCACCGATTGTCTCAAAAGATGATTTCCACAGTGCGATTGCTTATCTGGTGCGCCGACTCGATGAAAATACGGCAGAAGAGAATTTCCTGCATGACCTTTTTGGCATGACAGTTGGCAGCCGTGAATGGAAAAAACAGCGAGACCTCTTCCTGCAAGCCTTTGAAAACATGCAAACAGTCAGTGATGCGCCGCGTCGTCAGCAAAATCGACAGACAGAGCAAATCCATATTGACCCGGAAGCCCCGTTTGATAATGTGGCGGATACAGATTTTTCTCTCAGAGCGAATCAGGAATGGGTCAAAAATATTGTCGAAGCTTACAAAGATAAAGTTTTCGAGACGATTCCACTGCAAATCAATGGGGAAGAAATTGTCACCGATAGTACAGGTGATGGTCATGACCCCGCACAACCGGATAGCATTGCTTACCACTATTCAATGGCAACACCGGAGCAAATTAATCAAGCACTGGATACAGCAGTAAAAGCACAGGTTGACTGGAACAACCGCCCTATCGCCGAACGTCGTGGATTGCTCATCAAAGCAGCAGAGAAATTAGCTGAACGTCGTGGTGATTTCATCGGTGTGATGATGCGCGATGGTGGTAAACAGGTTGAAGAATCTGACCCTGAAATTTCAGAAGCAATTGATTTTGCCAATTACTATGCCCGTACATTCGACACGCTCGATACAGAATTTAGCGATGTCAAACGTGATGCACGCGGGGTTGTCCTGGTCACGCCACCCTGGAACTTCCCGCTTGCGATTCCTGCTGGCGGTGTTTTATCGGCTTTGATCGCAGGAAATAGCGTCATCATCAAACCTGCGCCGGAAGCTGTGCTGACATCATGGTATATGGTCAATGCCCTGTGGGATGCTGGCATTCCGCGTGATGTGCTGCAATTCGTTCCAACAACTGATGATGAAGTCGGCAAAGGCTTAGTCACAGATGACCGTGTTGATGCTGTGATTCTGACAGGCGCATACGATACTGCCCGGATGTTCCTCGGCTGGAAACCGGATATGACCCTCTTCGCAGAGACAAGCGGCAAAAATTCGATGATTATCACCGCCATGTCAGACCGCGACCAGGCAATCAAAGACCTCGTTAAATCGGCTTTCGGACATGCAGGACAAAAATGTTCAGCAAGCAGTCTGGCAATTCTCGAAGCCGAAGTTTATGACGATCCAGCATTTCGTCGTCAACTAAAAGATGCCGTTGAAAGCTTACACATTGCCCCGGCGTATGATTTATCCACAAAAATGGCAACTGTTATCCGTGAGCCAGACCCCAAACTCAAGAAAGGTCTAACCACACTTGAAGCAGGTGAAGAATGGTTAGTTCAACCACGCATGATAGATGGTAATCCGAACCTGTGGACACCGGGTATTAAATTGGGCGTGAAACAGGGCACATTCTTCCATAAAACAGAGTGCTTCGGACCCGTTCTTGGCTTGATGCGTGCGCGTGACCTCGACCATGCAATCAGTCTAGCAAATGATGTCGATTACGGTCTAACAGGCGGTTTACACACACTCGATGACCGTGAAATCGAAATCTGGCGCGAAAAAGTCGAAGTCGGCAATGCCTATATCAATCGCGGCACAACAGGTGCAATCGTTCAACGGCAACCCTTCGGTGGCTGGAAAAAATCGGCATTCGGGTATTCCAAAGCTGGCGGTGCAAATTACACCTATGCCCTCTCCACCTGGGAAGATGATACCGACGACGAGAAAACTCTGCTTGGACGTGCTCACAAGTCATATAAAGACGCATGGGACAGTCACTTCTCTGTAGAACATGACCCATCACAGGTTCGCGGTGAGTCGAATGTATTCCGTTACCGTAAGATGGGACGTATCCTGCTGAGACTGACGCCGGATAGCAAATCAGTTGATGTGGAACGTGTTTTGCTGGCAACTCAATATTGTGGTGTACCAGTTTATGTCAGCCTGAGTGACGAATCCGCAAGATTAGACATTCTCAAGCTGGATTCATGGCGACATATCACGGTAAAAGTCGAAGATGAAGCACATTTCATTCAGGAAATTAAGAGTGGCATCTATCAGTACAAGCAACGTATCCGTGCAATTGAACCTGTATCGGATGCCATTCGTGACGCTGCTATTGACGCACATGTGATGATTGCCAGTGACCCTGTTCTCAGCAATGGTCGTCTGGAATTGCGTCATTATCTGCAAGAACAGAGCATGACGCAAACCACCCACCGCTACGGCAACATCGTAGCCGAATAAGCCATTCTATGGAGCGTATATACAGTGCGCTCCTGTTTTTACGATTCTGCGTATCTCAAAAAAACCTGATCTTTATCAAAATGGATGACAAAATGTATGATATTGATGTTCTTTTCAACATCCAGCAGAAATACCCCTGAATCCTGCAATTGTTGAATTTTGTCCTCATGAAATAGAGGCTCAACCTCTGAGAACCCTTCCAGTAGCTCAAAATTACAGGTTAACCAGAACATTTCTTCAGATGGCTTACAGGCTTCAAAAATTGCAAGTAACTCATCGTTGCGTTTCAAATGAAAGATAGTAGGAAGAGGCATTAAAACACATCCAGATAAACTTCACTCATTTTCAACTGGCAACCAATCACTTTCAGCGGAATGACTGTATCTAAGCCCTCAAATTCCTGTAATTGCCAGCCAATGTCATTACGCGTCCAGAGTTGTGCATAAGGTTTTTCCTGGTCTAGTACAAGGTAGATTTGTAACGATGGCAGACTGCGGTAATATTTTGCCTTCGTCCCTGTGTCATAATCTTCTGATAATGATGTCACATCACCGACAAGAATTGGATTTAATAGCAATGAATGTTCTTCATCTGCAAATTGTACATCAGGAGGAATAACAGAAAAAGCAGGATAGATGTATACAGAATCGGATATTTTCACTTTCACACCGGAACCAAAACCCCTATAAGGCTTATCCCGTAATTGTTCTCTGAGTTCAGCGCTGCAATTGACAATCATAATGCTTCGATTGCTGGTACTACCCATCCACATGTAAACGTCACCATCAATATATTCATGTTTGATGCCTGTTTCCTGCTCATGGGCGAGGTATTCATCAACGGACATTTTTTGTGGAAGGCGTTCACTGACCATCTATCACAATCCCTTTTGCTCACTTGATTACATTATAACATTAGCGGATGAGCGACATAGAAAAATTAGTCGCGAGGACGTGGCGAAAGCAGAGTTTATATAAAGTCCTTTATCTAATGTGTTTGTACCTCGTTATTTTTGCACAGAGTTGCACCTGCAATCGGGAGAGAAATTCCCGATACGTATCTATGAACGATACGATACAATATACAATGAATGTATGCCTCAGATAGATATGCGAGATTATGTTCGCAAAGTATAATACAAACTTTCAATGGTGAGCGTTCATGTTTGATGTGTTGCTGACGTAAAGTTTCAAACTCTTCTATTGCTGTTGTTCCGGGGGACTTTTCATTCACATGATGAGACAATAACTTTATAGGCTGAAGGGGTCGGGTTATGAATATTCGAACAGGTTCAGGAAAACTTTTGCATAAAATCTATAGGAAGTTTCTTCCGGTATTTTTCTTGACTATTGCCAGTTTATCTGTTGTTAACGCTCAAAATAACTGTGCGTTCGGCATATCAGATATTCTTCAACAAGCAATGGAGTTTTGTGCAGATACAGATATTAATGAAGCCTGTTATGGTAATCCACATGTGAATGCAGTTCCTCGAATAAATACCTTTGATTTTGTCTTTGCAGCTCCGGGTGATAGGGAAGCAGTGACAAACATTCAATCTCTGTCTGTTGATTCTTCTGATCAAACACTTAATACATGGGGTATTGCTCAAATACGTTTGTCAACAAGTACAGAACAGGGAATACAGGATGTTACTATGCTGCTTTTTGGCAGATTTGATCTGGAAAATGCTATTGATAGTACTGAAACAGTCAATATGCAAGTAGAGACCATCGGACATTCAATCTACTCATCCCCTGACATAACTTCAGAGGTAGTTGATTATCTGGAATCCGGTACGCCCATTGTTGCAATAGCGAGGCTTGAGGATAACTCATGGTTAAGAATAATTCATCCGGCAACAAATACAGTAGGTTGGATCGAAAACCAGGGTATCGCTGTTTCACAAAATGATGATGACACTGTAAATGAACTGCCGATACAGGATGCAAGTACACCATACTATAGCCCTATGCAGGCTTTTTACTTTGAAAATGGTCGTTCTGATTTGAATTGTGACAGCGTCGCAACAGATGGGCTGCTTATTCAGACCCCTGATGGTATAGCCCGTGTATCATTGCTCATTAATGAAGTAAGTATTGAAATGCTGGGCAACTTATCCGATACGGGTGAGACTCAGCCTGCTACTATATTCATTCAGTCTGATCAAAGTACAAATCATGAAATGGTGGTTGATGTATTCTCCGGCACAGCAAACGTTGAAAGTTACAATCTTCAGCGTGAAGTCAATGCGGGGCAACGGACTTCAATACCCCTTTCTGTCGATCTTGAAGCATCCGGTATACCGGAGCTTCCGACTGCCATTGATGCGAACACTGTAGAAAATGTTGGTAATTTATTCGCCCCGCATTCGGAGAACAATAACAATGCATCAAATAGTAGCGTAAATCCGAATAGTATTGATGGTATCACGAACAATCCGGTGTCGGGTACTAACTCAAACTCGACAGGAAGCGATACAGACAATTTTGAAGGTATCGAGATAGATAGAGTTATCCCGGAAATCAATATCAGTATCAACAGAAGTTCTGGCGGCAATAATACAGAGGTTGTCCCCACTCAAGAAATAGATTACGACACCTCTATGACTTTTGATAATTTTTCATCTTGGGCTAATATCTTTTTTCTAAGCGTTGCAATTATATCCGGGGTTATTTTGTTAGCCATCATAATTGTATTGACAATTAGAAGAAATAGATCAGAACGAAGCAAATAGAGCGATTTCATATTCGTGTTGTACAAGTTTCGCGTCAAACTGGAATGAGTATTTATGACATCTAATAAACCGAGGAATATTCGTATATTCTTATCTTCGCCCGGTGATGTATTCGCTGAACGAAATGCGGTATTTAATATATTAGAAACCGTTTCTCATGATACTAATATGCGTGATCTGGTAAGTCTGGAACTGGTTGATTGGAGTGGTACTCCCTTACTGGCAACGATGACACCGCAGGAAGCAATCAATCAGGGACTACCATTGCCATCGCAGTGTGACATCGTCATTGTTATCTTCTGGTCAAGAATGGGAACGCCACTTCCTGATAATTATAGAAAACCTGATGGTACTCGCTATCTATCCGGTACAGAGTGGGAATATTTGAATGCTTTTGACGCTGCTAACGACAGTGACAGACCTATACTTATCGTCTATCGACGTACAGATGATATTGCACTGAATCCCCGCGACCCTGATTTTATGACAAAGTATGAGCAATTTCAGCGTGTAGAAGACTTTTTCGTCTCATTCACTAATCCAGATGGCTCAATCAAACAGGGGTACAATACCTACAGGACGCTGGATAATTTTCGCGAAGCATTTGATGCACATATTCGCACACTTATTGAACGCATTTTAGATCTCAACCCGCAACAACTCATGCCTGCTAATACAGACAATGAAGTGACCGCGCGTATCATTGCAACAAAGTGGAAGGGATCGCCTTTCCCGGGACTACGTGCATTTACAGAGAAAGAAGCTACGATATTTTTTGGGAGGGAACGGGAAACCGATGCCTTGATTGAGAGGTTACAGCAGTCACGTTTTGTTGCTGTCGTCGGTGCTTCAGGCAGCGGGAAATCTTCACTTGTAGGAGCCGGTTTGATCCCCCGATTACGTATGAATGCGATTCCTGAATATAGTAGCTCCCATTGGCACATAATACGATTCACACCGGGCAAAAATCCATTCTCAAATCTGGTTGATGCCTTAATACCAGAAAATTCTGAATTCAAAAACTACCTGCTTGAAGAATCCATTACAAAAGAACAATTCGCGCAACAATTGCATACACAACCCGTGTATCTTCAACAAAAACTTGAAGCATTATCTACTACATACAACATTTCAAAAACAATGCTCTTCATCGATCAATTTGAAGAGCTATTCACCCTTACAGATGAAGATATTCGCGAGAAATTCGTCAATTTATTAACACTCAATATCCCTGACCTGTTTATCGTTGTAACAATGCGTGCTGATTTTTATCATCAAGCACTCGAAATACAACAACTTACACCTTTATTACAGTCAGGAACTTTCCCTCTATCAAAGCCTTCGATTATTGCGCTGTATGAAATGATCACCCGCCCTGCCGAACGAGCAGGTCTGTTTTTTGAAGCAGAATTACCGGAAAAAATATTAGAAGATGCCGGGCGCGAAGCAGGAGGCTTAGCATTAATGGCGTATTTGCTTGACGAGCTTTATCAGCGGTCTCAAGCGAAAAGCATAAAAGAGCTAACTCTAGCAGATTATGAAGAATTTGGTGGTGTACATGGTGTCATCGGACATCGAGCAACAAATATTTTCAACACTCTGGAAGAGAATTTTAAAGACAAAGCGTTGAGTATATTCTTTCGCTTGATTACTATTGGTGAGAACGGGCAGGTTACACGCAAACCAGCACTTCAGCACGAAATTGCAGATACACCCGAAAAAGCGAGATTGGTTCAGCGCTTTATTGATGCCCGCCTACTGGTTAGCTATAGCGATGCTCAGGGCAATTTTGTTACTATGGCACATGAAGCCATACTTACATCATGGGATACATTACGGGAAAGTATTGAACGTAATCGGCATACACTTCATAGAATTGATGAACTTCGCACTGAAGTCGGGACATGGTTGAAAAATAATCGTGACAAAAGTTATCTGGCTACAGGTTCGCGTCTGGGCGAATTTGAAAGTCTCAGAAGTAACGAGCTATGGTGGACACTTCAAGCAGACGAAACCGACTATCTTAACGAAAGTATCGCCGGTAGAGAAGCAAGCGCTCTTCGCACGCGACGTATTAACATGGCACTTAGTATATTTTCTGTTGTGACAGCAATACTACTTCTGCTCTCCCTGTTTGCCTTTAGACAGGCAAATAATGCGACTGTAGAAGCACAACAGTCCGCAGAAGTTGCACGCTCCCGCGAATTAGCTGCCAGTTCAGTTGCCAATCTCCCCCGGACTGATCTCGCATTGCTCCTGGCAGTAGAAGCCAATGAAATAGCCGACACTTATGAAGCTAATAATAGTTTACTCCTGGCATTAGAGGAGGAGCGTCTTGTTCGCAGGTATTTTCATAGACACAGCGATGGTGCTAGGGCGGTTGACTTTAATAGCACAGGGACAATTGCGGTTTCTGCCGGGTTAGCTGGATCAGAGAATTCGATTATTCGTTGGGATGTGGAAAACAATCGCATGATAGGAAATCCTCTGGTCGGGCATACATCCTGGATAAATGATGTTGAAATCAGTCCTGATAATCGCTACATCGCATCAGCAAGCAGTGATGGGAGTGTTCTTTTATGGGATTTTGAATCCGGTGAGCTACTTCAAACTATGGAATTACACACGGATGAAGTTCGTTCATTATCTTTTTCACCGGATGGCAGGATACTTGCGAGTGCGGGACATGACGGCAGAATCATTTTGCAGGACATAGAAACTCGAAGTATCAATCGTGAAATCCAGGTAACGCCTTTTGAGGAAGATGACCCCACAGTTATTATTTATAGTATAGATTTTTCACCGGATGGGAATCACATTGTAAGCGGAGATGATGATAACTTCGTCCGAATCCGGGATGTCAGAACAGGCGAACTTGTTGCTGAATCATCAGGACATGAAAACTGGGTACGTGTTGTAAAATATGATCCGACTGGCAGAGCCATTATTTCTGGCGATTATGATGGGCGCTTATACTTTTGGAATGCAGAAACCGGTGAACAATTGACTGACTATCTGACCACAGGGCATTTCAGTGGCATATCCAGTTTATCGTTTTCATTCGACGGGCGATTTTTAGCGACATCCGGTGTAGATAGCCAGATTATCATATGGGACGTAATGGAACGTAATACAGTTGTCGCGGTTATAGATGCTCATCAGGATCAGGTTCGGGATGTTGTGTTTAGTCCTGTTGACTATCGGCTTATAAGTAGTGGGGACGACGGGAAAGTCATTTTATCGCGTTTAAGTTCATTAAGTCCGATCAGCACAATACAATATAGTACTGGCATCAGTATTTCAGAATTCGCTTTTGACAGAGTCAATAATCTCTATGTATTAGTCGGGCGCGACTTTGTATCTGAAGTTGAAATGGTTGAGGTCATTGATGCTACTTCACTGGAGCTTCGCTATCAACTTACCCTGGAGGAGATTTTTCAAAATAACAGTGGGGAAACATACCCGGTCACTGATCTGGATTTACATCCAGATGGTACACAGGTTGCTGTCGCTTTTTCGTCAGGTGAAATAGCTGTTTGGGATATGAATTCCGGTGATCTTGTATGGATATCCCATGAGCATGACGCAATTCCTAACGAAATTGAATATGCACCGGATGGGAATCTCGTTTTCTCTGGTGATGAAACCGGGAACATTTTGATCCACGACTCTCAAACCGGAGCTACTGTCCCCTCGTTATTGTTTGGAATGGATGCCGGGATTACGGCTATGGCAATTAGCGCGGATGGTCATTACCTGGCTATAGGCGGACGCACATCTATGATGCTCTGGAATCTAAGCGATCAAACTCTGATTACACAGGAAATGATCGGGCATCAAAATACAATTGAGGAATTACTCTTTGATGATGAAGCGGAGTCGCTATTCTCAGCAAGCCGTGACGATACAATAATCCAGTGGTCAACATCAAATGGAGAGTATATACGACAATTCTCAGGTCATGATGACTGGGTATTGAGTATGGCGTTACACCCGGAAGAAAACATATTGGTATCAGGTGATCGTCAGGGTTCTATTTATTTATGGGATCTGGATACAGGTCGTTCGGTCGGGGATGCAATAAATGGTCCGGCGGGATGGATAACCAATCTCTATTTCGTGGGAGAAAACGACCTTATTGGTAGCAATCGTGATAGTGGTTTAGTGCTGACATGGTCTCTCGATCCGAATCACTGGGTTGAAATAGCATGTGAAACAAGTAATCGGAGATTATCTGCTGACGAATGGCGATTGTTTTTCTATAATTTAGATTATGATCCAACATGTCAATAATGTCAAAATGATGCGGGAAGCGGTCGATTTTTTGCTATGGCGGGACAGAACCATAGTTCACACAAATTTTAAATTCGGTATACGATTGTGAAATGCTAATTGCGGGGTGCTTTAGACTATCTGTGTGGATGTGTTGCGCGTGCCGGGAGATAAGAGTACCAATGTGTCTCCCAGCACGAATCTTTTAATGTGTGTCTTGATAAAGAGAAAGATTCAACGCTACGATTACATTTCCATAGCAGCAAAAGGCTGTGCCATAATCGGATCACCACCAATTGTAACCATATTATCGAAACCGAGTTGATCGGCTTCACTACGGATAGCGGCAATATCTTCTTCACCCGGTGCTGCAACAGGACCAACGAAACCATCAGCCGAACCGTCTAAGAATGGTTGCAAAACAGGGACTGCATCTGAAACATTATGCAACACATAGGCTGCGTAGGAGAGATTGGTTGCTAATTGTAAGCCAATACGACGAACAAAGGCACGGTGTTCCGCCTCTACAGCAGCAATCTGGGCAGTTGTGGTCGCAAATGCTGCTTCGGATGCTTCGGAGAAGATACGTGTCGCTGCCAGGTACGCCCCGACAAATGTGGTTTCTGCAACTTCGGTCGTAGCCGCGAACAGTGCGCGATCACTAAATAAGGCTTCGGGCACATAAAATTCGCTAACAACAGGTTCTGCGCCGAGCGATACCAGTAATTCGTAGTGATCCTGTTCTGCTAAGAAGCCAGCTTTCATGTACGCTGTTTCAATATCATCAAATCCCAGTGCTTCTGCATTATTAATAGCGGCGAGATAATGTGTTGTGGCAAAGAGTTCGGCTGTTGCAGCAAGGTTGATAATCGTTTGCAAATCGTCGTTTTCACCGGTCATATCTTGAGCGAATGCCCGGCTGATACCGAAAAAGCTACTAAATCCCAGGGATGCTGCCCCGGTTGCGACTGCACTTGCTTTCAAGAATGCACGACGTGATAAATTTCCCATCTTATAGTCTCCATGCTATTTGTCTTTATGTAGTGAACAAGCACAGTCCATTTGCAAATGTGTGAAATCGGGTTCCGATAATTGTGTTTGTTCTAAAGACCTTTCGTAGAAGGCGACCTGCACAGATGGGAATTAGTCTCTCTTTCTCATTTTTCACTAATAATTAGCAGCAGATAAATTATAAACCCTGCCCTATGCGCCTATATCGCCAATAGCAATCGGGGCATTGGTTGGTAGCTCACTCCCCGAAGCAGGCTCAACTGAAATCGCTACTGTCGTATAGCCCGTTAAATCCGTATCCGGGGCAATGATGAGGAAGGCGTGGTTGTTACTGTCTATTTGAAGCAATCCCGCGCTGTCTACGGCGTCATCATTCAGTAGCCAGACCTGATATGCCTGTTCGGATGTTAACCCGGGCAGATTCGTCGCGAAGACAGCTAATTCATTATTTTCCGTATTCCACAAAAGCCTCGCAAGGACTGTGTCATTATCATCTGATGACAGTAATTCAAATTGCTGGAATTGCCCATCGGACAGGAGAGTATAGATAATTTCGCGCTGAGTTTGTAAGTCCTGTAACTCATTTTGTGTGGCGAAATTGTTAGCTGCCCAGTAGAGATTCGTCGCTAATAAGATGATGAACAATGCCGCCGCAGCCCACCAGGGAGAAAATTTGATGATACGGTCTGCGTCAGGCAGATTCTCTTGCACGGGGGGTTCTGCCATTGCCTGTTCAAGGATACGATTACGCAAATTAGCCGGGGGTTCGATTGCATCGACTGTTTCTAACAAACCAATGGTAATTTGAGCGTAGTCGCCTGCCTCTGCTGCTACCTCCGGGCATTTTTGTAGCAATATTTGGACACGCGCTGTTTCTTCGCCTGTTGTTGCGCCGATTACATAGGATGGCAACAAATCACGCAGTTCATCACAATCATTTTGAGGAATTATATTATTCGGATTCATGTAACCACAGACCTTTCAACATCTGCAAGCCATCACGAATACGACTCTTCACTGTTCCTAGTGGCAGATCGAGTTTTTCTGCAATTTCACTATGGGTTAAACCCTGAAAAAATGCCAGTTCAATGGATTCACGTTGTTCCGGTGTGAGTTCTTTGAGGAGATTCTCAACAACCTTCTTGTCATACCAGATATTTTCATCAATTACATTTGTTTGCCCTATCAAATGTAACATTTCATCCAGACCAATCGCTATGTTTGGAGTTTCGCGCTTTTCAATTCGCAAGCGATCAATCGCGGTATAACGGGCAATCGTGAGTAACCATGTAATGAGTGCGCCCCGTTTCGGATCCCACTTTGTTGCTTTTGTCCAGACTTTCATGAAGGTATCCTGGGTGGCTTCCTCCGCCAGAGTCTGATTTTGTAGAATATAATACGTCATACCATATACGCGTGCGCCGAAGCGATCATACAATTCAGCAAATGCTTTATTATCTTGTTTTTCGATACGCCGCATCAGTATTTCGTCGGCGGCGGTTTCTACCTTATCATGATTGACCATGAATTTCTGTCACTATTTGTGTACAACAAGGATGAAGCAAATATTGTAACACGTCTTGCAATCTTTACCATTTGAATTTAGCAATCAGGTTTTGGATGGCTCTGATGCCCCGTACAATATTTTGATACCACAGTATCGTTGCTGTTCCCTATCAACCTGATACACAAAAATTCGTCACAAAAAATGTTTGCGCGATTCTCAAAAGTGGGGTATCATTTTTCTATCCTGATCTGGCAAGCGGGGCATGATTGGCACTCATACCCCGCTCAGAAGTCCATCAGGACATCTAACAAAAACAGTATAGCTTGCGGTATCTGACCTGAACAGTCTTTGAGGCTGTGCGGGGATGGTTCAAGTTTGCTATACGATGTGCAGGGGCATCGCTTTTTTAGCGACGGGCGATGTCAGACGAATCATCCGGTGGACTTTTGCTATGGCGGGACAGAACATATCTGCATAGTTACACACAAATTTTAGATACGATATGCGATTGTGAAACACTAATTCGGGGTGCTTTAGACTATCTGTGTGGATGTGTTGCGCGTGCCGGGAGATAACAGTGCCAATGTGTCTCCCGGTACGAATTTTTTATTTTGTCCTCTAGCCTCTTTCCCGGACTCTACCCCGATAACGGTATCTTAATGCCAACCATGCTGCGATGTTCCGATTACAACCAGTCTATGTATAGCCTGTCCAGGAATATTGAGGCAAAGCTACCATTCTAATAGTGATCTAAGGCTTCATAATGTAAGGCGACTGACCCGCCAGACCATCTAATAGGTGGGGATATAAGAATTTCCCCTGATAGATGTAGCGAAAGTCCGATAAATAAGCCACAATCAGAAGGACAATAATTCTGTCCTCTATAAAATCGCAAATGGGAGATAGCATGACAAAACTTCACGATTTATACACGCAACAGGGACAATCAGTATGGATTGACTATATCCGGCGTCAATTCATCCTGGATGGTGGTTTACAGGCAGCCGTTGATGAAGGTGTGCGCGGCGTAACATCCAATCCGGCAATTTTTGAAAAAGCAATTGCTCACAGTGATGATTACGATGCACAGATTCAAGAACTGGTCGCGGCAGGCAAATCCACAGAAGAAATCTATGAAGCTCTCGCGATTCAGGATATTCAACAGGCAGCCGATATTCTGCGTCCTGTCTATGATGAGAGTGATGGCGTTGATGGTTATGTCAGCTTAGAAGTTAGTCCGACACTCGCTAAGGATACTGATGGCACAATCGCAGAAGCACGCGATTTATATGCAAAAGTGAATCGTCCGAATGTGATGATTAAAGTTCCGGCAACCGACGCAGGTATTCCGGCAATCAAAACCCTGATTGGCGATGGGATCAATGTCAATGTCACGCTGATGTTCAGCTTGCAAGATTATGATAATGTTGCTGGCGCATACCTCGATGGCTTAGAAATCTTCGCAGAAAATGGTGGTGATCTCAGCAAAGTTGCATCTGTTGCTTCATTCTTTGTCAGCCGTGTTGAGAGCGATATGGATAAAGCTATTGAAGCAGCAGGAAATACCGATTTATCGGGGAAAATTGCCGTCGCCAATACACGCCTCGCCTATAAACGCTTTCAGGAATGGTTCAGCGGTGATCGCTGGGACGCTCTGGCAGCAAAAGGCGCACGGGTACAGCGTCCACTGTGGGCATCCACCAGCACGAAAAATGATGCTTACTCCGATGTCAAATATGTCGAAGAATTGATTGGTCCCGATACCGTCAATACCATGCCACCCGAAACCAAAGAAGCCTTCAAAGATCACGGCACAATTGCCCGGACGATTGATGTTGATGTCGAACAGGCACAGGCTGATGTCGATAAACTGGCTGAAATCGGTGTCGATTATGATGCGATCACACAGAATTTGCAGGATGTTGGCGTCGAAAAATTCGAAAAACCATTCGCCAGCCTGATGGATAGTATCCGTGAGAAGAGTCAGAAAATTGCAGAAGGAGCAGACTAATGGTCAGCAAACTGCAACTTGCTTTAGGATCATATCAAGCGGCATATGAATCGGCTCTGGATGAACTAGATGCGAACAATATCATCGACCGTATATGGGAGTTAGACCATACTGTCTGGAAAGATGACCCGACCGAAATTGACAATCGGCTCAGCTGGCTGGATATTATGGATAGGATGCTACCAGAAGTCGAACGGATGCAGCAACTGGCATCCACTCTGGAAAGCGAAGGATATACTAACACGCTGTTGCTCGGGATGGGCGGTAGTAGTCTCGCACCGGAAGTATTTGCCTTTGCATTCGATGAACCTTATGGCATTGACCTTGATATTCTCGATAGTACAGACCCGGCAATGATTCAGATGTATGATGATGTGCTCAATTTAGAAAGCACCCTCTTCATCGTCGCAACAAAATCCGGTGGCACAGCCGAAACGCTCTCAGCATTCAAGTACTACTATAATCGTGTGCTGGAAGCCGTTGGTGGTGATGAAGCCGCAGCCGGACAACACTTTATCGGTATCACTGACCCCGGTAGCAAACTGCTCGATATTGCGGAGACGTATCAATTCCGTGATGTGTTTGTCAATGACCCCAATATCGGCGGGCGTTACAGTGTGTTGAGCTATTTTGGACTTGTTCCGGCAACATTGGTCGGTGTGGATGTACCGGAACTGATTTCCCGCGCACAGTGGATGGTCAGAAATAATAAGCTCGGTACAGAACAAAATAATTATGGCGCTCATCTCGGAGCAGTGCTGGGTGGTCTGGCACTCCAGGGACGTAATAAAGTCACACTTTTCACCTCCCCTATTCTGGCAAATTTCGGAGATTGGGTCGAACAACTCATCGCAGAAAGTACCGGGAAAGACGGTAAAGGTATTTTGCCTGTCGTTGGTGAGTTAATCGGTACGCCGGAAGTTTATGGCGATGATCGTTTATTCGTCTACATCAAAACAGGCGATGATGATACTTATGATGCGCCGATTCAACGCCTGAAAGAAGCCGGACACTCTGCTGTCACGCTACTGGTGAATGGCAAATATGACCTGGGTGGACAATTCTTCCTGTGGGAGATGGCTACCGCAGTCGCCGGGCATATCTTAGGCATTCATCCTTTCAATCAGCCGAATGTGGAATCTGCCAAAAATCTTGCCCGTGCCAAAATTGATGAATACATGAACACCGGGCAACTGGAAGTATTACCTGTTGCGGTTGAATCGGATGGGATGCACGTTGTAGGTGATGTCGGTGGTGAAAATGCGATTGACGCGCTGCATAATTTCCTCAATCAGGGGCAACCGGGTGGCTATGTCTCGATTCATGCTTATGTTCCGATGACAGAATCCATTAAAGATGTCTTAGCGCATTTGCAGGTCAGCATCCGTGACACGACCGGCATGGCGACCACTGTTGGATTTGGTCCCCGCTTCCTGCATAGTACCGGACAATTGCACAAAGGCGATGCAGGGAACGGACTATTCATTCAATTCACAGCAGATGACCCGGTTGACCTTGCTATCCCCGATGAAGCAGGGGTAGAAACAAGCGGGATGAGCTTCGGCACACTTCAAGAAGCCCAGGCACTCGGAGACCGTGCCGCATTGTTAGAGGCGAACCGCAAAGTGATTCGTTTCCATCTCTCTAACATTGAAGAAAATCTGGTCACACTCAACGACAGTTTGTACTAGAGATTCACAGGTAAAAATCGGGCATGACGGCGTCATGCCCCTACCAATATTTGATCGTTGCAGTGTGGCGTGATATTTAAAAGTTTGTAGCAAGCCATCGACAACAATCCTTTACATGGAGACCGTGATGCCCGTTAACGCTATTGTCTTTGACCTCGATGGAACACTTTTGCGAACGGAAGAATTGAAAGCCTTATCCTATGCAAAAGCCGCCATTGAATTGTGCCCCTATAGCATCACAGAGGAAGAGGCAATTGAGGCATTCAAAGACTTTGTCGGATTGAGTCGTATGGAAGTGGCTCAAGGATTGATTGAGCGCTTTGATCTGACAGAGAAAGCCGACGCACGCAAAGCAGAATTTAGTGTTTCGACCGCGTGGCAAGCCTTCGTTCAGGTGCGGCTCAAATATTATCAGGAATTGATTGCTGATCCGCAGGTACTTCACGAAAATCAGTGGTCGCATAATATGGATTTGCTTTATATGGCACGGCAACATGCTTGCAAAATCGGGCTGGCGACTATGTCTCACTGTGAGCAGGTCAACCATATTTTAGATATACTCAATCTGCGCGATCAATTTGACTTTGTTGCGACACGGGATGATGTCGAATATGGCAAACCCGACCCGGAAATTTATTTTCTGGTAGCGGCACATCTCGGCGTAAAACCGGAAGAGATACTGGCAATTGAAGATTCTCCGGCGGGTGTCGAAGCCGCTATCCATGCGGGAGCACAGGTTATTGCCGTTTCAACACCGTTCACAAAAGATGGCTTACACAAACTCGACAATCTCAATCCGCACTGGATTGTCGATCATCCACATGACGAGCTTTTGCCGCGTGTACGGGAATTTATTCAGGATTTCTAGTCGTATTGCATTATCGGGAGTATGGTTTGGATTCAACTATTTTAGATGGACAGGTCGCGCTGATTACAGGCGGAAGTCGTGGCATCGGACGTGAAGTCGCCCGCGCACTGGCAATGAATGGCGCAAAAGTTGCTGTCACCGCACGAAACTCTGAAAAATTAAAAGAAACTGTCTCGATTATCACAGAAGCAGGTGGAGAGTGTTCGGCCTTTGTGATGGATGTCAGGGATTATGAATCGATCACAACAGCAGTGAAAGCAGTCACTGAAAAATATAGCAAAATTGATATTCTGGTGAACAACGCAGGGATAGGTATGGGTGGTAATCCGCCCTGGGAAGATGATATTGATGCCTGGTGGACTATTCAGGAAGTCAATCTCAAAGGTGTGTTCATGGTCTCGAAAGCCGTTATTCCGGCTATGATTGAGCGTGGCAGTGGACGGGTTATCAATATGGGCAGTTATGTTGGTACATATCCAAATCCATACACCTCGGCTTATTCAGTGAGTAAAGCGGCACTTGTCCGGCTCACGGATAGTACTGCCGCAGCAGCAAAAGAGCATGGCGTTTATGTTTTTGTGATTAGCCCCGGTCTCGTTAAAACAGATATGACAGATAATCCTTTTTTTGAGGATGTCCCTGATCACGCATGGGTTGCTATCGAAAAATCCGGTGAATTATGTGTTGCGCTGGCAAGTGGAAAAGCCGATGTACTCACAGGGAAATTCATTCATGCTGATGTTGATGATTTAGATGATTTGATTGCGCGTGCTGATGAGATTCTTGACAATGATTTGTATACATTGGGATTAAAGAAATAATATTTTTGCCTGCTTTATCTATTTACATAGGAGAATCACACATGAAATTAGGCATGGTCGGATTAGGAAAAATGGGCGCAAACATGACAAAGCGCTTGCTGGAACATGGTCATGAACTGGTGGTAACTGATTTAAGTGCCGATGCGATTAAAGAAGCGGAAGGTGCAGGTGCAACGGGTGCATCCAGTCTGGAAGATTTAGTTAGCAAACTCGACTCACCGAAAATCGTCTGGGTGATGGTTCCTTCCGGTAATCCGACGACCAGTACTCTCAATCAACTGGGTGACTTACTGGATGAAGGCGATATTGTGATTGATGGTGGAAATAGCAATTACAAGCTCACCATGCAACACGCGGAAGCACTTGCGGAAAACGGCATCCACATGATTGATGTCGGGACATCCGGCGGTGTGTGGGGTCTCAAAGAAGGTTATTCCATGATGATTGGTGGCGAAAAAGACAAAGTGGACTATATCAGTCCGATTTTAGAAAGCCTTGCTCCTGCCAAAGATAAAGGCTGGGGATATGTCGGACCCAATGGCGCGGGGCATTTCGTGAAAATGGTTCACAATGGCATCGAATACGGCATGATGCAAGCCTACGCCGAGGGCTTCTCGATCATGAAAGCCAAAACAGAATTTGACCTCGATATGGCTGAGATTTCCCGTATCTGGCAGGATGGCTCGGTTGTGCGTTCATGGTTACTGGATTTGATGCACGATGCTTTTGAGCAAGATCAAGAATTTGAAGACCTTGCCGCTTATGTTTCCGATAGTGGTGAAGGACGCTGGACTGTCTTTGAAGCAATTGACCTGGATGTGTCTGCTCCGGTGATTACGACTGCTCTGCTACGTCGTTTACGTTCCCGTGAAGGCGAAAATTACACCGACAAGTTGCTCAATATGACGCGCAATCAATTCGGTGGACACGCGATCAAGAAAAAAGAAGACTAATTATTTAGCAGGGACATTGTATGATGTCCCTTTTCTATCCGGGAAATCTCTGTAATAAATATGCGTCATTTTCGTATCTGCATATAATGAGTCGTAATATTTGAAAATTTCAGCGCTTTCCTGGAAAGGGCAGGCATGTCCGATATGCAGCAGTTATTCCTCAGCTATAGTCGTCAAGAATTGTATTTTGCTGAAATGTTAGCCACACGTCTAAAAGAAGCTGGATTATCAGTCTGGTTTGATCTGGAGCGTTTACGTCCGGGTGAAGGATGGGAAAACAGCATCAATAACGGGCTGGAAAATATGCAGGGTGTCGTTTTTGTCGCTTCAAAAGCATCTCTGAAATCCTCTTATGCCACACAGGAATGGCAAGCCGCAATTGATAGAAAATTACCGGTTTATGTCATCATCTTCGAAGAATTGCTTGATAAAAATGGTGATACGGAATCACAGGCACGTTTAAAGGCGCTGATAGATTATGAACGCAGTCATTTTATAGATTTCCGCACGAAATTCGAGAAACAGACGAAAAAACTCATCACCATTATCACGAAACAGGAAACCCATGAAAGTGACGAAATCCCTGAATTGATGCGCTATGGTTGGCGCCGCTTACCCTTTCACGTTCGCAATGTTGTCAGGTTGAATGTGGCGGGTATTCTAATAATCATTATGCTTTTAATCGCGCTGGGTTTCGGGGGGTTAGCCGTAACATTTGAACAGGGCGAGGACTACGCATTCACAGAAAGTAATTTCTGGTTTTTCTTAGTTGTAACAGGCGGAATCGTTGCACTCATCGCTGTTTTCATTCATGAATTGCGTAAAATTTTACGGCGGGAATATCGTCCGACATCGGTGATGTTGTTCAGCTTATTTGTGGTTCTGATAGTTAGCTCTGTGCTTTTTGCGGTATTGCAGGGCTTTGCATTAATCGTGGGGATCATCGCGTTTCTATATATTGTGTGGGCAATCAATTTTAGTAATGATTGGTTGCGCTATGCACCGCGTGGCATTGGTGGACAGGGACGGCGTATCAAGGCGAATGGCTATAAGACCCCGAAATTGAAGGAGATTCAACCTGCTTCCTATCGTCTGGATTATGTCAAAGCCGATGAACAAATGGCGCGACAGATTAACAGGCATCTTGAGGCTGTGAAACATACACCCGACAACGAAAATTATGACTATAATCTGGTCATTATTAGTAACCGGGCATCTAAAGAACTCTTTGACCTGGCAACCAACAACGACCGCCTGACAATAGGTGTTGTAGTCAGTTGTGTCAATAATGACGGGTTGGATAAACGCCTGATGATAGAACAATTATTTGATTTCAGGCAACATGATAAACGGACGTTACAGGCAGTCGCGCAGTATCTCGCTGCACCGGATGATAGTCATGTTACCTATAGCCATTTACTCGTTCCACGCGATTTCCAGGATCCTCTAACACCCCGCCCGATATATTATTATGCTAATTTTGTGCAATGGCTCTGCATCGGGATAATTCTGATTATCGGATTTTACATGAGTGCATTGCTTTCAATGATTAGTAGTGATGCATCTCTTGCTGAATTGGGAGAAAATGTGACCCGTATCTCTCTAATCGCTTCGGTAGCAGGGTTTATCGGCGTGGTAATTTTCTTTGTGGTTGGAGAGTATATCCTGCTCAATCGCTTACTTGTCCGGCGCGATACAGTCCGAAACCATATTATATTGCTCACCGGGTTTTATATCAGCGTGACGTTTCTTGCGCTTTCTTTGACGACTATTATTGAAGCAGGTGCTGATTTTATCAGTTCCGGGGCAATTATTTCTGTGCTCATTGGCAGTGTGATAATCGGGTTGATAGCATCCGGTATAACTCTTATACCGATGTACCGTCCTTTAAATAACTGGTTACCCCATATAACTAAGGATGACAATCAAATCGAAAAACTTGAGGTCAAAAATTACCCGATTATTACCCCGTCTATGCGCTATCACCTATCATTGTTATCCGGGATACTGGTTTTTCTATTTTTGATGTTTGTTGCCGTGAGTGGCGCAGAAATGTAGCAATAGATGATTTGCAGACTGTCTGTGTCCGCAGCATAATTAGCGTGCTGAACACAGACATTATCTTCTGGAGGTTTTATGTCCGATGAACGACTGCCCTCAACGCTGGTGATTTTTGGTGCTACCGGCGATCTGACTCAGCGCAAACTGATTCCTGCCCTATTCAATCAGTATCTAAAGGGACATTTGCCCGAACCCTTTCAAATTGTCGGATTTTCGATTGAAGACTATAGCGATGATGCCCTGCGCGACCGTTTTTTAGACGGATTGCATCAATTCACAGAAAAGACTTTCAAGCAAGACTCATGGGATAAATTTTGTGGGCGGATTTCTTATGTGCAGGGCAATCTCACAGAAGCAGATGATTTAGTACGTCTGGAACAACATCTCAAGAAAATTGAAGGGCTTGCTGCGGATAGACTGTATTATCTGGCAATTGCGCCGCGTTTCATTGAGCCGACTATCAAAAATCTCGGCAAAGCAGGGATGGAGGTCGAAAAGCACGGCGCACGCAAAATCATCATCGAAAAACCTTTCGGCACAGATTTAAAGTCCGCAAGGGAACTCAATGAGATGGTACATAAGGTTTTCAAAGAATCGCAAATCTACCGTATCGACCATTATCTCGGCAAAGAAACCGCTCAGAATATTCTCTTTTTTCGCTTTGCAAATAGCGTATTCGAGAGTGTGTGGAATCGGCAGCATATCGACGCCGTACAAATCACCGTCGCCGAAAGTGTCGATGTCGGGCATCGTGGCGGATATTATGACCACGCCGGAGTCATGCGCGATATGATTCAAAATCATTTGCTGCAACTTCTAACGCTGACTGCGATGGAGCCTCCTGCATCCTTCAATGCCGATGAATTACGCAACGAAAAAGTCAAAGTTTTGAAAGCCATTCGCAAAATTGATTCCTATGATGCGATACGAGGACAATACGAAGGTTATCGTCAGACAGAAGGCGTGGATGCTTATAGCCATACCCCAACTTTTGCGGCATTCAAGCTCTATGTCGATAACTGGCGCTGGCAGGATGTTCCCTTCTATCTGCGGAGTGGGAAAGCACTGAAAGATAAAGTTTCTCAGATAGCGATTTCGTTTAAATTGCCGCCGCGTATGATGTTTGATATGGATATTGGTAAAGAGCGCAAACGCAATGTGTTGACACTCTGTATCCAGCCCGATGAGGGGATTCACTTTCAGTTTGAGACCAAAGTTCCGGCGGAATCGATCAAAACAGAGATTGTCGATATGGATTGGCACTATAATCAAGCGTTTGGAGAGGATGCAATTCCCGAAGCCTATGAACGCTTAATCGTCGATGCACTGTTAGGGGATGCTTCGCTCTTCATTCGCAGTGATGAAATCGAAGAAGCATGGCGCATTGTTGACCCGATTATCAAAGGCTGGGAAAAAGACGATGGAACACCGTTGCATCTCTATCGACAGGGGTCATGGGGACCTCCGGCAGCAGATAATTTGCTATTGCGTAACGGATTTGATTGGGAAATGGGGTGTTTACATGAGTGAGATAGTCGTTCCAACTAATGGCATGACAATTACAGAAAATCGCACACTGGCAGAAGGCGTCTATCATCTACCGGATGGGATTAAAATTGCCGGAGACACTATCACTGTCACGGGCAATAAGACGACGATTGTCAGCGATGCTCAAACAGGTACAGGCATTCAAATCAACGGGAACAGCGTCACCGTTCGTGATGTCAGCATCAACGGCTTTTATCATGGCATTCGTGCTGACCATGCAAGCGACATCACAGTAGAAAATGTCACCGTTCGTGGTACTCAAGAAATTGACGGCATTGAGACATTCCTCTATCTGTGGTTGCCTATCGAAAAAGCCTATGGTGGCGGCATACTTCTGCATGATTGCAAGGACAGTAAAATTATTGGCTGTGATGTACAGCATCAGATGAATGGCATTTTGCTCTATGACTGCCAGACCATCTTAGCCGAAAAAAATAATGGCTCATTCAATAGTGGCTGGGGAATTTATCTCTCGAATACCAATGACAGCACGATTCAGGATAATCAATTCGATTTTTGTAACCGTGTCTATAAGCGCAAAAGTGGTGAAGTCCGTGTAGAAGCCGATGCTGCCGGAATGGTTTTAGTCAAAGGCTCATCTCGCAATAAATTCTTCCGTAATAGTTGCCTCTGCGGTGGTGATGGTATTTTCCTGTGTGGCTATGAACACCCCGGACATATTCGTTCCTGCTCGGATAATCTCTTTGAAGAAAATGACTGTCGATTGAGTCCCAATAATGCGATTGAATCGACATTTTCCGGTGGCAATATTTATCGGCGTAATGATTGTTCGCGGTCGAATTATGCCTTCTGGATGGGTTACAGTTACGACAACATCTTAGAAGACAACATTGTTGAATTCAGTCGATGGGCAGGGATTGCAATCGAACATGCTTATGGCTTTGAAATCCGGCGCAATCGCATTCACAAGAATGGCGAAGGCATACGATTTTTCACACGCGGCGGCGCAGTCACCGATTATTTTCCGAATCGGCGCGTAACCTATGACATGATTGTCGAAGATAATGACATCGCAGAGAATAACATCGGTTTCAATGCCTATACAGGCGATGAATCTCAGGAAGAATTTTGCCGTAATTTTGTTCTGAAAAATAACACTTTCACAGATAATCGTATCGGGGCGCAGTTCAAGCGTGTCAAATCATCAACATTGGAGAACAATACATTTACAGGTAATCTCATTGCTGCAATTCAGCAAGATGATGAGGGTGAACTAAGCATGAAAGATAATGACATCCAGGAAGAGTAACAAAAAGGCATCGTGTGTGATACCTTCCAGGAAAACTTACTTGCTTAGAAATTCATGCACAAGGGATTGAAAATGATGGACGCCATTTTCACGTTTGACTGAAAAACGTCCTTTTTCATAAGCACGGGATTGTAATCCGCGTTGCACCCATTCACAGAGTTCAATGTCTTCCTGTTGAATTTCATCACTAAATGCAATGATTTCCTGCATACTCTGCCAGCCTTCACCTGTGCCGGGTTGTTCGAAATACCACTCAAAAATGGTCAGCGTTTTATCATGTCCGACAGGTAAAATGATATTAATCGAGGTGTTGTCCAGGTACACATTGAGCATCACATTGGGGAAAATCCAGTAATAGAGCGCATCTTCTTCTGCTTCACCGGAACGCACATAGCGTCTATCGCGTACTTCGCCGGGGTCAACATCTTTAATCGGGGCATATTGTTTGGAAAAGTAACGGAAAGTATCGACGCGATACTGGTCATAATCCAGTTCACGAAATAAGCCTGGATGTGCAATTGGCAGATGATAGCCTTCCAGGTAATTATCGACATAGACTTTCCAGTTGCAGTTAATCAGATAATCACGGCGTTCGACTAATTTCATGCCTTCAAGGTTGAATCCGGCATTTTTGATTTCAGCGCCAATCGTGCCATAGACTTCTTTCATTGGTTTAGCATCAGGATCAAGATTGACAAATACCCAGGGACCCCATGCCTCACATTTGACTGATTGTAAACACACTTCCCCTGCATCCCAATTTTTAACACCTTCAAATTCCGGCGCACGCATCAATTTGCCGTTGAGGTCGTATGTCCAGCCATGATATTTGCACTGTAAACTCTTGCGATTACCCCGCCCATGCGCGACGACGGCTGCCCGATGCGGACAAACATTGAAATAGGCTTTGAGTTCGTTATTCAGGGTGCGGACTATGACGAGGGGTTCGCCCACAACGTCGCAGGTAAAAAAATCACCCGCACGGCGCACATCATCTAAACGTCCGACAGGTTGCCATGTTTTCCAGAAGATTTTGTGTTTTTCTAATTCAAGGAATTGCGGGTCGGTATACCAGCGTGCTGGCATGGTTTCCGCAATAGATTAATCATCAGCAGGATGATAATCGTTCAAATCAAGTGGCGGGATTTGCATAATCAGTACTCGATTCTCCTATGGCTAATTGGAGAAAATTGTACCCCCTGAATCAAAAAAGGCACAGAAATTCATCTGCACCTTCTTGAGTTGAATCAGCGTTGTCTTATACTGCACGGCGAATGAGTTTCACAACTGCCAGCAATACTACAGCACCGAAGAAGGCTGTAATCAGACTTGGAAGATTGAAACCGGTGATGGTTGTGCCTGTGCCTGTACCGATGTTGAAGAAATCAACCAGGAAACCACCGACAAATGCACCAACGATACCAACAGCAATATCCTGTAATGTGCCCTGGCTTGAGTTAGTTTTCATAACCATGCTTGCTAACCAGCCTGCGATACCACCGATAATTAACCATGCCAGAATTGACCATAAACCCATGTTGCTCTCCTTTTCGAATTGTTCGAATGTTAACTTGTTTTGCTTACACCTATACAATACGACCCGGATTGCAGTTTCTGCTGAGTTATCTAATTGAATCACGTAAAATATTACATGACTGATTTAATATCTAGCTCATATTCCGGTCATTTTTAGCAGTATCAGAAGCCATTTGGATGCTTTGCACAAAGTTTTTGAGCAATTATTTGACAAATGAAAAATAATCGTTATGATTACAGTTAAGCGCTTAACTATTGATTACTACTAAATTTTTCCGGTTATTTTTATGCCAACTTTACAAGATGTCGCCAAACGCGCCGGGGTATCTACGGCTACAGTTTCTAAAGTACTCTCGAACACACCTTATTTCAGCGAGGCAACCCGTGAAAAGGTGATGGAAGCTGTCCGTGAATTGGGTTATCGTCCCAATTTAGCAGCCCGTGCGCTCTCATCCGGTAAAACGAATATCGTCGCAGTGGTCTTTCCCTTCATCTATGACGCCATCTTCAAAGACCCGCTTGTGATGCGTGTGCTGGAAGGCATTGAAGCTGTTTGCACGGAGCAAAAATACAACATTCTACTCAGTACACCACGCCTGACAGACGATAAACCGGATGACAATTACCTGCGCTTGATACAAAGTGGCTACATCGAAGGTCTCATTGCAATTGACAACGTAGCATCGGTCTCTTTTGCGAAATTTGCGGAGGACATCAATATCCCGACTGTTGTTTTAGGACACCATGACGGAGATTATCGCGTGCAGAGTGATAATTTCACGGGTGGCAAGTTACTCATGGAAATTATTCTGGCACATGGACACGAAAAAATCGGTCTTATCAGTGTCAAACCGGAAATGAACATCGCCATTCAGGAACGTGTCAAAGGCATGTTGGATGTTTACGGTGATGCAAATATTGATTTCGACATTCCGATCATCGAAAGCGATTTTTCGTCCCAAGGTGGTGCAAGTGCCTGTGAAACACTCTTAGAGCAACATCCTGACCTGAGTGTGATTGTCGGTCTCAATGACCGGATGGCAATCGGCGCAATGAGTACGCTTCAACAGATGGGAAAGCGTATCCCGGATGATATATCGGTTGTCGGTTATGACGATATTCCGATGGCAGCCACAGCACAACCGGGATTAACAACAATCAATCAGAAGCCTGTGGAATTAGGTAGAGCCGCCGCCGATTTATTGCTCAAGCGGCTCAATGGTGAGAAGCCATCTAACGTTGTGATTAGCCCGGCATCCGTCATGCGCGGGTCACTGGCAACACAACGATAAATGGGATAAAGCATTTTTTCTGGTTGATCGCCTTGCAAAAATGCTTTATCGCAACATTTAAGCAAGTATTGTATATCTTTTAAGGAGAGTTTTACATGAAACGTTCTTTGTTTGTCGTGCTTATTCTGGCACTTCTATTATCAACGGCTCTCGTTTCCGCACAGGATGAAGAAGTCACCCTGCGCTGGCGTACCCGCCCGGACAATCAGGCATCTATTGATTTATATACCTCGGTCAGTGTATCAATTGATGAAAGCTGGGATGGCGTTGCGCTCGAATATGAACCCGGTGGTTCTGAAACATCCAGCTATCAGGATGTTCTCGTCGCTGAGCTTGAAGCTGGAACAGCACCTGACGTGTTCTGGATCCCTGGAACAGACGTTGCCCGTTTTGCAAGCAGCGGTCTGATTCTCAACCTGAACGATTCCGCAGCAGCAGATGAAAACTACAGCCAGGATAACTTCTACGCAGGTCCTATGGGCTTCCTGACCACCCCTCTCGCAGGGCAAGAAGGTGAAGTACTCTGGGGTCTCCCACGTGACGTTTCTGCATTCGCAATTTACTACAATGCAGACCTCTTTGACGAAGCCGGACTGGACTACCCTGAAACAGGCTGGACATGGGATGAATTCGAAACCGCAGCAAATGAAATCAGTGCTCTTGGCGACGAAATCAACGGCTTTGGCATGAACGCATGGTGGGCGAACTGGGGCTACTTCGTTAACGCAGCAGGCAGCAGCTTCTTCAATGAAGATTACACCGCATGTGGTCTGAACAATGATGCAACAGTTGAAGGTCTTAACTTTGCAGCTAGCATGTTCGAAAATGGCACTGCTGTGCCCTGGGGAACAGATTCCGAACCACCCTTCCTGGCAGGTAACGTCGGTATGTTCATGAATGGTCGCTGGGCAACACCTGGAACAATCGCAAATGCTGACTTCAACTGGAATGTTGCTTCACTGCCTGTTGGTCCAAGTGGCGAACAAACAAACTGGCTGTTCTGGGGTGCTTATGTGGTCAACGTGAACACCGCACATCCAGAAGAAGCATGGGAACTCGTTACCCGTCTGACCAATGCTGATGTTCAGGGTCAGATTGCAAGCCTCGGCGCAAACATCCCGAGCCGCGCAACAGACGAAGCCCTTGACCTCTTCCTGAACACCCTGCCTGACAGTGGCGTAAACAATCAAGCATTCGTAGACGGCACAACCGCAAGCGATGTCCGTACAGAAGCACCACTTTTCTTCGGTGATTGGCCAGCAATCGACAGTGCTTATGGAACAGGTGTCAGCGATGTATTCAACGGCAACCTGAGCGCAGAAGAATTCGCAAACACCATCTGTGATACTGTCTCCGCTAACTTCGACTCAATGGAATAGTTCATTTCGTGTGAGGGTACAGGCAACTGTATCCTCTTCTTATAGCAGCTTAAATTTCAAATTTATCATGTATGGATTGCGGACAGCATCCATGCTGTCCCTACAACCTTGCCAATTTTAGAACATATCAATCAAAAACAATCTAATGTAGGGACACAATGTATCGTGTCCGGGTAATTCCAGCTACATGGACACGACTATGCAACTCCTGTAATTAAGATGGAAGGCATCATATGACCACCAATTTATTGCAAAAACAAAAAAATAGAGAGCAAGAACGTCCTCTGATTGTTCTTTTGAGTGCTGGATGGCATCTCATTCTGGCGGTATTTCTCGGGTGGCTTGCCTTCACTATCTTTCAGATGGAAGAACTGACTATCCTGGGCAAGTCGGCAAATCTAGGAAAACCCGTGCAGTATTTCATTGTGGCGATGGTGATTCTGCCAATTGTGATTTCGCTTATCGGTAGTCTATTGATGTTCCGACGCAACAATGACGGGCGTTATCTGGCATTGATTGTCAATTTCGGAGGATTTGCACTTGGCGCGTTTGCACTGACAGGTATCCTCGGTGTTTTTGATTCCTTCGAGCGTATTGTCGATATTGTGCTGGCAAATGGGCAGGTGGCGTTAATCGGTCTCGTAGTTGCTTATGCTCTGTACTGGATAGCGGGGCGCTTTTTTGATGAAAACAGTCCGGTACGTGGCTATATCGAGATGGCGGGTATCGGTCTCGGGATGATTACCCTCATCTATTTACTATTTCGCGGGACAATCGGCAATGAAGAATTCCAATCCTTCAATATCATTAACGGAATCGGCTATGTTCTCTCGCAGTATATCAACGCAGATACAGCATTAACAGCATGGGCGACGACCATTGCAACCGCTATTTTCGGCTATATTAGCTGGGATTTGTTGCATCAGGGCGACTATTTCGGTGAAACACCTGACCAGCGTAATGCCTGGCAGGGATGGTTTATGCTTGCGCCCAATATTATCGGCTTCCTGATGTTTTTCGCGGGTCCCCTCTTATTATCACTGTACCTGAGTTTCACCGATGCTGCTGTCGGACAAGTGCCTCAGTTCAACGGCGTAGAAAATTACATCAATATTTTGTCGCTGGAAATGGTGTCAACGACTGACTCTGAAATTTTCGCACAATCGACACTAAGCGAAGATTATGTTTTGCTCGGTGAATTCAACTTACAGAATAATGCCGGAGAAGGCAAACGCTATATTTTCGGTGCAAAAGACCGTGTATTCTGGATTAGTCTATTCAACACATTAAAATTTTGTCTCTTCCTCCTACCACTGGCAATTATTCCGGCAATCGGTATGGCTTTGATCCTCAACTCGAAATTACCCGGTGTGAAATTTTTCCGCGCTGTCTATTTCTTGCCATCGGTTGCGGCAGTTGTGGGGACATCGCTTATCTGGCGCTGGCTCTATACTCCAACTACAGGTTACATCGACTATACCCTGTCAGTAATCTGGTCATGGTTTGGTCAACCCGCTCCTGAAATCGGCTGGTTGAGTGATCCACAGTGGGTACTGATCTCAATTGTGATTCTCGCAGCATGGCAGGTTGTAGGCTATAACACCGTGTTGATTCTGGCAGGTTTACAGGGTATTCCGAACACACTTTATGAAGCGGCTCAGATTGATGGGGCTAATCGCTGGAATCAATTCTGGAATGTGACTCTGCCGATGCTGCAACCGACACTATTTTTCGTGATTATCACCACAATGATTACCGGATTACAGGTGTTCAATGAACCGTATACCCTGTTCCCGGCACGACCATTGCCAGAAAATGCAACGACATCGGTTTACTACATGTATGTTCAGGGCTTCAATCAGTTCAACTTTGGTTATGCCTCCTCTGTGGCGTGGATATTGTTCATCATTATTTTCGGGTTAACATTAGTCCAATTCCGGTTCAATCGCAGTGAGGCGTATGACTAATGCAAGCTCTACATCTTGAAACACCTGTCCATCAAAGTGCCGCTATCAATGCCCGTCTGAACAAAAACATCTATTTTAAGATGGATTGTTATCAGCCTGTCGGGTCATTCAAAATTCGTGGTATCGGGGCATTGTGTCAGAAGGCAGTCGCAGAAGGAAAAACACGTCTGATTTCATCTTCGGGCGGGAATGCAGGTTATGCGGCAGCATATTCCGGCAATCAATTGGGCGTGCATGTGACGGTAGTTGTCCCTGAAACAACGACTGAAACAGCGATTCAGCGCATGAAAGAACAAAATGCAGAGGTCATTGTATACGGCAAAGTCTGGAATGAAGCCGATGCTCATGCACGGGAACTCGTTGCAGAACATAACGCTGCTTACATTCATCCCTTTGATAATCCGGCTATCTGGACAGGTCACGCCAGCATGATTGATGAGACAGTTCATCAAATGGGAAAACCCGATGCAGTCGTCGTTGCTGTCGGCGGCGGTGGCTTGATGGCAGGTGTTTTAGAGGGACTACATGAGAATGACTGGCAGGATATTCCGGTTATCGCTGTCGAAACAGAGGGGGCAGCGTCTTTTGCGGCTTCTCATCAAGCGCGTGAATTGGTCAAAATCAGTGAAATCACATCCATTGCAAAAACACTCGGCGCGTTAGAGGTTACATCTGTACTGGTCGATTGGCTGGATAAACATCCGATTGAATCGGTGATCGTCAGTGATAAAGAAGCAGTCACTGCCTGTTTGAACTTTGCCGATGATTTCCGCGTGATTGTCGAACCTGCGTGCGGTGCGGCACTCTCTCTGATTTATGATAACGCACACACTCTCGAAAATTATTCATCTGTGCTGATGATTGTATGCGGCGGCGCAGGTGTCACCATTCAACAACTTCTGGAATGGCAGGAGACTCTCTAATGCAGAATAAAAACTCAATGACACAATCTTTTTTGGGCAACCTCACCTGGCAAACGATTATCTCACGGATTTTTGCCTATGTTGCCCTGACATTTTTTGGCTTTTTGATGATTTTCCCCTTCCTGTACATGATTTCGACCTCATTCAAAACGCCGGATGACGTTTTCCGCTATCCACCTGCCCTGCTCCCTTATAGTCAGGACAGCACTGAAATAGATGGTGAAGAATTACCGCTTTATGATTTTGAAGTTGATGGCGAACGGGTTCAACTGGTCAGCACAGGTGAAAATACACGTTTCGGGTTTTTCGCAATACAGGAACAGATCAATGTTGATGACCCGCGCAGCAGTGAGTTGACGATTGAATTTCCGCTTGATGATGCTGTTGAGACAGGAAACATTGTCACCCTGCAAAATAGTGAAGGCGACAATGAAGAGTTTGATGTGTATGAAGTCACGATTGATGGCGAAACGGTTGAATTGTTGCTTGCTTATCGTGGTGCAAAAACGCTATTTGTTGACCCGAATAATCCTGAAATTCAGGTGTTTGCTGTTGAACGGACGGCTGCTCCGGTTGAATATGTTGAATTTCAGGTCAGCAACTACAATAACTTCTTTGACCTCAACTTAGACCGTTCGCTGGTCAATACCTCGCTGGTGACGACTCTCGTGGTGGTCGGGCAACTGGTGACTTCTATTTTCGGTGGTTATGCCTTTAGCCGCGTGCAATTCAGAGGACGTGACACGATTTTCCTTGTGTATCTCGGGAGTATCATGATTCCCTTTGTGGTGCTGATTATCCCGATTTACCGCTTGATGGTGATTCTTGACTGGCAGGGTCAAATTGTCTCGTTGATTGTTCCCTGGATTTTCACCGCTTACGGGACATTTTTACTGCGGCAATTTTTCATCAGCATTCCCAAAGAAATCGAAGAAGCCGCCCTATTAGATGGTGCGAGTCGTTTCCGTATTTTGTGGCAAATTTTTGTGCCCTTGAGTAAACCTGCGATTGCGTCTCTGGCAATTTTCAGTTTCCTGTATGCCTGGAATAGCTTCCTCTGGCCTTTGCTCATTATCGGGGAAGGTAATGAAACGAATCACGTTCTCACCTTATCTTTGATTCGCTTGAGCAATGTTGCGGCTGATCGACCCAATATTGTGCTGACAGGCGCAGCCATTGCGATTCTGCCACCGATGATTATCTTCGTGATGGCACAACGTTACTTCATTGAAGGTGTCGCAAGCAGTGGTTTGAAAGGTTAAAATCTATTCAGGCTCTGAAGATGAGAATAAATCCTCTTCAGAGCTAAATTTTTGAAAAGGAAATCAATTTGTTGACAAATATATATTTTCGCGATATATTGAATTTACTAATACGCTTTAGTAAACGATTATTATGGCTAAAAAACGTGTTACAAGCAAAATGGTTGCCGAACGAGCAGGTGTATCCCAAACAACTGTTTCATTCGTGCTCAATAAAGTCGAAGGGCAAAATATTAGCCCCGAAACGACTGATCGCGTGTTAAAGGCAGCCCGTGATCTCGGCTATGTTCCTGATGCTGCTGCCCGTATGTTAGCGCGGGGTGTCAGTGATAATGTAGCGCTTGTTCTCACCCGCCCGCACGATGCCGTATTATCAGACGAGTATGTATCCTACATTTTGACGGGCATTGCGAAGATTTTCCGTAAAGAGTCGTATCGTATTCTAGTTGAATTCGTTGATGAAGATACACAGGGTCGCACTTACTTGAACCTGGCACACGGCAAAGAAGCTGTTGGTCTTCTGGTGATACCCTATAACCCTTCGCCTAAAGATATTGAAGTTATGCTTGACTTGAGCAGAGAAGAATTTCCGATCATCACACTCGGTAAATTGCATGATGAAATTCATTCTGTATCCATCGACGATCCGCTCGGGGTGCATGACGCCTTAACACACTTATATGATCTGGGGCATCAGGTGATCGCCGCTATTAGCTATGCTCCTTATGGAAGTACCCTGGCTCCTGTGAGGCGTATGCGAGTTTATAAGCAATTTTTGCGGGAAAGGGGCTTAGTTGTACGGGACGAATTGATAGAGTATGGTGCATTCACGCCCGAAAGTGGATACCAGGCGACCCTTCGTTTATTACAACTGGAGCAAGTTCCGACAGCTATTTTTGCGCTGAATGATGTCATGGCTTTCGGAGCGATGACAGCAATTCAGGAATCAGGATTGAAAACACCGGAAGACATTTCTGTTGTTGGTTACGATGGCATCCATCTTGCCCGTTATACCTCTCCATCGTTAACAACACTACATGCACCAAATGTTGAACAGGGTGAATTAGCAGCGAAAATGTTACTCGATATCATCAATGACAAACCAATAGAATCCCAACACATCGAACTCTTCCCTCAACTCATTGTTCGTGATTCTTGCGGGCAAGCGCCGGAGCACTAAGACGAGAAAATTACATCATAGCTGTACCCTAATTATTATTTTTCGGTTTTTACTAATGCGTATTACTAATGCGTATTAGGATTAGAAGGAGAATTTCTATGCAACAGGCAAGTAAAGCTCCACCCCGTAGTTCGCTACTCGATTTTGTCACGAATAATCAGGTTGTACTCGGGTATTTGTTCATCCTACCAAGCCTGATCGGGTTCATATTGTTTTATGCTTATCCGGCGATCCGTGCGGTAGGCATTAGTTTTCTTGAGTGGAATCTCTTAAGTGACCCGGAATTTGTCGGTCTCGCTAATTACGAAGAGATATTTGCCGATGAACGATTCTGGCGGTCTCTCCGCATTACGCTATGGTACGTTGCATGGAATATCCCGTTACAGACCGCACTCGCAATATTTTTCGCGGTGATGCTCGATAAATTCAGCACTGCCCTATCAACCATTATGCGAAGTGTGATGATTTTGCCCTGGCTCATGCCCAATGTCATCGTTGCGTTGCTCTGGTTGTGGATTTTAGACCCCTCTATCGGCATCGCAAATGTGTTGCTTAACACTGTCGGGATACCTCAACAGGATTTTCTCGGAAACCCCGATCAAGCCATCGGGTGGATTGCCGCTATCAACATCTGGCGACACGCCGGATATAACGCCATTCTGGTCTACGCAGGTTTGAAAACAATCCCGAAATCCCTCTACTCTGCTGCTGATATTGACGGTGCAAATGGCTGGACAAAATTCTGGCGCATTACCCTGCCCTTGCTACGTCCTGTACTGGTGTTTGTGCTTGTTACATCCGTAATCGGTTCATTTCAGGTTTTCGACACCATTGCTGTTACGACAGATGGCGGTCCCGCAGGTGCGACCCGCGTCATCATGTTTTACATCATTGACCAGGTATTCAATCGACGAATAAGCATGGGTACAGCAACTGCTGCATCGGTGGTGCTGTTCACTATCTTGATTTCGGTCACGATTATCCAGATGCGTTTCTTGCAAGCCGACCAATCTGACCTGGCTGATTATAGCTAAGAAGGGAGTAAACCTGATGACATCACCGACACAGACTCAATCTACAAAACAGGATACAAACGTAAACAGTTCTTTCCGGCGCTTCTTCTCCAGGTTGACATGGGGCGATGCAGTTGTATTTGTGATCTTGATTATGTTGCTTGTCTCGATTTTGTTTCCCTTCTGGTGGGTACTGCGTACAGCATTGACCAGTCCCAACAAAGTCTTTACAGATACATCTTCACTACTGCCTGTTGAGGCAACCATTTTCAACTTTGAGCGGGTTCTCGGGCTGGTTGATCCTTCAGAAATTGTTGGTACGGAATCCACCAATATTTCAGCAGGGACGATCAATTTCTGGATATTCATGAGAAATTCCTTCATCTTCTCACTGTTGATTACAGTGGGACAGACTGTTTTCAGCACAATGGCAGCTTATGCCTTCGCCCGTTTCAAGTTTCCGTTCCGCGACCAGATATTTTTTGCTTATCTGACGGGATTGATGGTTCCAGGGATTGTCCTGTTTATTCCGAACTTTGTGACGATTCGTGAATTAGGGTTAATCGGCACAATGGCAGGTCTGGTCGCACCATTCTTCTTGATGACACCCTTTGCTGTGTTCTTCATGCGGCAATTTTTCCTGAATTTGAACAGGGACATTGAGGAAGCCGCAACGCTGGATGGCGCAACGAAGTTCGGTATTTTCTGGCGGATTTCTCTGCCCTTAATACAGGGACCTATCCTGACACTTGCCATCCTCACCTTCATTCAAAGCTGGAATGAATATTTATGGCCGCTCCTTGTCGGGCGTGATGAGAGCATCCGGGTGTTAACTGTTGCGCTGGCTATTTTCCGTCAGCAAACACCGCAGGGCGCACCGGATTGGGCAGGACTCATGGCGGGTACAACGGTAGCTATCATTCCAACTGTCGCCATTTTCATTTTCTTCGGTCGTAAGGTCGTCGATAGCATTCAATTTTCCGGGTTTAAGTAAACATCGGTCACCAGGCGTTTTGAGTAGGCGCATAATGACAACTCAACATAAAGCATGAAATTAGTAAAAGTCTATATGGGAGTAAGAAATGAACCGCAAATTCTTTAATCTAAGTATCGTTTTAGCTTTACTGCTCACCGTCGTCGGTGTGGCAAGTGCCCAGGATGTTACTGTCCGGTATGCACTCTGGGATACCAATCAATTACCTGCATATGAAGAATGTGCAACAGCGTTTGAAGCAGCAAATCCCGGCATTGATATTGCTATCGAACAACTCGGCTGGGATGATTACTGGACAGCGATCACCACAGGTTTTGTTACCGGTGATACCCCTGACGTATTCACCAATCACCTTGCAAAATATCCAGAATTTGTCGCTCTGGAACAACTTGTTGACATTGAACCAATGGTTGAACGTGATGGTGTTGACACTGAGATTTACCTCGAAGGCTTAGCACCACTATGGACACGCGATGGCGCACGTTATGGTCTACCAAAAGATTGGGATACCGTAGCTGTTGTTTATAATGCTGCAATGTTAGAAGCCGCAGGAGTTGATCCGGCAGAACTCGATGAACTGACATGGAATCCAGAAGACGGTGGAACATTCCAGGAAATGGTTGCCCGTCTGACACTTGATGCTAATGGCAACAATGGCTTAAGTGATGAGTTTGATTCAGAAAATGTTGTACAGTTTGGTTTCCTCTACCCTGGTTCGGGCGGTTTTGCAGGTCAAACTGAATGGAGTGCATTTGCAGCAACAACCGGATGGCATCACACAGGTGGTGAAGTCTGGGGCGAACAATACTTCTATGATGACGAACGTTTCATCAATTCGATTGACTGGTATTTCGGACTTAATCTCGATTATGGTTATGCACCGACACTGGCAGAAGTACAGGGTCTCGGTCAACTGGCAATGTTCCAGGCACAGCAGGGCGCACTGGCGATTGATGGCTCATGGATGATTGGTAGCTACCTCGGCAGCGACTTTGAAGTAGGTTTTGCCCGGCTTCCAATCGGTCCCGAAGGTCGTAAAAGTATGTTCAATGGTCTGGCAGATTCGATCTGGGTTGGCACAGATCATGTCGAAGAATCATGGGAATGGGTCAAATTCCTCGGTTCTGCTGAATGCCAGTTAATCGTTGGCAATACAGGTGTCGTTTTCCCGGCAACACCCGAAGGCGTTGAAGCATCCTTACAGGTTCGTGCAGATGCAGGTATCGACGTGAGTGCATTCACAGAACAGGCACTTGAAGAAAATGGTACTTTCCTCTTCCCGATCACAGATTTTGGTGGCGAAATTGCAACCATCATGACTGAAACTATGGATTCAATCGCACTCGGTGAAGCAGAAGCCGCTGACGCATTGCCAGCAGCTAACGCTGAAATTAACGAACTATTCGAGTAATTTTAACGCCTACTCTACGCTTCACAATCGTGACAGGGTTACTCTAATGCAGGTTCAAAATTAAATCGGGAAACAAGCATAGGGGAAGGTCGCCGTGCCTTCCCGTCATATCGCTGGCGGGAGCGCACAGAGATACTCCCCTACACATTTCCCGGTTATTTTCAGGAAAAGCGTAAGAGTAGTCCTCTGAAAATCTAATGAAGGTGAGTGTTGATCGCTCACCTCTAAATTAAACATAGATTATTGAAAAGGTTGCCATGAGATACTTTCTTCTTTTCAGCCTGATTGTTGTACTGACTATATTGCCTGCCCGGGCACAGGATATTTCAATCACTGTCACCGAACATCGTGTTTCTGACTGTGGTGGCATATTTGTCGCGCACACACTGGATCACAGCACGATCTCAAATAGTGATCCGATTCGCATGTTTGATAGTAATGGATCAGGATTAGCAATTAATGATCTGAACAATGACGGGACACTGGATATTGTTCTTGCAAATCTTGATGGCGAAGAGTCAATTCTCTGGAATGAGGGTGGTCTCAATTTTAGCCGGACAAGCATTGAAATCCCTGGAAAAACACGGTCTGTCGCTATTATTGATCTTGATGCTGATGGATGGAACGATATTATATTTACCACCCAACGTGGCGCACCAACCTTCTGGCACAATCAGGCAGATGGAACATTTGACTTTGAGGGATTACAGGGTGTCGCGCATCCTGCTTATGCGATGAATTGGGCTGACCTCGATTATGATGGCGACCTCGATTTAGTGGCTGCTTCCTATGATGCCGAAATGGAACGCATTGATGCCTCTTATTTATTGGATGGTGGCGCGGGAATTTATTACTACGAGAATCAAGGCAATCTACAATTCACAGCAACCCGCCTGGCTGATCGCTCTCAAGCACTGGCAATCTATTTCCCTGACCTTAATGGAGATGGTTTGTGGGATATCGCAGTCGGCAATGATTTTGCTGAATTAGATCGCTACTGGGTTCGTGAAAATGGAGAATGGACTGAAATTAATCCCTTCGGTGTTATCACACATAGCACAATGAGTTTCGCCGGAGCGGATATTCAAAATGATGGGTCAATAGAGTTATACTCCACCGACATGCACCCTTACGACGATGATGAAGAAACCGTTCTTGCATGGCAACCTGTCATGGATGATATGATGGCAATGCCTATGGTAGAAGATGACCCGCAGGTGATGACCAATGTAATGCAAACACTCCAGGATGATAGCTATATCAACATCTCGGAGAATTTAGGCATCGAATACACTGGCTGGAGCTGGTCTGCTAAATTTGGTGATTTGAATAGCGATGGTTTTCTTGATTTATATGTTGTGAATGGCATGATCGCAGAAGAATTATTCGGTCATCTGCCCGGCAATGAACTGGTTGAAGAAAATCAAGCGTTCATGAATCAAGCCGGACAATCTTATGTCACAATGCCGGAATGGGCGTTAAATTCGACACAGAGCGGACGCGGGATGAGTATGGCAGATTTAGATGCGGACGGTGATCTGGATATTGTCGTCAATAATTTGATGTCTCCTGTGATGCTCTATGAAAATCAGCTTTGTGAGGGCAACAATCTCACAGTTGAAATTCAGGATAATGGCTCATTAAATCGTCAGGCAATCGGTAGCTATGTTTTATTGCATACAGAGCAAGCAAGCTATCGTCGTGATATTTATGCAAGTAGTGGTTATTTATCAGGTGATCCATCTCAACTACATTTTGGTTTCACAGAAACAGATTTAATCAATCTGGAAATTGTCAGGTCTGATGGGACAATCATTAATATTGAAGCACCTGACATCAATACACATATTGTCATTACGCTAAACGACTAACATGAAAGGACACAATATGGCAAAAATAGCAATGATTGGTGCGGGGAGTACCGTTTTCGCTAAAAATTTAATGGGCGATATTCTGAGTTTCCCTGAATTAGCTAATAGCACAATTTCACTGATGGATATTGATGCGGAACGTCTCAAAACATCGGAGATTGTCGCGCAAAAAGTAAAACAGGCAGTCGGTTCAAATGCGACTATCGAAGCCACTACCAATCGTCGTGAAGCACTCAAAGGTGCAGATTATGTGATTTGCATGATTCAGGTGGGCGGCTACAAACCGTCGACCGCCATCGACTTTGAAATTCCTAAAAAATACGGTCTACGCCAGACAATCGCGGATACACTTGGCATTGGCGGGATTATGCGTGGTTTACGGACTATCCCTGTGCTGGTTGACATCACCCGTGATATGGAAGAACTCTGCCCGGATGCCCTCTTCATCAATTATGTGAATCCGATGTGCATGAATCAATGGGCATTGAGTCGCGCAACAGACATCAAAACAGTCGGATTATGTCATAGTGTGCCGCACACTGCCGGAGAACTCGCAAAAGACATCGGTATTCCTGTCGAAAATATTGACTATAAAGTCGCGGGTATCAATCACATGGCGTTTTATCTCAAATTTCAAGATAAAACGACCGGAGAAGATTTGTATCCGAAAATTCAGCAGGTGGTTGATGAAGGACGTGTGCCGGAATGGAATCAGGTGCGTTATGAGATGTTCCAGCGACTCGGCTATTTCGTGACTGAATCCAGCGAACATTTCAGTGAATATGTGCCCTGGTTCATCAAACGTGACCGTGATGAACTGATTGAACAATTCAATATTCCGCTTGATGAATATATCCGTCGCTGTGAAAATCAGATTGCGGATTGGCAAGCATTGCGTACACGTCTTGAAGACCCGGAAGAAACATTGGAAGTCAAACAGAGTGTGGAATACGGTTCACTGATTATTCATAGCATGGAAACCGACACCCCGCGCACAATTTACGGTAATGTTGCGAATACAGGCATTATCACAAATTTGCCGCAAGGTTGCTCTGTGGAAGTTCCCTGTCTGGTTGACCATAATGGCATTCAACCGACTCATATCGGACAGATTCCGCCGCATCTTGCCGCATTGATGCAAACCAATATCAATGTTCAGGCGTTGACCGTTGAAGCAGCATTGACCTGCAAACGTGAACATATTTATCACGCGGCTATGCTTGACCCGCACACAGCAGCAGAATTATCGCTCGATCAAATCTGGTCACTGGTCGATGATTTGATTGAAGCGCACGGCGATTATCTGCCAGAATATCATTAGGCTAATAAACTTAAAATCGGGCACGATGCGTCGTGCCCCTACAAGGAAATTGCTTTATTTTGTCACTTTGAGATGCACAATGCGTGTAACGGAATGCCGGAAATCGGCTGGTGTTTTGCTACCCCAATCAATATCGAGAGCCAGCCAGCGTTCAACATGTCTGTCATAGATTGAAATGTCCTTGATGTATTCTGATTCCGGCAACCACTCCCCCATATCGGAGGCATCCCGTATACCGAATTGAAATGTTGCATCGGTTTTAGAGATGGCATCATTGCGATCAGTATGCTTTGCCTGGGTGTAGCCCATCACTTCCAGCAAAAATTCAGCTTTCGGGAAACGTTCTACAATTTCTGCTAACATGCCTTTGATTTGATCTTCTGTCAGGTACATCAACAAACCCTCTACAATGAAGAGCACAGGCGTATCACTCTTTAAGTCGTCCATCCACTGTGTATCAAGCGCAGACGTTGCCAGTGTTTTGTGACGGTCTGTTTCTTCCATCAGTTGCTGACGTACTGCAATCGTATCCGGCAAATCGAGTTCAATCCAGGTGAGTTGATCGTTATCCATGCGATAAAAACGGGTATCCAGTCCGGCAGCAATATTGACAATCAGTGCATCGGGATTAGTCGCGATAAATTGTTTGGTCAATTCGTCCAGAATCTCGGTGCGGATTGCAACACCGAGATGATTCAGTACAGAGTCATCAAATTTTGAAAAGTCATAATCAATCTGCGAGACCCATTCTTCTGCAATCGGGTCATTGATAATGGCGTTTTCGTGACGTGTTTCATAGACACGGGCATAGAGAACAGGTAATAGTGTTTCCATCACCCCGGTTAAGCGTTTGACAGTAATTTTTCCGGTCATCTTATTTTCCTGTAAAAATAATCGTTATGTATCGTTTGCACTCTATTTTGCTATACTAGATGTGTTTATTCACTCATTATCAGGTAATTATCATCAATGACTCATGCTGAACCTCTTCGTTTCGGGATTATCGGTTGTGGACGTGTTGCGCCACGTCATGCCGAATCTATCAACCAGCTCGCAAATGCCGAACTGGTCGCGATTGCGGACGTAATCGAATCACGGGCACAAAATTTCGCAGATACATATGGCGCAATTCCTTATACTGATTATCAGGAAATGCTAAAACGTGATGACATCGATATCATCAATATTTGTACACCTAGCGGACTGCATTCGCCAATGGGAATTGAAGTTGCACGGGCGGGGAAACATATCATTGTCGAAAAACCAATTGCACTGAGCACTGCTGACGCCAATGCACTGATTAATGCCGCAGATGAAGCAGGGGTAAAACTGTGTGTCATCCTGCAAAATCGTTATAACCCTCCGATGCAAGAGATTTATGATGTCGTTAATTCTGGCAAAATCGGACGTATTTTATTAGGCAATGCTACAGTACGCTGGTATCGTCCACAATCTTATTATGAAGATGGCTGGCATGGAACATGGGCAATGGACGGTGGCGCACTGATGAATCAATCTATCCATCACATTGACGCGCTGCAATGGCTAATCGGCGAGGTTGAGAGTGTATTTGCTTTCACTGGAACACAGAATCACGTTATGGAGGCAGAAGATACAGGGGTTGCTGTTTTGCGCTTCAAAAATGGTGCTCTCGGTAATGTTGAAGGCTCAACCGTCACTTACCCGCAAAATCTGGAAGGTTCTGTAGCTATTTTTGGAGAAAAAGGCTCTCTGAAAGTTGGGGGAACAGCTCTGAATCGTAGGGTAATATGGAAAATTGACGGGGAATTGGAACTGGAAAAAGAGCGTATCACGGCTGATGTTGTAGACCCCCCATCTGTATACGGCAATAGCCATAAGCTGGTCATCGCCGACATGATTGATGCTGTTATCAACGACCGTGAACCGAAAACACATGGTCGTGAAGGTAAAAAATCGCTGGCACTGGTCGAAGCAATGTATGAATCTGCACTTACAGGACAGGTTATCGGAGTCAATTATGACTGATTTCATCAAAATCTATGATAATGTGGCTCTCCCGGATGATGTTCAACTGGATGATTTTCTGGTACTGGGCAAGCCCCCGCGTGGTGCAGCAGACGGCGAACTCGAATTGCGTATCGGTGAACATAGCGTCATTCGTTCTCATACAGTCATTTATGCTGGAAACAAAATTGGTATCGGCTTCCAAACCGGTCATGGTGTCAACATTCGTGAACATAATTCAATCGGTAACAATGTTAGTATCGGCACACATAGCATCATTGAACATCATGTCAGCATCGGGCATAATGTGCGTATTCATAGCAAAGTCTTTGTGCCGGAATACAGTGTGCTTGAGGATAATTGCTGGTTGGGTCCGGGTGTCATGGTGACAAACGCCCGTTATCCTGTCAGTGAAGGTGTTAAAGAACGTCTTAAAGGCGCACACATTGAATCCGGTGCAATCATTGGAGCAAATGCCGTACTTTTACCGGGTATCCGCATCGGTGCAAATGCACTGGTCGGCGCAGGAAGTGTTGTCACAAAAGATGTTCAACCGGGCACAATTGTTGCTGGTAATCCTGCCCGTGAAATTAACCATATCTCAAATCTTGATGTATATAAAAGTAGGAAATAATGCAAAATATCCCGTTGGTAGATCTCAAAAGCCAGTATCAGAGCATCAAACCTGAGATTGATCGTGCAATCGAAAATATCATTGCCAATACCCGATTCATCGGTGGTGCGGAACTGGATGCCTTTGAAGCAGATTTCGCAAAATACCAGGGTGTCAATTATTCTGTCGGTGTGGCAAGTGGCACAGGTGCTATCTTCCTCGCATTGCGCGGGTTGGGCATCGAAGCCGGAGACGAAATTATCACAACTGCTCATAGCTTCATCGCGACAATTGAACCCGTTGAAGAAATCGGCGCGATTCCCGTTTTTGTTGATATTGACCCCGAAACTTACAACATTGATGTCAAGCAAATTGAGGCAAAAATTACCGATAAAACCCGTGCGATTTTGCCTGTTCATCTCTACGGGCAAATTGCAAATATGGATGCCCTTATGGAGATTGCGAAGAAGCATAATCTCTATGTAATTGAAGATGCAGCACAGGCACATGGCGCGGAATATAAAGGTAAACGTGCCGGACAATGGGGCGATATTGCGACATTCAGCTTCTATCCCGGTAAAAATTTAGGCGCATATGGTGATGGCGGCGCGATTGTCACCAATAATGAAGACCTCGCAAAACGTATTTCTCAATTACGTGATCACGGACGCAACGGCAAATATCTGCATAATGTCATCGGTTACGGGGAACGTCTGGATACCTTACAGGCAGCAATCCTCCATGCGAAATTGCCTCATCTGGATGGGTGGAATACGAAACGCCGTGAACATGCCGCGTATTACACAGAGATGCTGAAAAATCATCCAAAAGTGAAAACACCGACCATCGCAGAAAATCATTTGCCGATTTTCCATATCTATTGCATTCAGGTTGAAGGCGACCGTGACGCAATATTAAATCAACTGAGAGAAAACGGCGTTGGCGCAGGGATTCACTATCCGATTCCGATTCATTTGCAACCGGCTATGACGCATCGTGGTATCCCGGAAGGCAGTTTCCCGGTGACTGAAAAAGTCGCAAAGCAGATTATCAGTTTGCCAATTTATGCTGAACTGACAGAAGAACAACGCTCATATGTTGTAGAAACTCTGCTTGATATTCTAGCATAATGAAAATCCTCTTCATCACACACTATTTTGCGCCGGATAGCGGAGCAGCAGCTAACCGCTTAACCCGTCTGGCAACAATGTTACAGGCGCGTGGTCATGACATCACTGTTTTGACCACAATGCCTCATTATCCCTCCGGCAAAATACCTGACGATTATCGCAGGCACTGGCAGGTCATCGAAGACCGTGATGGAATGCGTGTAATTCAGGTATGGTTATGGACATCGACCAGTCCAAAAATCCTCATGCGGCTTATCAGCCAGTTATCATTTATGCTGATGTGTATGGTGCGGGGAATCTTTCTGCAAAAGCCAGATGTTATCTTCATCGAGAATCAACCCATTTTCACAGGGCTCGCCGGATGGTTCATCAGCAAAATCAAACGGACGCCTTATGTCTTAAATGTCTCGGATTACTGGCCTGAATACCTGGTTGTTGCCGGGGTGGTAAAAGAGACGGGCATTATCTATCGTGTATTTAAATCGCTGGCAAATCTGACCCAACGCAGTGCAGGCGCAATTACTGCAATGCTGGATGATTTACTGCTCAAAATTCAGAATCGTATTGGCACAATCGAAAATGGATATGTTATCCGCAATAGTGTGGATTTATCGCTGTATAATCACCCGGAACTCAACCAATCTTTCCGTGAAAAAAACTCTTTAAATAAGAATCGTCTGGTAACATTTTTAGGCGGATTGGGTCCTCATATCGACATGGATACCATGCTGGATGTAGCAAAACAGTTATCAAGCTACAATGATGTCACCGTATTATTCGTTGGCAGTGGCGCTCAAAAAGATAAATTGACCGATGCCCTATCACAGGCAGAATTTTCTCACTGTCATCACATTGATTGGATTGGCGCGGAAGATGTGCCTGGATTCTGGGAAGCCAGTTACCTCACATTCTGGGCATTGCACCATAACGAACTCGATAAAATGCGTTTTCAGGCAAAATTATATGAAGCACTTGCCAGTGGAACACCTTCAGTAATTGCAGTTGATGGTCTGATGAGTGAATTTTTGGCACACACTAAAACCGGGCTCACAGTTTTACCAGGCGATGTTGATGCTATGGTAGCGGCAATTCAACAATTGCTGGAAGATAGTAATGCCTATCAGAGTATGAGTAAGCGTGGGCGCGATTATGCTGCCGAACATTTTGATGCAGAGATTCAGGTATCAGCTTACGAAGGCGTTTTAGAGAACGTTGCCAATTCCTGAAAATGCAAAAAGCAGATAGAAATCTCTACCTGCTCTCCTGAGTTACATGATTTATAGCCTATCCGCACAGATAAACGGCATTTGTCCGGGCGCACCCCGTTGACCCGGACACCGTGACAGCATCTGCTGGAGAAACCACGCCTCACGATCTCAATTGATGGTGTGTCCAATCGCTTCAATGACCGTAGCAGCATAGACAATGCCGTAGCTAAACCCTGAACAAGCTGTTCAGCGACAGTGCAAAACGCTATACTGATACTGTTTTTCTGTCCTGATTGGACATTAGAGGGAGACTGTTTTCGGCAGTTTCCCTCTGCCAGAAATCAAGATGGGATAACTATACCCCGTTATTGAGATTCGCGCAAATTGGATTTCAAATATGGAACACTTTGCCCCTGTCTGTTGTCTCTAATTGTGATTTACAGGCAACATTCAGAGGGAAAACATGAAATATCTGTATTTGACTTTGGCGATTTTCGTCTTGATGGCATGTAACATGGCAAGTCCTATCGGTGGAGAAGCAACTGCCCCGCCACCGGACATTCCAACATCAACACCTTTACCACCGCCAGGACTCAATGAAATGCTATCGCTATCACCGATTAATGGTGTAGAAGAAGATGGCACGATTTTACTTGAGCCAGGAACAACCGTCACTGTGTCATGGGATGGTTTGCCCGATGGTGCAACAGCGAGTTTTGTTCTAAGCAATTTTCTGGCAGATGGTGGTGTGATGCAAATCGGTCAGGGAACATCAGCGACATTTGTTGTAGAAGAACGCATTGAAGGCGAAGTATCTGCAACAGCAACATTACCGGATGGCACAACAGTGAATGCGCTGGCACTCCCGATTGTCACGGCAAATATGGTTTATGGTGATTGTCAGTATCTTCCTCCTGCATTAGGACCCGGTGTCGATTTATTTGCATCGCCTGATTTCAATAGTGAGATGATTGGCGATGTGATTTACGATGCTGAATACCTTGTTCTGGATACGCAAAACGGTATCGATAATAACGGTCAAAGCCGTATTTTCTATCAGATTCAGCATGTAGCTAGCAGCGATACTGGCTGGGTTATGAGCAATGTCGGTGAAAATCTTGCGGGAGACTGTAGCGCATTTGAGTAAAGTCATTATGAAACACAGTGCCAATTCCTGATAAAGGACACAGGCTTCACATTCTAATACCTGCTATCCTTTCATTATAAAGCCCGTTTTAGTGTGTAAGGATAGCAGACCTTGATACAACAATCTCCCGAGCAATTACTACATGCCTTGCTCTATCTCCATGAAGATATGCTCTCAGCAGCATTACCGACTATTGAACGCTGGACACAGGCTGTCAGCGATGACCGTCAACATATTCGATACAGCCTCGAAAATCTGGCTCATTATGTTGCGCTCAGACGGCATGACCTGCGCGAGATTCAGGATAGTTTGCAACCGTTAGGATTATCGTCATTAGGACGGATTGAATCCCGCGTTTTGCCGAATCTGGATGCGGTGATTAATACGCTCGGGCATCTGAGTGGCTATGATAATCTGACACCGGAACAACCCTCTCTGGAAGATTTCAGTCACGGGCGACAATTACTTGACCGTGAAACAGATGCTGTTCTCGGTGCATTGCCCGACAATCGCAGAGTACGCATTATGGTGACAATGCCATCTCATGCTGCAAAAGATGCTCATTTCGTCCGCCAGTTGGTCGAACACGGCATGGATATTGCCCGTATCAATTGCGCTCATGACTCACCGGATGATTGGGCAGATATGATAAAAAATATCCGTGTTGCTGAATCGCTCGCGGGGCGCAAAGTCAAAATTGCGATGGATTTAGTAGGTCCCAAAGTTCGTACAGCCGACATCGTTCAGCCTGACGGAAATCGGGTTCATATTGGTGATGTGATCTTCCTGACATGCGACACTCAATCTGTTGTAGACGATTACCCGGATGCAATACAGGTTCGCTGTACTACCCCGGATGTCATTCCACAGATTCATTGTGGCGATAAAGTTTGGTTTGATGACGGAAAAATCGGAACCGTTGTTGAAGCAAAAATCGCTAATGGACTGGTACTGCGTGTGACTCATGCCAGCAAAAACGGCGACAAACTGAAAGCAGAAAAAGGAATCAACTTCCCGGATTCACAGGTCATGTTAGAGACCTTATCAGACAAAGATAAAGCCGACCTCGATTTTGTGGTCAAACATGCTGATATTGTAAATTACTCTTTCGTTCAAACTGTCGATGATGTCAAATTGTTACAGTCTGAAATTGCAAAGCGTCAACCGGAACATCCGATAGCGCTTGTTCTCAAGATTGAAACAGCACTCGCCGTTCGGAATCTACCGGAATTGATTGCTGCGGCAATGAGTCAGCAACCTGTTGGTGTGATGATTGCACGTGGTGATTTAGCGGTCGAAATCGGGTATGAACGGCTGGCGGAAATGCAAGAAGAAATCCTCTGGATGTGCGAAGCAGCACATGTCCCTGTGATATGGGCGACACAGGTGCTGGAAAATCTCGCGAAGAAAGGGCGTCCGTCGCGGTCAGAAGTCACCGATGCTGCCATGTCCGAACGCGCAGAAGCGGTCATGCTCAATAAAGGAGATTACATTCTACGGGCAGTTGATATTCTGGATGGCATTCTTGCCCGGATGCACAGTCATCAATCAAAAAAAGACTCCCGATTACGTGCTTTACAAAGCTGGTGAACGAGGGATTAGAAGATTCACGTGGATTATATAGCGTTCTAACAATGAATTCAGAGCCTATTCTCCTGCATCATCCATACTGGTGTCATCTAAATTGAAAACTATCAGGAGAAACTATGAGCAATCGACGTGAAACAATTGAAAAAATCAATGCGATGATCACTGATGTCGAAGTGGCGATGTTGACAACAGTTGATGCCGATGGTGATTTTCATAGCCGCCCGATGATGACACAGGCAAATGAATTCGATGGTGATGTCTGGTTCTTCGCACACAGCGAATCGGATAAAGTCGAAGAAATTCGCAATAATCCAAATGTCAATGTTGCCTATGCTGATGATGGTGACTATGTTTCAATCGCAGGTACAGCTCGTCTGGTCTATGATGTCGATAAGAAAAAAGACCTCTGGCAGGATAAATTGAGCGTGTGGTTTGAAGAAGGACCCGAATCAGATAGTGTGGTTCTCATTCATGTGGAATCCAAATCAGCACAATACTGGGATATTATCCCGGGTGCAATCGGACAGATGATTAACCGTGCTAAAGTCGCTCTTACCGGGGACAAAGATGCCGCCGGAGACAGTGCCAAAGTAGAGTTCTAAATCCTGCAGTAGCGTAAAATTCGAGGACATGATCCAGGCATCATGTCCTTTTTTATTTGTTCACGCGAATGACATCGTAAAATCACACTGTATTTGATACGACAATGCGATGTCTTGCGGCAATAATCGCAGACGATACACTGTAAGGGGTTTTGAACTGTGGGTTTTTGTGTGGGGCGTGTCAACTATTGCAGCCATCTGTCTATCATCAAAGATCATATGAACGGTGGCAAATTCCCCGCGCCAGCTTACCGTGTTTCCTTCGATAATCGGATTGATTAAGCTAATGAAGTATTCTTCGATTGCTGATGGCGTATTATCAAACTCAAAAATATCGGTTAGTGTCAAACGTGCCTGTGTGGAATCAACCTGCCATTCAAATGAGCGTACAAATGATTTCAGTGTGTTGATGTCATAGGCGCGGGTCAAATCAAGCTCGAAGGTAGCACCATTTTCGCGTTTATCACTATTCGTAACTATCGCTTGATATGCTGAGCCTGCATTCTGTGTTTTGCCATTGATGAGTGGAACAGAATGCCCCTGTGAGCCTGTGAACAAACTATCATAGCGCTCTTTCCCGAAATACTGTTTTGTGTATTCCCCTGCACCTAAATCTGACAGAATACTCTCTCCCCCGGCGTGTAAAATGAAGTGCCCGATGTCATTGTGATTGTGCGGTTCGTTGTTGTGTCCGCCTTTTGCAGAGAAAGCAATTATTTCCCCGTCGATACGATGCTTACAAATCAGCCATTCAACAACATCAAGGTAAAATGTGCCTTCTGTAGCGGGTTGATGCAGGTATTTTGTCTCCGTCCACATTAGATTGCGTGAAATATGCCCCCAGCGATAGACATGGTCGCTATGAAAATCCGGCGAATCTAATCCCGGAATAATTGTCTGCAATTTTTCACTTAAATAGGAAGCGAAGCCCGGTTGAATGATAGCTTTCGCAGAGGCATCCGAGTAATTGATGAAATTGTTATCGCTTAAATTAACTGTGCCCGGAAAACTTGCGATGCGTTTTACATGCTCATTATGGAGTAAATCGAGTGCGCCATTGCTTACTGTAGATAGCATTTCTGCAAAATAAGTATAGTAAGCGAACCCGTAAACCCAGTAACCGATGCCTTCAGGACAAGCGCCATCTGCCCCGAATCCTGAGAGAAAATGTTCCATTGTGCGAAGCATCCGGTCAATCATCGTTATAAGGCGTTCGCGATCATTTTCCAGCAAAAGTGCCGCCATCCCGACACTTCCCCCGCATACAGACGCCCAATTCATCCTGGCGGTTTCCCATTCAAAACGATGTCCTATCGTGAAAATAGGTTCAAAAACACGCTTTTCTATCTCATGGCGAATGCGGTAGTCTAGCCAATCATCCAATTTATCGCTTAAGATGTACAACACTTCTGCCAGAGCATGTGCCGTTTCAGCCGCAAACAAATCAACAATTTGCTCCGGTGGCAGAGAATAGTTTTTGATATTGTCTATCCCCACAAGCAAATGTGCAGGTAATGCCCAGGCGTATTCGTTACAGATTTCATAGATGAGGTCGTGTAATGCAGGGAGATAATCGTCGGTTTCGTCAATAATTGTGGTGATAGTCAGTGAAGCTAAGCGACGGCGACGGTCAAAATAGGCATTCTGATAGACCGAACGATCACCTGTTTCCTCAAATAAGCGAAAAATACTAAACGGCAAAGCAGGAACAGGTGTTGATACCACTCTAGCAGCTTCGCGACGTATCTCATTGAGGAAATTTTGTAGATGAGGCGTGTTTCGGAGTTTGTCTGTACCCCGTAAAGACTGAAAAGGAAAACCGTCCGGCAGTTGTGGCGCGTTGAGGATTGCTTCGCGAATCGTGTTCAAGTCCGGTAAATTAATGCTCATGTTGCATCATCATTTTGATAAAATCGGGCAATTCCGGTACATCCTGCCAGAGTTTTTCCCATTTTTCGAGCGATGGGTCAGCAAGCACAGCACAGCTTAGCCAATAATCACCTGATGGATATTGAGCAACAAGTGTTGGCAGAACAGTTCGTGGGTAGAGCAAATTTGTATTCGGGTCGAGTCGCAATACCTGACCTTCACGCTCACCGGATAAATCGACAATGCCACTGCCACCTGAAGGATAAGTCGCACAGGCGACACCCGTTCCGGTTTTTCCATCACCTGCCCTATCAATGGGATTATCTCCTGTGCGGTCTAATGAAAAGCCGCCTTCTGCTGTCCAGATAGGTCGTCCGGCGCGGATATGATGCACGCGGATGTGCCACAGTGAAACCGGAATTAGCCAGGTTTCGACTTCCACATCCGGCATTGCTTGCCATTTTGACCATAGAATGTCATTTTCCAGTTTTGCATCAAGCGTTCGTTCACGCACACGGTAAAATTCACCGTCATCACTGATTGCCAGCATACTATCGGCAGCCGTTTGTGTTAAACCGCGTCTACCAATCGGAATACTAAATCCAAATGCTGTCGAATAGGCAAATTTAGCGTATTTTTCGGCGGCATGGCGAATCCAGGGTTCACTTTGTCCGCCTGTAAGTGCAATCACATTCGAGTTTGAGTCATCCCGGCAAAATATCATGTAAGGATGTGGTTCTTCTTTAATAGACGGCAATTGCGGGAGCGGTTTTTCATCTGCCTGCCAGAATGGATGTGATTCGGATAGTGCAAGTGGCAAGAAAAATTTCATTGCCCAATAAGGTGAGCCCGGTGAATTGTATTGCTCTGCCATATTAAGGTTCGGGTAAGCATAACCTATCGACAATGTGCCATCAGGATTGAATATTGGCTGTTTCGCCCACCAGCGTAAATGTCGCAGAGCCAATCCTTTGATGATGCCCCATTCTAAGGCTTCAACATCGGCAAATGCTAATGCTCCCGGGAACCCGCCCTGGGCAAAGCGATAAGTCAAACTACGTCCAAAAGGTAATGCAGCCCCATCCGCATCAAACCAGTGAATGAACTCTTGAGCAAATTCTGTTGCACGCTCACGATAAAGTTGGGCGCGTTTGTCATCGTCTCCGGCATATTTTGCATAGATTAAGCCGTAATAGTGCATCGCAAAAGGAATATAATAATCACGCTGATTGTTGTTTCCGTCAGAATACCAGCCATCCCCTAAATAAAAATCATCAAAGCGATTGAGTGCCTGAGTCATGCCATCAGAGTCATATTCCGCGCCGACATTTCTCAGCCCGAGATTGACCAGCACACGAAACCAGAGCCAGTTGCTATCGACAACTTTTCGCGTGTTTATCATCCCGAGCCATTGAGACAAATTCTTTTGTTCATCCGATGATAAGGGATGCCAGATATGCTCCGGTATCATCAGGAGAGCTAATCCGATTGCCGCCATTTCGACCAGACGCTGATCGTAATCGTCCGGTGTTCCCCAGTATTCAGGGTGTTCTGGATTCGTGCCATTTATTAAACCCTCGCGATATAAATCCCAATACGGGAAATCGCCTCCCCCTGCTGCCAGTGGCACAATCCCCCATAGCGGACGTGCAAAACCTTCAAGTTCGGCAGCGTGATTATCAAAATGTGCGCCTGTATCACCGACTTTCACACGTGCAGAGCCTTGACTGAAACGGGATTTGAGCGGCGCAAATAAATCGAGTACGGCTTTTTGTAAATCTGCCCGACTACGTAAATTGTTATCCGCAAAGGGATTTATCATGATTATCCTTTTAATCCGGTTGTGCCAATGCCCTCAACGAAGAAACGCTGGAACGCAAGGAATAGCACAATCACGGGAATCAATGAGACCAGTGCCGCCGCCATAATCAGAGCGTAATCGGCTGAATATTGCTGGATGAAGAGACGCAAGCCCAATTGAATTGTCTTGAGTTCCTGTGAATTCAGGTAAATAAGAGGACCCATGAAATCATTCCAGACAAATACCGCCGTGAAAATTGTCAGTGTCGCCAGCGCAGGTTTTGACAGAGGCAACATAATACGGAAATAGATGCCGTATTCACTCATGCCATCAATTCGCGCTGCATCCAGAATTTCATCGGGGATGCTGATGAAAAATTGCCGCATCAAGAATACCCCGAAAGCAGAAAATGCCTGTAAAAGAATCAATGAGAGATGCGTATCCACTAAATCCATGCGGCGCATCATGATAAATTGCGGCACCATGTAGACTTGCCAGGGAATCGCGATACTTCCGATATAAGCCAGGAAGAGAAAATCACGCCCTTTGAATTGCAATTTCGCAAAAGCATATGCTGCAAAACTACTCGTTGCCAATTGCAATATTGTGATAATAACAGTGAGTTTGGTTGTGTTATAGAAAAATGTCAAAAATGGAATCTGTGTCCAGATCGTTTGATAATTGCTCCACTGCGGGTCTGATGGAATCCACTGAATCGGAAAGACAAAAACATCTTTATCCAGTTTCAATGACGCGGATAGCATCCAGAAGAATGGCAGGAGCATGAAAATTGACAGTGCAATCAGGAGTGCATACGTCAGAATTTTACCGGGACTCAGCTTGAAACGGTTCTTTTTCTCTTCTGATTTGCTGTCATCCCATTTTAGATTGTCGGGTCGCGCTGATACGGTCATTTGTTATCTCCTCATGCTCACATGTAGTTGACCCAGCGTCGTTCCATGTAAAATTGTACGATTGTGATACCGAGTACGAGCGCAAATAAAACCATCGCAATCGCACTGGAGTATCCAAACTCGAACTGCCGGAACGCGGTGTTATACGTGTGGATGACCAGCACATTGGTCGCCCGTCCGGGTCCACCTCCTGTCATCACCATAATGAGGTCAAAGACTTTAAAGGAAGAGATGGTTAACATCACACTGATGAAGAAAGTTGCCGGAGTGAGCATTGGCACAGTGATATAGCGGAATTTTTGCCAGGCATTTGCGCCGTCAATATCAGCCGCTTCATAGAGAATTCCGGGAATTCCCTGCAATGCCGCCAGATAAATCACCATGTAGTATCCCATGCCTTTCCAGATACTCGCCATGATGACCGTTGGCAATGCCCAATCAACCGATGCCGCCCATCGTGGTGGATTCATCACACCGATTGCTCTCAAAAATTCATTGACAGGACCCGCCGAGGGGAAAAACAGTAAATTCCAGACGACCGCTACCGCTACCAGCGAGGCGACATACGGGAAAAAGAAAATTGTGCGGAAAATATTGCGCCCGACAAGTGGCTGATTAAGCAGCAAGGCAAGTCCGAGGGATGCGATCAGTGTCAGGGGAACAGTTCCGGCAACATATATCAGGGTATTTTTGAGCGCAATCCAGAATGTTTCATCATCCATCAAGCGCTGGAAATTTTCCAGCCCTGCCCAGCCTACCCGGTTTGCGCCATCCCAGTGCATGAATGCCAGTGCCAGAGAAAAGCCAATTGGAATCAGCGTAAAAATAGCAAAACCAAGTAGATTCGGAAGGATGAACGAATACGCAATCAGATGTTCCTTAATTTGCCGCTTTAGCTTGCTCTGATTTTTCTGTTTATCCGTCATAATAGCGGTCATGAGGTGTATTTCCTCCTGTTAGCCAGGGATTAGTCCTACAAAGTGGAGGGATACATTGATCCCTCCCTACAATCTCTCATTTTTAGAATGAGTGACTATTATTCAAGTTCACCGATACGGCGATTAATTTCTGCGATGCCATCTTCAACTGAATTGGAACGGGTCATGATGAGTTCATGTTCTTCGTTCAAGATTTGCTCAACCGATGCAACAAGCGGGTGCATTGGCAGTTCAAGGCGAACAGTTGTTGTTTGCAATGCTTCGGCTGTACCTTCCGGCATACCGTCTGCCTGTACGAACACATCAAGGACTTCCGGTGTGCGGATTGCTGGCAGGGTTGATTCTGCAAGAACTTCTGCACCTGCGGGTCCGGTATAGAATTGGACGAAATCCCATGCGGCATCCTGCTGGCTTGAATTTGCATTGATAGCGAGTGATGTCAATGTTCCGGCTGTTGTTCCGGCTTCAACACCTTCTGGATGTGGATAGGATGCGACACCCCAGTCAAACTCAAATTCACCTTCAGCCTGTGCTTGAATGAGTGAACCAATGAACCATGAACCCATTGGCAACATCGCAACCTGCCCATTTTTGAATGGACCGGAATAGTGAATGTTACCTGCTCTTAGTTCACCGTAATCCATAATGATGCCATCTTCTTGCATGGATGTGACCATATCGTACATTGGCATCATGAAGCTGTAATCTGAGTTGATAATCGGGTCGCCAGCTTGAACTGTACCGAGTTGAACGGCTGAACGCCATGTATGGAAATGAGCGCCGTAGACTTTATCTGCGCCACTACCACTTGTTAACTGGCGTGCGACTTCGTCAAATTCTGCCCATGTCATATCATTCGACGGATATTCAAGTCCGGCTGCATCGAAAATCGCTTTGTTGTAGTACATTACCCAGATGTCGCTGCGGAACGGAAGCGCATAAATTTGATCTTCCCAGATAAGTTCATCTGCTGCGCCACTATAGATGCTCAGGGCAATTCCGGCTGATTCGATATAGCTATCAAGCGGGATAATCTGACCGCGTGAGAGCATCGCATTGTAGCCCGGAATATCCTTCACGGTGATAATATCGGTATCATCACCACCGGAAAGTTGAATGTTCAGGACATCCTGATATTCAGCAGATGAAATTTCACGCAGTTCAATTGTCACATTGAGGTTTTCTGCTTCATAGGCATCAATAACAGCTTGCCAGTATGGAATTGTTGCAATATCCCATGCTGTCATGGTCAGTGTAATGGAGTCATCCTGTGCGGAGACACCACCTGTAATTGCAAGCACAAAAAACATCAGCGTTGCAAGAATAGAAATAGTCCGTTTTTTCATGTTTATACTCCCATTATTTCGTGCGAAAGTCTATTTTAAAAAGAAGGTCTTGCGGTTGATTCATGTAATAGTCGCGACTCCTTTCATCCATTTAAGTATTGTTGCCAGCGTGATATTCATGACTATCGTGCCAGCCAGCCTCCATCAACCGGGACAATTGCACCGTGCATATAATTCGCCGCATCCGAGGCAAGGAAAACGACTGCTGCTTTAAGATCATCGGGCGTGCCCCATCGCCCGGCTGGTATGCGTTCTAAAATTGCTTGATTACGATTTTCATCAGCACGCAGGGGTGCGGTGTTATTGGTGGCAATGTAACCGGGTGCAATCGCATTGACATTGACCTTGCGAGCCGCCAGTTCATTTGCCATTGCACGGGTCATGCCGACTAAGCCACTCTTCGCTGATGTATAGGAAACGACCCGGATACCCCCTTGATACGAGAGCATCGAGGCGATGTTGACAATTTTGCCGCCATTTTCTTGCTGAACCATCGTTTTCGCGGCAATCTGTGAGAGGAAGAAGATTGATTTGAGATTAACCTGTAAAACATCGTCCCAATCTTCTTCGCTGAATTCCAGCACTTCTTCACGACGAACGATGCCCGCGTTATTGACCAGCGCATCAACACTGCCGTATTCATCATTGATTTGCGCGATGATTTTCTCTAAATTGGCATTCGTTGCATCAAGCAAATCACAGCGAATTGATTTGAATTGTCCGCCAATCTCTGCAATTTTCTCTGCTGTTTCTGTGGCATCAGAACGGTCTAAGCCGACAACTGTTGCTCCAGCTTCTGCCAGTCCAATTGCTGCTGCCTGTCCGATTCCTCTGGTTGAGCCGGTGACTATCGCGACACGTCCATCGAGTTTGAATAAATCGAGTACCATCATTCTGCCTCTCAGTGTCCTAAGTCGCGTAACATCGAAACGGTACGACTCACCCAACCGACTTTTGCATCATCGACGGTTGCCTGTTGACGTTGATTGCCCGCTAAGAACCACAGATAGTACGTTGTGTATCCCGGTGCGCTGACAACCGTGTGATAACCTTCTTTCATCATGTGGATGCTGTTATCACGGATGGTGAAATTCTCTTCTTCGCCACTTTCAGTGTAGTAATGGCAAATGCCAAAACCATCTCCCGGATTGACGCGGAAGTAGTACATTTCTTCGTGATAGGCTTCGACAGGCAAATTATCGACCTGGTGTTTGTGTGGTGGATAGGTGCTCCAGTTACCGGATGGTGTAAAGGTCTCCCCGACAATCAAGCGACGGGCAGGTAATTCCGGTTGTGCGACCTGTGTCAAAATCTGATGAAAATTGCGCGTAAAGTTCGCTGCGCCCCATACCCCGTTTGCGACCTTATCCGGTGCAATGACATAGGGTTCAATTGCTAAATCAGAGGGTGCGGAAGGTAATGCAATCTCAGCAGCGCTGATAGCCTCAATCGTGAAGGAAGCATCAGCCGGAATATAGACCGAGTGAGGTTTTCCTGAAAATACATTCGGACGTTTACCGACATTTTCAAATGCCGTGCCATTGACTTCAAAATTTGCTTTCCCGCCAAGAATAACCGCTAAAATTTCACGGTCGCCTGATGACGCACTATAGCTCTCCTCTGCTGAAAGTTTGAGTAAGCTGAAATCCAGCAGGTCACAGGGATTCTGTGGTAAGGTATTGAGTCCATTGTCTTTCGTTAAATAGCTGTGGTATTTCATGAATCTATTCCATTCCTTTGCATTTAATTTGTTTCCGAGCATGACACGTCATGCCACTACCTTTGATTATTATGGTAGGGGTTTGGTGTGCCAAACCCGCTTTTCGACAATAATCTGAAATACACTCATTTTTTGTGTTTTTCTGCATGTCAAATTACCAGTAGGTCTTCCAACCGGGTTTTAATATGCGAACAAGTGCTTCCATGTAGAAGTAGTCGCCCCAGAGACAGCCTTCATCGACACCTTTTGATTTGTTTTTATCATAAACACTGTGCAAAATCAGGGCGTTTGCATCGGATTGATGACAAACTGAATAATTATCAATCAGCGAATTGAGAATACTTTCTGCTGTCGTGAGATAATGCTGGCGTTTTTCGCTTTCCGGCAGATATTTCACCAGTTCGAGTAAGCCACAAACAGCAATCGCAGCAGCCGAGCTATCACGGAGTTCATCGCTATCATCTCCGAAAAATAAATCCCAGTACACGACCTTATCTTCCGGCAAATGGTCGATGAAATAATCAGCACAACCCTGAGCCGTTTCCAGAAAACTTTCATCCGATGTGTAACGGTAATTCAATGCAAAGCCATAAATTGCCCACGCCTGTCCGCGTGCCCAGCAAGATTCATCAGAATGTCCCTGAGCGGTTTTGCCATGCAAGGGCTCGCCTGTTTCGGTGTTCCAGTAGAACGTATGGAAAGTGGTATTGTTCGGGCGCACAACATCATCCCGTAAACGACATACATGACGATGTGCTGCTTGCTTAAAACGATCATCGCCTGTGATTTCACTTGCCCGGTATAGCAACGGCATGTTCATCAAGCTATCAATGATGGTATTGCCGCGTAATTCAGGGTCATCCAATTTACCCCATGCCTGAAAAACACCTGGTTTATCCAGAAAACGGGTCATCAGACGTGTTGCTGCCTGAATAGCTGATTCTTTCGCCTGATTGTTTTCGGTTAATTGGTACGGTGCGATGCAGGAGAGCGTATAGAGAAATCCGATGTCATGGGTATCGAGGTCTATGTCATTTTGAACGCGATTGGTAAAATTTGTGATGTGTTGCTCGCCACCCTCACGATAGATGCTGTTATCAGTCATTTCATATGCCAGCCACAATTGACCTGACCAGAAAGCAGTCGTCCAGCCGTAATTGTCGCCTTCAGCAAAACCCCATTGTGCTTTACGTAAGGGATAGATGTTATTGAGTGTGGTGTTATCAGGGAATTTATCTGCAAATATCTGCAAATTCCTCTCAACAATTTCGAGAGCACAGTTTAATGCAGCTTGAGATTTTTCTTGTAATGCAGGTGACATCATATCTATTCAACCCATATGGATGATGGTTGACCTGCGAAAAAGGTACAAGAAGATATGCCTGTGAAGATGACATGTTCCACAGGGTGTCGGTATAAGCATAAAAATGGTGACACAAAATCTATTCTTGCAAATATTTTCGCAAATCAAAATTAAATTTGCAATCTATTTGCACAAACACTAGCACGTAACATGCTATGAGTCAAGCAATTTCTGAAAATCGCAAACCGGATTCCGGCGATCTAGCTGTATTGCCCGTAAAAAACATGACAAAACACTGGCTACCTCCTCATTCACAAGATTAATACCCGAACCCTTCAAAAATCAATGAAATCATTGATTTTACGAAAAATAAAACAATGAAATTTCAGAAAATTTACAGCTTGATAGCATATTTTTCTATTATATGATTTATTTATCATGAAATTTTGCAAAGACCGCAAATCATTCAATGACTCAGCATTGCCCTATGAAATTTATTGCAAACACCTGTTTATATTTGCATAATTTTTGCAAACATTTGCAAATCATGCTTGCCAGTTTGCAGCCACATCCATATACTAACGACTAATACCAATTTGATTTTAGGAATACGATTTGAGTAAGAAGGATAACGGGCACGGGAAAAATAAGCGTGTCTATCAGCGCGACATCGCAGAATTGGCAGGGGTATCCATCAGTACCGTGTCCCGTGTTTTGAGCAATGCCGGGGGTATCAGTGAAAGTGTGCAGGAGAAAGTTTTCGATGCTGCTATCGAACTCGGGTACGAAAAAAACGAGGAAGAAGCCAATCAGCTACGTAATGTGACTCTGTTGACGAGCCTCCCGCTTGCACCATCTATCGACCCTTTCCATGCTGATGTGCTGAATGGTGTTGAACTGGCGTGCAGCGAAGCCGGAATTCAGTTGAGTTATGCCACCTTCAATAATGGCGCCGCCAGCGATGAAGCGGTACTCAATCGCATACAGCAAAATCCGGTTGATGGTTTGTTGTTACTCTCGTTGGATGATACTGAACTCATTGACCATATCCGCGCCTTAAATATCCCGCTGGTGATGATTAATGTTGATAATCCCGATGCGACAGAAGATTCATTTTTGCCGGATAACTACCAGGGGGCACGTCTCGCCATACGTCATTTGATAGCCAATGGACATGAACGCATTCTACATATCACGGAAACAAAACGCCGGACGATTCAGCATCGTACCGAAGCCTATCATGACACTCTGATTGATGCAGGGATTCCCTTTGACCCTAAATTGATTGTCGAATGTGAAATTAATGCCAAAGAAACATACAGAATTGCGAAAAAATTGCTGGCAAGTCAATCGCCGGATTTCAGCGCGGTATTTTGTGCGAATGATATTTCGGCAATGGGTTTCATGCGTGCGGCACAGGAAGCAGGTTTGCGGATTCCGCAGGATATTTCTGTAGTGGGATTTGATGATATTGCATCGGTTGCCTTTTTGACTCCCCCGCTGACGACAATTCGCATTGAAATTGGGGAACTTGCTTCAATGGCTGTGCAACGATTAATTGACCGTGTTGCCGAACCGGATTTAACCCCGATACGTGTCTCTTTAGCCTGTCGTCTGATTGAGCGTCATTCTGTGAGCGAAAAAAGGTAAATACGATGATTTCTGTATTTACCTTTTCATTGGTTAAAGTGTAACCTGCCCTATTTTGCTACAGCTAGTGCCTGTTCGAGGTCTTCCAGAATATCGTCAATGTTTTCGATACCGACACAGAGACGAATCATATCCGGTGTGACACCCGCACTGGTGAGTTCTTCTTCCGTCAACTGGCGATGGGTCGTGCTGGCTGGATGTGCAGCAAGTGATTTCGCATCACCGATATTCACCAGGCGTTTGAAGAGGTTGAGCGCATCATAGAATTTGACACCCGCATCAAATCCACCTTTAATGCCGAAGGTCATCAATGCCGATGGCTTACCACCTGTATATTTCTGAGCAAGGTCATAGTAAGGTGAACTTTCCAGACCCGCATATTGTACCCATTCAACTCCGGCATGTTCTTCCAGATATTTTGCGACCTTGATTGCATTTTCCGTGTGGCGTTCCATGCGTAAGGCGACGGTTTCGATACCTTGCAGGAAGAAGAAAGCGTTCATCGGTGACATAGCCGAACCTGTATTACGGAGGGCAACGGTTCGAGCACGTCCGATATATGCCGCAGGACCCAGGGCGTCTGTATATACAACCCCGTGATAAGAGGGTTCAGGTGTGCTCATCATCGGGAAACGGTCAGCATGGTCTGCCCAGGGGAATTTGCCGGAATCAACTAAAATCCCGCCGATGCTTGTGCCATGACCACCCATATATTTGGTCAATGAATGTGCAACAATATCTGCACCATAGTCAAATGGTTTCATCAAAATCGGTGTGGCGACAGTGTTATCGACGATGACAGGAACACCATAACTATGTGCCATTGCTGAGATAGCTTCCAGATCAGGGATATTGCCAGCCGGATTACCAATTGATTCACAATATACGGCTGATGTTTTGTCATCAATCGATTTTTCGAGGCTTGCGGGGCTATCATCTTCAGCAAAACGAACCTCGATGCCCTGTTTGGGTAACATGTGTTTGAAGAGTGTGTAAGTACCCCCGTAGAGCAAAGGCACGCTGACGATATTGTTGCCTGCTTCTGCAAGATTCAAAATAGAATAATTGACAGCAGCGCTACCTGCACTCAATGCCAGTGCGCCTACCCCACCTTCAAGAGCCGCGACACGTTGCTCTAAAACATCATTGGTCGGGTTCATGATACGGGTGTAGATATTACCTGGAACAGCTAAGTTGAATAAGTCTGCCCCATGCTGTGCATTATCAAATTCATATGCGACTGTCTGATAGATTGGCACGGCAACGGATTTTGTAGTGGGGTCGGTTTCATAACCGGCGTGAATAGCAATTGTTTCAGCTTTCATGTAGTGACATCCTTGTTTAAATTCCCGGATAAAAATAGTGAGCCAGATTTTGTCAGGCTCAAACGGCATTAGTGTATAGCAAATTCACCGAACTTGCGACTTATCACATCAGCTTTTTATTGGATGGTAGCAAGTTTTTATGATTCAGGAGTCATTAGAGCAGAATTTAACACGATAAGTGAAATTTTTCAGATGTTTGAGATTTGCTCCGTGCTGTGTCATCATGGGCGTGGTGGTATGAGCGTCGATTGTGCATATTCATCGACCTGCGTCACCATGCCTTCATTGTATGGATTTTCCGAATTGGCGGCAGAACTCAATCCCTCTGTCTGCCAGATTAATGTCACGCTGGAGCTGCTGAGGTAGATTTCCAATCTGCCTCTGGTGAATATACTGGATTCATCAATAGTGCGAACTATATCGTTCACCAGATTTTCAAAATTTGCCTCTGTAACATCGGCTGCATCTGCCAGAATCTGTACGGAGACAGTATCACCATTGCGATATAGTAATTGCTGGCTGACGATTTCGCCACCTTCCTCACAGGTTGAATACTCCATCCGACGGTCAAAAACCTGTGCAACATCAACGACAATCCCTGCATCTTGCAAGGCACTATCGAGCACTGCTGAACTATCTACATTCGGATCGAGTACGTTTGCTGCCCATGTGAAGTAACAATTGCGTGTTACCTGAATCACAGGTGTGACTGTTCCTGTCGCTGTGATTACTGGAGTGGCTGTTTCTGTATGAGACATGGTTTCAGAGGGTATTGGTGGCGTTATTTCTGTAGAGGCTATAGTCGCCTCCAATGTGTCCGGGGTACTAATACAAGCCGCGAGCAAGGTTGCAAGGACACAAAAGATCAGCAACAGCATCCCGGATTTGAAAGTTATCGTAATACAGTTTTTTATCATGAGGCTTTCCGACCCGATTCTTCAATGTCCGTTAATTTTGAGACACATCATCTGACTATATCGTTCCACAAACGAGAATAGTTCTAATGCAAAAAATCCTCCCGAATTCACGGAAGGATTTTGTTTCTGGTGTTTTGTGTTATTAGTTGTCCAACAACAATTTCTCGATTGGTGCATTCAGATCATCACGCAAACCCGGGTCATTTTCACGCAGGAATTGAATTGCTTCTTCCATAGTTTCAAAAGCCTGGTAGCGAATGCCTCCAAATTGATGGGCAAGCGATGAGACAAACCTATCCATCCGGTTTTCGCTGACATACAAAGACCACCCTACCCGTTGTGAGCGTAGCGACTTCATGATTTTCCGTACAGTTCCGAGGTCAGTGCTTTGTTTTGTCACCCCGATACCATCAGTAATGGTATGCACGAGCAAGCCGTGTTCCCCGTTAATTTCATTTGCTGCGTCACGCATTGCCATTGATTCATCAAGATAGCCGATAATCTGTTCAGAATCAATCTCTCCGACAAATGTCGATAACATGACACGATTTTCTACAATCCACTTCACTGTAATAGGCATAATTTGTCCCCTTTATAATGATTGTGTTCAATGATTTGCCTGATATTCCGGTAGCCATTCATTTCTGAGCCAGTTGAGCGTGCGGGCAAACGCATCTTCCTCGGAAACAATTGGATGATAGCCAAAATCCCTCGTTGCCTTGTCATGATTAAACCAGAAATCCCGCGCCACCGATGCCACAGTATACCGTGTTAGTTGCACATTTCGCGATGATTCATTCTTCAATAGGATATAGCGCCATTCCAGGAGATAAGCAATAATATTCGCAAGACTTGCTGGAATCGTCTGAACTTGATAATCCAGTTCAAGTGCTTTTAAATAAGGAATGAAGAAATCAAAGAAATTCGATGGTGCGTGATCGGTGATAAAATAAATTTCTCCTGCCGATACGGAGTCCGGGGCAAGTTTTTCTGCCAGTAGAATATGTGCATGTGCCATATTTTCGACATAGACATGGGAAAACTTTGCCTTGCCATCCCCGATACGGGTAAACTGACCGGATAAGCTATTCGCTATCACAGCCGGAAAGCGATGCTTATCACCGGGTCCATAAATTCCGGCAGATCGTATAACGGATGTCGTTAGATCTTTTTCTCCATTAGCAGCCAGAACCAATTTTTCTGCCTGAGCCTTGGTTTCACCGTAATAATCCAGGTGTTTTTTTGCATAAGGCAGTCTCTCGTCACCATTCACAATCGGTGTGCCATCAAAAACAACATCGATTGAACTCGTATAAATCAGACTCCTCACACCCTGTTGCTGACAGGCACGAATAACATTTTCTGTTCCTATCACATTGACTTCATGCAATATAGGGGGCTTACCCTGTTCCAGATTTACAAGTGATGCCGTATGTATCACAACATCTATTCCTGCACAGGCATTCAGCACATCATCATATTGTGTGATGTCGCCTATAACACTTTCAACATCTGCCACTTCAATTGCATGTAAATCAAGTATCCGAACATGATGCCCCTGTTGAATGCTCTGTTTTACGATCGCATAGCCGAGCATTCCCGACCCACCAATTACCAATAGATTCATAAAATTCCATTTTCTCGCACGGGTGTAAATGATTCTGTACTATTTTTATGGCTGATGAGATGAATAACAAGAATTACTTTTGTCTTCAGCTTCATTAAAAAGAACCGCCCGCGAGGTCAAACGCGGGCAGTAATCTATAGTGCTAGATGAAGGGTACAGGGGAAAGGAGTACCCTTCCTGATATGTTATTGTGGGTTTGCCACAGGTTCCTGTGTTACGTATGGTTCTTCTGTAGCACTACCTGTACCAGGTTCAACCGGGCAACCTGTTTCGGTGATGCCGAGACCGTATTCGTTACCACGGTAGCGACATTCATCGTCACGGTCGTAGACACCATCCCAGTCAGCGTCGTAGTACGGGCAACCATATGTGTCTGTTCCCAGACCGCCTTCGTTACCAGCATACGGGCATTGATCCTCGGCATTCGGGAAGCCGTCGCCGTCGTAGTCAGGGTCTGACCATTCTTCGGTTACGTATGCTTCTTCAGTAGCGTCCCAGTCGATTTCTGGATTCGGGCAGCCAGTCGCATCAATACCTGTGCCGTATTCGTCAGCTTGCCATGGGCACGCATCGTCACGATCGTAGAAGCCATCCCAGTCAGCGTCGTAGTACGGGCATCCGGTTTCGTCTACACCGAGACCACCTTCATCACCCTGCCATGGGCATTCGTCATCGCGATCGTAGAAGCCATCCCAGTCAGCGTCGTAGTACGGGCATCCGGTTTCGTCTACACCGAGACCACCTTCGTCACCCAACCATGGGCAGGAATCTTCGTCGTTCAAGTATCCATCACCGTCGTAGTCAGGGTCTGACCATTCTTCGGTTCCATAAGGATCTTCTGTTGCGTATGGATCCTCAGTTTCATCCGGTGTAACTTCCGGTGTTGGTTCGGTTGCAGTCGGTTCCGTTGGTGTCGGTTCGGTTGCAGTCGGTTCGGTTGGTGTTGGTTCTTCTGTAACTTCAGCACCGAGAACATGGATTGTTACGACCGCAGGGTTTTCGCTATCGAATTCATCATCACCAATCCAGTACAGGAAGGTTACTTCGCCTGTGAAATCTGCTGGAGGTGTGTAGGTGAATGCACCATCGAATGTGTTGAATTCAAGCACACCAACTACGGGGTCAGTCCAGTCAACAACTTCGAACGCATCATCGTCATAATCGTAGTCGTTTGCTAACAAGCCAGGTGCGGTTACGTCGAGAACTTCACCCTGATTCATGTAGTAAACATCGTCTACAGCTACAGGAGGCAGTGGTTCTGGATCAGGGCAGACATCGGACATCAGTCCATCTGCGAAACCAGGTTCATTGACTGTCGCAAATGTACGCTGGCGGATCAGGTCAGTATCAGGGACAAGATTATCGGAATCGCCAGCAATTTCGAGCAGTGTGGAGAATTCCAGATCTGATTGGTCATTGATGTCAGTTTCATAGAGACCGACTGCGTACAGGGTTGTTCCTGCTGTCTGTGCAGTTTCGGATGGACCGAGTGGTTCTGTGTATGTCAGACCGAATGCATCACCATCTGTTACAACAATGATAATGTTCTTGATGCCAGGACGACCGTTGTTTGCCAGTTCTGCCTGAGCTTCAATGATTGCCTGACCGGTATCAGTCAAACCAGGAATCTGTGAGTAGCCTGAAACTGCTGCAGCAAGTGCGACACCATCATCTGTCATGCTACCATCATAGCTGACAGGGTTACCACCGATGTCGAAGCCATTGATAATCAGACCGGTTGTATCGGTACTACCGAAGTAACCTACGCCAACATTAGCGCCGTTAGGTCCAATTGGCAGTGCAGCGAGTGCGTTAAGTACGAATGTTTGTTGCAGACCAAATTCGGTCGGGTTCACACTGCTGGACTGATCGATCATGAAGACGATGTCAGCAGGGCATTCATTCCGCGGCGGAGGCGGCGGTGTTGGTGTCTGTTGTGTTGGTGTTGGCTGAGTAGCTGTCGGCTGAGTAGCTGTCGGCTCGGTAGCTGTTGGTTCTGTAGCTGTCGGCTCGGTAGCTGTTGGTTCTTCTGTAGAATAAGGATCTTCTGTGCTCCAGGGATCCTCGGTTCCATATACATCGTCCCATGGAATCGGGCAACCTACGCCATCAACGCCAGCGCCGTATTCATCACCTTGCCATGGGCATTCATCTACACGATCGTAGAAACCGTCCCAGTCAGCATCGTAGTAAGGGCAACCAACTTCGTCTACGCCCAGACCACCTTCATCACCCTGCCATGGACATTCATCGTTACGGTCAAAGAAACCGTCCCAATCGGTGTCGTAGTAAGGGCAACCAACTTCATCTACGCCCAGACCGCCTTCATTGCCGGCCCATGGACATTGATCTTCATCATTAAGGAAGCCATCCCCATCATAATCAGGGTCTGACCATTCTTCTGTGACATTCGGATCAGTTGTTGCATCCGGTGTCATTTCTGCTGTACTTTCGGGTGGTACTTCCACCTGGTCTTGAGCAAGAGCAAGTTGTGGCAACAGGAGAGTGATTGCCATAATCGCTATGATCAAGACGCCAATGTAGCGTTTCATGTTCACAATAATAGACTCCTTAACTTCGATAATTATGCTTCTGTTGTGAGAGGAGAATGTCAGATGATATTGCTATCCTGGCGATAAGATGATTAGGATAATTTCGTATCCCCCACTCACCCCGTGTACTCATCTTTGACATGCGACGCATAAACGTCCCTCATCACATTGACCACATTGCAATAATAGTGTGATATTCCTTGCACGCACCTAACATGCCTTGCATTTGTCCTTGCAAGCATTGAGGTTTTTGCTTTTTAAAATACACAACAAAGTCCCTGCCTCAAATAATTGTGCCGGTTGATTGTATATTTTCGGTTTAGTGTAACCCCGCAGGATTACTGGATTTCACACTGCATTACCACTATGATATTATACTCGCCTTGCAGACACCTAACACCCGTAAATACAGGGGTTTTGACTTTTTCTCAGGATTAAAAACACCCCGGGTGGAGACCCTTGCACAGGCATCTTTACAAATGCTTTTTTAACACTCACAGCATACAAGCCGATATAGAACTTATAAAAACGGTGTGCCGGATTGACAACCTTACAAAGTAAATTACGGTTGTTATAGAATTGTCAGGATTCTGACTCTCAATTGTCAGTATCCTGATTATGGATGTCAGCAGAAAATTGAGATGTATTTTATTTTAGTACTGTGGACTGTCCTTGCTATTATTTCATCTGTGAATTGACCACCTGTATTGCCCCGGCAACCACAGCCATACCTTCGTCAATTTGTTCATCAGTAATGTTTAGTGGTGGTAAAAAGCGCACACAATTACTGTACAATCCGGCACGAATCGTTATCACACCGCGTTTCAGGGTTTCCAGATTCACCCGTGATGTCTCTGCTGATGCGGGTTCTTTGCTCTCCCGGTCATAAACCAGTTCCATCGCCAGCATTGAGCCTAAACCACGCACATCTCCGACGATTTCATTTTCTGTCATGATATTTCGCAGATGTCCACGAATGCGTTGTCCTACTGCATCCGCACGTTGCAAAAATTCTGGCTGACTAATCATGTTTATCGCTTCGATTGCTGCTACACATGCTAAAGGGTTTCCACTATATGTACCGCCTAAACCACCGGGATGAGGGGCGTCTACAATGTCTGCTTTTCCTGTAACGGCTGCGAGAGGCATTCCTGCTGCCAGCGATTTCGCTGTCGTCATCAAATCCGGCACGATGTCATAGTGTTCGACAGCGAATAATTTGCCTGTGCGCCCGAAGCCACACTGAATTTCATCGGCAATCATGACAATACCGTGTTCATCACATAATTCACGGATACGTTGTAAGAAACGTGGCGGCGTTGGAATGAAGCCGCCCTCCCCCTGCACAGGTTCAATCACAATTGCGGCAACAGCTTCCGGCTCAACATAAGCGACAAAAGCATTCTCTAATTGTTGAATCGCATACTGAATATATTCTTCTTCTGTCATGCCTTCCGGTGTGCGATAAGGATTGGGGAATGGCAAACGATAGACTTCCGGTGCAAAGGGACCAAAACCCTTTTTGAAGAGGGAGTATTTACTGGTCATTGCCATCGTCATATTCGTGCGTCCGTGATATGCTCCCTCAAAGACGATGATTGCAGAGCGTTTTGTATAGGCACGGGCAATTTTGACTGCGGCTTCAACTGCTTCAGCACCGCTATTGAGCAAAACTGTCTTTTTTGCATGGTCGCCGGGTGTCACTTCATTGAGTAGTTCTGCTACTCTGACGAAAGGTTCATATGTCCCGACAATCGCGCACATGTGAATCAATTGTTCTGCCTGAGCTTTGAGTGCATCAACTACATTTTGCGGATTATGTCCGACTGCTAATACCCCGATACCTCCAGCGAAGTCAAGCAAGCTATTGCCATCAACATCTTTGACAACTGCTCCGCTTGCACTTTCGATACCCAGTTGTGTCAATTTTGCCGCCCCGCGTGAGGTTGCGGCTTCACGGCGTGCCACCATTGCGAGTGATTTTGGTCCCGGAATCTTCGTCACCAGATTAATACTAGCCATGTTTCTATTCCTTCTTTTGAAAATTAGATCAATAGTTGCTTTGCGTGATACTGTAAGCGGTCAATCACAGTTTCAACCTCATCTATATGCGTGCGGAATGACATAATCGCCGCACGTAGCACCAGGTCACCATTGAGCCGGGTTGAACTCAGATAAACCTGCCCTTCATCTAAAACAGCTTTCATCAAGCGCTCGTTAAAGTCATTCGCATCACCCCGTTCCGGCAGATAACGATAAGTCACAACCGATAGATCAGGAAAACACCCGACTTCAAAACCCGGTACGGATTGCATTTTTTCATGAAAATAACGTGCCAGCAAAATCTTTTCTGAGAGTGCGGCTTTGAATATTTCTGTGCCGAGTAATTTGAGTGGCAACCACAGGCGCAACCCACGAAAATGCTTCGTTAACTCAGGGGATAAATCAGCAGAGGACAGCACATCGTTGTCATTCACAAATTCCATGTAATCAGCATGTGCATTAAACGCCGCGAATTGCTTGCGGGCATCTTTGACCAAAACTGCACCTGTGCCATAGGGTAAAAAGAGTGTTTTGTGCGGGTCAACGACCATGCTATCCGAGTAAGCTGTTCCTTTTAATGCAATCTGCCCTTCGGGACACAATTTAAAAAGTCCGCCATATGCCCCGTCGATGTGATACCACACGCCCTCTGATTCAGCGATTTGCCCGATTGCTTCCAAGGGGTCAACTGAGCCTGTGTTCGTCGTTCCGGCGGAGGCAATCACCAGAAACGGGTTCAATCCCTCTGCCCTATCCGCTTGAATTTGTTCCGACAGCGCATCAGGATTCATGCGGTAATTATCGTCAACAGCGATATTTCGCCGGATACAATCGCGCAGTCCGGCAATGTGCAAGGCTTTGTCGATACAATGATGCACATGCTCTGTCATATACACAACAGACCGCGAAATTTTATTGCCTGAAATCTCATAGGCATCACGTGCTGTGACGATTGCTGTCAGATTGGCGATACTGCCCCCGGATGATAAATAGCCGGATGCTGTCTCCGGGTAATCAAGAATCTCTGCCATCCAATCAAGTAAGCTATTCTCAATTGTGACTGCGCCGGGAGAGGCATGGTAAACTCCGGCATAACGGTTCGAAATCGCTGCAAGGAAGTCACCTAAAGCTGAGAGTGGCAATGCTCCGCCGGGGATATATCCGATGAATCGACCTGATGTGGGATTGATGCCAACAGAATCAACGTCATCTGCCATATGTTTTAGAATCTGTTCAATGTCGATGCCTGTCTCTGAGATAGCCGCATCTATTTTGAAACTGTTGTTTTCAGGTGGTGCTTGATACGCCGGAGCAGTTTTAATCGAATCAAGATATTGCCCCGCATATTGAATAACCCTATCAAATAAGTCTGTGCGTTGCTCCCCCTGCAAATGCAACTGACGACTGACTGTTTCGAGTTGTTTTATCTGTTCAATCACGCTTCATTATCCCATTGCCAGACTGTGCCATCAAAAGAAAAACGTCCTAATCCCGGAAATGGAAAGTGAAAGCCCTGTACCAGCGCATTTTTATCGGATGCGCGTTGTAAAATTTTCCGGCGTGATTCAATTCCTGCTGGACGGTCTACATCCCAATCCGCGCCCCATGTTGGATGCTGTCCCTGTAAATAATGATCCATGACATCTATCGGACATAGTAAAACTTCACCATCGGATTCAAATTCCACAGATGTATGGTGATAAGTATGTCCGGGAGTCGCTATCAGACGCACACCGGGGAGTATCTCTGCATCGGGTTCAGTTAATAGCAATCGCTCTCTGATACCCGCTAACTTACGGTACATCAAAGCATCTATATCTCGATCACTGTTGTTGTACTCTTTTATCCAGTAATCGTATTCTTCTTTATCCATAATGTAGCTTGCATTCGCAAAACGCGGCTTACCATCATCGTCAGCACATCCTGCGAAGTGGTCAAAGTGCCCGTGTGAGAGAATCACATGGTTGATGTCATTACTCGAAACACCAATTTCACTCAATCCATCAAAGAGATGCCCTAGATGCCCTTCGTAACCGCGCATTTCACCATCCGAGCCACAATCGACTAGAATTTTCTCATCACCTGTATCGACTAGCAAAATGCTACAGGGAACAGTCAAGCCATCTTCGGGTAAAGCATGTTCTGAGAGGGCTTCTGCCAATTCGTCGGGAGTTGCGCCTTCGAAAAATTTCGATGTGGGTGCAATGGTGATGTAGCCATCATTAATGACCGTGCATTTAAACTGCCCTACTGTGAAATGATGTATCTCTGTCATAATTCGTCCTTCCAGCGCTCCGGCGGTGTCGAGGAAACATTTTCCAGTAAACGTCCATAATGTTGTGGTTTGCGCTGATATAAAAGTGGAAATAAGTTCAGGTATTGCTCACGGACTACCGGGTCAAGTTCGATGTGAATGACCTCATCTTTATCGCGACTGCCCTCTGCGAGAATTTTGCCTGTCGGGTCACAGATAAAACTACTCCCATAGAATGTGACGCTATTCTCCCTGCCAACACGGTTACAGGCAGCAATATAGACTCCATTTGCAACAGCATGTCCGCGCATAATCGTTTGCCAGGCATCTTTGCTATCGAAATCCGGTGCTGTCGGTTCACTACCAATCGCAGTCGGATAATAGATTAGCTCTGCCCCGTTCATCGCATAAATACGGGCAAGTTCAGGAAACCACTGGTCATAACAGGTCGGTGCGGCAATTTTTGCAAATCCGACATCATGCACGGGATAATCACTATAACCTTCAAAATAATCTGTCTCGTGATAGCCTTCGCCGGATGGGATATGTACTTTGCGCGTATAGTGAGTTAGCTTGCCATTCTGATAGATAACCGCCGTATCCCAATAATTATCGCCTTCTCGTTCGAAGATACTGCCAATCAGTGTGATATTGTATTTTGAGGATAGTTCACGACAAAATTCTGCTGTTGCCCCCTGATGGAGTGTCTCTTCCCACTGTGATTTTTCAGGATTATCACGAATCCCCGGGAAATATGGCAAAATACTGAATTCTGGCAAACAGACCAACCCTGCCCCGGCTTGTACGGCTTCATCAATTAAGCCACGATATAAATCTTTTGTCGTCTCTTGCTTGCCTGTCCAATGCCCCTGACAGAGCGCGATATGTGTTTTTTGCATGACTACCCCTCTGCCCGAAAATCAGGATTTTCCCAAACGATTAAAACAGCCGAATCCCCTGCTTGCTCTTCATCCATGTAATCAATAATGACTTCGCGGAGTTCAAAGCCTCTATTTTTCTGCATGGTGACAGTCGGGTCGATAATATCTCCGGTGAGGACTTTGTTGCCGTAATCTTCAATGCTCATTTTGCCACGATGCTTCTCATAGCCCATCAACATGCCGCCAGCATACCATCCCTTGAGATTCAATCGCCGCACAAGGTCGAAACGTGCTTGATAGAGTGCTGTGCCGATGCCCTTTTTACGATACTTCGGACGCACAGCCATCTCCACCCCGTAAAGCCATTCGCCATCAGGAACGTGATTGCTGATTCCCATACTGCCGATGGTATCTTCCCATTTACCGGGATAAGGGTCTTTACTCACCCGCATGGTATGTGCTGTTCCGACAATACGCTCTACACCGTCGTCATTGTAAACAGCAACAAACTGCCCTTCCGGGAAGCGTTCTAACTGTGAGCGAATCGCTTTTTCGCCCATGCAATCGTCACAATCTTCATCCAGAGGAACTTTAAAAGCTAAGCGGATAGTGAGTTGTACACCATCTGAATCAGCCAGCCGTGTGTTCCGTATAGTTAAATGTTCTGAAATACGCCGCTCAAAGCCCATATAAAATGCCTTAGCAATTCTTGTTAAAACACGTTAATATTACGCGAAAGTTTAATAATTTTAGAGTATATCGCAGTGTCGGGTAAAAACAATCACCCGCACAGTCCAGGATGAGTATGAATCAAGAACAGCGCTCTCAATTGAGTGGTTTTCTACTGGCATTGCCCACAATTATCTGGCTCGGGCTATTTTTCCTCTTGCCCCTGGTGAGTATCCTCGTCTTTAGTTTTATGTCACGGGGACAGGGTGGTGCTGCCGTTTTCCCGCCAACAGCCGAATATCCTTTCACCTTACAGAGCTACAATGATATGTTTTTCGGTAGCTACAACCGGATACTCATCCGTTCATTGAATATCGCGCTGATAACAACTGTGATTTGTCTGATTGTTGGCTATCCACTGGCATTTTTCATCAGCACCCGTGAGAAAAAATGGGTACAACAGGTCGCACTATTTCTGGTGATTCTCCCCTTCTGGACAAATTTCCTCATCCGAACTTATGCCTGGCGTATCATTCTCGGTCAGGAAGGCACACTCAATAGTTTCATGCAATGGATAGGCATCATCGAAGAACCGATACAGATGCTCAACACAGAGTTTGCGGTGATAGTCGGGCTGGTTTATGGCTTTTTGCCGTTTATGGTTTTGCCTGTGTATGCCTCGGTGGAACGCTTTAACTTCCGTTTTGTAGAAGCGGCACATGACCTCGGCGCGAATGACTGGACAACTTTCTGGCGTGTTGTTTTCCCGATGACACTACCCGGCGTGATTGCAGGAACAGCGTTAGTATTCATTCCGGCAATCGGCGCATACGTCACACCGGATTTGCTCGGTGGTACACGCGGACTGATGATTGGCAACCTTATCTATCGGCAATATGTCGGAAGCGGCAATGTTCCGCGCGGGTCGGCATTCTCGATTGTATTGATAGGAATGGTCGTGCTTGCGCTGATTTTCTATGTCCTATTCACAACACGGAGCAACAAAATCAATGAGTGAAAAAGTCAAACATCAAGGCTATCAAATTAACGAAAATGCCATTCGCCGTGATATGTGGATACGACAGGCGGGTAAAATTGGTCTGGCGATTAATCCTATATTTTCATATTTTTTCCTGTGGGCGCCGATTCTGGTTCTGGTGATTTTTTCTTTTAACTCATCGCGATCTGTATCATTTTTCTCGGGATTTACCTTCAAATGGTATAACAACATCTTCAACGGGATTGTTGGCACAGAAGTCGGCTTCAACACCGAACAATTGATAGATGCGTTCTGGAATAGTATGTTCGTGAGCAGTATCGCAACAGTTCTGTCTACAATTTTCGGGACGATGGTTGCGTTAGGACTCGCCCGCACGAACTTCCCCGGTAAACGTTTCTTAGACGGCATTCTATTTCTACCGGTTGTGATCCCTGAAATTACACAGGGCGTCTCGCTGGCGATTTTCTTCAATGTACTCTTTAGCTGGTGGACAGATATGTCCGGGGTGCGTTTTACCAGTGGTTTCGGGACAATTATCATTGCACATGTGGCGTTCAATATTTCTTATGTCGCAATTGTTGTCCGTGCTAGATTATCTGATATGAATCCGCGTATGGAAGAAGCTGCCCGTGATTTAGGGGCAAATAACTGGCAGACATTCTGGCGCGTGACCTTCCCTCTCATACTCCCCGGTGTTGTTGCCGGAGGACTCTTAGCCTTTACGCTCTCACTGGATGATTATGTCATTACCTTCTTCACAGCCGGAGTCGGAACAGACACACTCCCGCTCTTTGTCTATGGCTTATTGAAATTATCTGTCACACCGGAAATCAATGCGATTTCCACGATTATGCTGGTGGTTTCGACCATCCTGATTGGTATATCAATGGCGTTACAGGGTCGCAATGCGATTCGTGCCTGATATGTTGTATTGAATTAACTCTATCGGAGGAAGCAAGCAATGAAACGTCTAACTATTTTATTTATTTTACTGCTGTTTACGCTTGCAGCATGTGCAGGTGATCCCACACCTGACGCGACAGAAGAACCTGTTGATGACGCAACCGAAGTCGTTGAAGAAGCAACGGCTGAGGCAGTCGAAGCGACCGAAGAAATGACCGAAGAGCCTGTCGAAGCTACTGAGGAAATGACCGAGGAAGCTGATGCCGGGGCTATGGAAGCGACTGAAGAAATGGAAATGACTGAAGAAGCCGACATGGAAGCAACCGAAGAAATGGAAATGACCGAGGAAGCTGATGCCGGGGCTATGGAAGCAACTGAGGAAATGGAAATGACCGAGGAAGCTATGGAAGCGACCGAGGAAATGGAAATGACTGAAGAAGCTGACGCCGGGGCTATGGAAGCAACTGAGGAAATGGAAATGACCGAGGAAGCTATGGAAGCAACTGAAGAAATGGAAATGACCGAAGAAGCTGACGCCGGGGCTATGGAAATGACTGAGGAAGCTATGGAAGCAACCGAGGAAATGGAAATGACCGAAGAAGCCGACATGGAAGCAACCGAGGAAATGGAAATGACTGAAGAAGCTATGGAAGCGACCGAGGAAATGGAAATGACCGAAGAAGCCGACATGGAAGCGACTGAAGAAATGGAAATGACTGAAGAAGCTGAAATGACACCTGAGCCGACCGCAGCACCGGAAGCTACAGAAGAAGCGGTTGAAGAAGCATCCGGCTGGGTATGTCCTGAAGGCTTTGAAGGTCAACAACTGAATGTCTATAACTGGTCAACCTATATCGCAGAAGATACGATTCCTAATTTCGAAGAACTCTGTGGTGTAACAGTTGAATACACAACTTACGAGAGCGATGAAGCTATGCTGACCCGTATCCGTAATGGTAATCCAGGTTTCGACATTGTTGTTCCGAGTGGTGACACCATTGCTGTGATGGCGCGTGAAGGTCTGTTGATTCCGCTTGATATGGATGCAATTCCAAACTTCGCAAACCTCAATCCAGATTTGCTTGGCGCACCATACGACCCCGATAACACCTACTCTGTCCCGTATCAATGGGGTACAGTCGGTATCGGCTATAGTGTTGAAGCATTCCCTGATGGCATTAGCTCATGGGAAGAACTCTTCGCTTATGATGGACAGGTTGCATGGCTGGATGACCGTCGTGCGATGTTCGGTGTAGCATTGATTATGCTGGGTTATGATCCCAACACTGAAAACCTCGATGAAATTGAAGAAGCACGTCTCTTCTTAGAGGAAAATGGTGGTAACGTGGTTGCAATCGCAGCAGACGATGGTCAGGAAATGCTGGCACGCGGCGATGTCGATGCAACCGTCGAATACAGTGGTGATATTTTCGCACTCGCAGAAGAATGTGAATGTGATGATTACGCTTATGTGATTCCATCCGAAGCAGCCAACCTCTGGACAGATAATCTGGCAATTCCTGTTGATGCACCGAATCCTGAACTGGCGATGGTCTTTATTGACTACATTCTCGATGCACAGGTCGGCGCGGACATCAGTAACTACACTGCTTACGCATCACCGAATCAAGCAGCGATTGACCAGGGCTTGATTGACGCAGATTATCTGAGTGACCCCGGTATCTATCCATCGGAAGAAACTGCCGGAAACCTCTTCGTGATTGAAGAACCATCAGAAGAAATTGAACAGGCATACAACGACGCCTGGGATGAATTACTGATTTTCGTCGGTCAGTGATAATCCAATAGCTTGAAACAAAAAACAGGTATCTCATTTTCGGGATACCTGTTTTTTTAATTACGATTTCTTGTTCCGTGGAAATAGTGTTTGCAATACTTTCAGAGCCAGCGCACTACTGAGCACCCATGTCACCCAACTTAAATCGGCTTTGAGCGGTGGTGGCGTTTCTTATTCTATGGCATCAAGTGTATTGCCGGAAGGATACGGTAATTTTTCGGTGATGAGTTCTCGTTTCGCGACAGCCATTATTATCTCCTGAAACTTATGCTTCCCTGTTTTCTATTAGCATATGACCGATGATTATCACCGTGCAGAACAAAGCTCATAATTATATCAGGATTTTACGCAGGATTTAGCTGACTAATAGAGTTGTGTGTATTGGTAAGCAAAAATACAGGGGATAGATATAATTTCATTATAGATATGATATTGAGAGAAACCGGAATCTGATGATTGACAAATTTTTAGCATTCTTGCTCGGGGGAATGGCAAAAACTCAACTGTTCGGAACAGATGAACAACGGCAACATATCGAGCAATCATCTCATGAAGTCGCACAGGATGATGCATTTTCAGAGATAAAGATCATCACTGTTAAAAATGGGAAACATCATCTCACAGGCTGGCATTATGTCCCCGCACACACGAACGGACAATATGAAGGACTTACCATACTCTTCCTTTCAGGGAGCGGTGGAACAAGCGAAACCTATAGCCGGGATTTTGCCAGATTCTATTGTTCACAGGGGGCTCAACTCATCGCCGTAAATTATCGCGGATATGGAAACAGCTACTATTTTGAAACAGATACATCCGGTCAAACCACAAAACACGTTGTCTGGATCAAAGACTTAAACGAAGATGCCTTAAATTCAGATGCTCATGCAATGTTTGATTGGATACAGCAACAAATTGCGTCTGACCCTATAAAGATTATCGTATCCGGGTATTCATTGGGCGCACCGGTTGCCACAAGGCTTGTAATGGAACTTGCCGGGTCAGGTATCCGGGTTGGGGGCTTGGTTCTGCATAGTGCGATGGATAGTATCAGGGATGTTGTCAATCGTATCTCAGGTTCTTTTATTGGCAAAATTTTTGCAGATGCTACCAATACTAAAATGAATACAGCCAGTTATTTACATGCCCTGAAGGAAATCGCAAGGTTTGCTGAATTGCCCATTTTGTTGATAAGCGGGAGTGGTGAACAAGAACATCTGGGGCTGGATATTACAAAACTGGATCAAATTGTGCGTGACGCCGGATTCAAATGTGTGTATGTAGCAATTGGTGACGGCGGGCATTTTGATGTCGCGCAACATTTTGGTACAACCCGGTCTCTGGTAAACGATTTTATGGCAGAAGTGATGACTCAATAACGCTGTCATGCACGAGAAAATTAGCTGAATCAAAATTTGCGTGATTCAGAAAGACGGGGTATAGTATTGTTGTTCTGACTTCTGGCAGAGGGAAACTGCTTCTAACAGTCTCCCTCAACAATTGTCCAATCAGGACGAACTGCAAAAAACAGTATAACGTTTTGCCCTGTGACTGAACAGCTTGTTTAGTGTCCGGTCAGGGCATTACCTGTACTGTTTGCCTTTAAACTGGTTGGACAATCTTGCCGGAAAGGGATACGTGAGAAGTTTATCCTGCGGGTTGTGCTGTGGTACTGTCCTATCGAATCAACGGGGTGCGTTCGAATTGGCAGAGTGCAATTTTCGGGATGGATGACGAAGCGTTTTGCTACAGGAGTAGATAGTTCGCCTATCTGCTCCTGTTCGCTTTAATGGTTTGCTATATACTGTTTTTCCCCGGATGGCATGTATGCCATCCCTACATAAAACGCCTACTATTACAGGGTTTGTGTAGGGTCGAGATACATCTCGACCACATAAAAAATAGACACGTTAATACCAACCGAAATGGATACACTACCGTCTCTTATGTTACTGGAGCCATTGATTCCTCTGCAAGCTGTGGTTGTGTACTCACTTCGGCTGTCAGCACGATAATCACCATCCACAGAATGTCCGCTAAGAGCAAATGCACAATCTGCATCCAGATAGGCGCAAGTAAAACCACGTTGATGAATCCACCCACGACCTGAATAGTGATAACTGCGAATAAGGCATTCACCATGCGCTCTATATTTTGTGCGGATTGTTTGCGTTTTTTATTGAGGATTTGATAACCGACCCAAAACAAGTAGCCGCTAACAATTATCGCTAAGACCGGATGCCAGATACGCAACTGAATCAAGAAATTGGCTGTCGGGTCTAAATCCTGCCGTAAGCCTTCTGCGAGACTTTCCGCCGGGAAAAGTGTATCGCCGAGTGCGGTCACTGCTCCCATTGAACTCAGGGCAATCATTCCGACTATCCCGATCAACATCAGCGTACCCTGACGATTCATCTTGAAAGCAACCTGCTCTTTTTTCGTCGCTGCCCATGCCGTCATGGTCGAGAATCCGAGTAGAATCAGCGTGTTAATCAGATGCAATCCGATGACTATCGCTCTCGCAACCGAGGCATTATCTTCCACCAGTTCAAAGCGTACCAGTGCTGCTCCTAATCCTCCTTCGATAATCACGAAAATCAAAGTCATCACTGCCATGCTGCGAATCAACTTTTTATTATGTTCGAAGGCAATCATAAATGCCCATACGAGCATAATGATAATCAGAAACCCTGTTGCAGCACTTGTGATACGGTGACTTAATTCAATCATGGCTTCGACATTTTCGGGGCGATGCAAAATTTCACCATTACAGGCGGGCCAGTGATTCCCGCATCCTGCGCCTGACCCTGTCGCACGGACAACCGCGCCCCATAAAATCACCAGAATTGTATACCCTGAAACAAACCAGGCATATTTAGCAAATCGACTCATTTTTGCCCATTCTATTCAAACAATATCATGGACACATTGTCGCATTTCCCCCGGGGCATTTCAATGGAAATCGGGAAATCAGGAAGGTTGAAGGTCATCAGGAAGCAGTAATAATCCACTCCCCTGTTTGTTTAACTCTGTGGTAATTCAGGAAACAGTTTTTCGACTGCGTGGAGCAATGAACGCTTGCGAATCGGCTTGGTGAGGTATTCATCGCATCCGGCTTCTTCAAAACTTCCGCGTGCATAGATGTCGGCAGTCAGTGCTAGAATTGGTGTATTGGCAATCGTTTCATCGGCACGAATCTGACGGGTGGCTTCCGGTCCCGGTAAGCCCGGCATATGAAAATCCATCAGGATTAAGTCCGGTTTGCTTTCGTGTGCGATTTCAACGCCCTGCTGACCATCAACGGCTTCGGTCACTTCAACTTCATAGGGAGCACGGGCAAAAATGCGCCGCACTAAATCGCGGTTGGTTTCGTCATCATCAATATACAATACACGCAACATCGGCTTCTGCCTCTTATTTTTCACTCATTATAACTCTATTATGCACTGAATTTTGCGTCTGACGGTGTTCAAATCCCGTAAAAAATTGTTACGGTGTATTCTAAGAGGGATTTTGAGACGGGAATCCTGTTGAGTCTGTCAGGAACAGTGTCAGACGCTGAATGTGCAACATTCTCCGATAACAACCTGTCTATACCCCGTCAGAACTTCAATTTAGCAGTCCACCAGAAATCATCATTTCTCTTCTGATCGGTGACTATACGAAATAAATCACTGATGACTGAAAACTACCAACTGATGCCTCACAAATAGAAAAAGCGCCACACACCGTGACGCTTTTCCGATTCTTCTCAATAAAATTTGCCCGTCATCGTCGCCGTCAGCCAGATGACCATTGGTCTAATCGTCTTGCTGTAACGGCTTTCAGAGGGAGTGTAGTGGGGTGCGGCATGTGCCTCCAGGTGCTCATACAGTCGCCGGGGTGCTCCTCATGGTGCGATGTCGGAAACATGGTTGTCACATGGAATAGATAGCAATGAAACATGCGTCACTCCTGTAAAAGTATGAAGTTTGAAAACAGTTGTTCTAACTACGAACATTTACACCTTAACATATTCTCGACTCGCACGTCCATTAAGCAAACCATCTTCGTATCTATCCTGAACCATAATCCCACAGATTAATAGCGCCACACGCAATTTCAGATATACTCGGTGGAAAAGTCATTCATACGTAGTGGCACATCAGAAGTAAGGTAAACAACAAACATGGATTTAGCAACAATCGGTATACTTCACCCCGGGGCGATGGGCATTTCAGTCGCAGTCAGTGCAAAAGATAGCGGTCACACGGTGTTATGGGCATCCGAAGGGCGCAGTGACGCTTCCAAAAACCGTGCCTCAGAACACAATCTCACAGATATAGTAACAATTTCCTCACTATGCGAAAAATCAGACATCATAGTCAGTGTATGTCCGCCTCATGCCGCCGAAGATGTCGCGGAACAGGTGATTGAGGCAAATTTTAGTGGATTGTTCGTCGATGCAAATGCCATTTCACCTCAAAAAGCCCTGCGAATCGAAGCAAAATTGGGCGCTGCAAATATAGATATGGTCGATGGTAGCATTATCGGAGGACCCGCATGGCAACCCGGACGCACATGGCTCTATCTCTCGGGGAAACGGGCGTCCGAAATTACTAAAATCTTTGCAGGTGGCGCACTCGAAACAGAGGTCATTTCTGATGAAATCGGCAAAGCATCGGCACTTAAGATGGTCTATGCCGCCAATACCAAAGGCAGTACCGCATTACTGGCATTAATCATGTCTGCCGCGCACAAACTCGGTGTACAGGACGACCTCGAAAGACAGTGGCATCGTCAGAGCGAAAACATGGTCGAACAAAATCAAGAGCGCATCCGGCGTGTCACACAAAAAGCATGGCGATTCGCAGGTGAAATGGAAGAAATGGTCGAAACTTTTGGTGAAATCGGCTTGCCATCAGGATTCCATGCTTCTGCCGCAAACCTCTATCGACGCATGGCACAATTCAAAGATGCTGATGAGCTCCCCGATTTATTCACGGTACTCAATGCCCTGCTGGAAGAAAACGGGTCATGAAAAAATTACTAATTCTCATCATTTTGCTATTGAGCATCACAATTCACGCACAGGAAACAGATGACACTCTCCCCGAAATTAATGTCGAATCGCATGACGGGGTATCTGATGGCGTGATTTATATCGCCACCCTACGTCGTAACCTGCCCGACCCGAATCCTGCGCCACGTCATCTGCTTATCATCGACAATGAAGGCAATTTTGTTTATCACGAACCGGCACAACGGGTATTCAATTTCGGACGGGCTTCCAATGGATTGCGTTACTATTTTCAATTCACGGAAAATGGTCTCGGGAGAGGTGCATCCAATAACGGGGGCTGGCGTATGCTTGATGATGAGTGGAATATCGTAAACGAATACACCGTTCAAGGCGATTATCCAACACAATCTCATGAATTCATCTACATGGATAACGGGCATGTGATGCTACTGTCTCAGCCTGTCATCGTGACTGATTTATCGGAATATGGCGGCTCAGAAGAAGCCCTCGTATCTCATGCACTGATTCAAGAATTAGACGAAGAAAACAATGTCGTGTGGGAATGGCGTAGTTGGGAACATGTTAGCCTGGAAGACACATCCAATCTAGCAGAACTAGAGACTCAGCCACCGGATGCTGTCTCATATATGCACGTCAATGGCTTCACAATCGACCTCGATGGCAACATTATCCTTTCGGCGCGGCGTTTCGATGAACTCATCAAAATCGACTATGAAACAGGCGATATTATCTGGCGGATGGGTGGGATTCACTCTAAAAACAATCAATTTGAATACATCGGCGACCCCTTGAACGGATTCACAGGGCAGCATCATGTTCAGATGCTTCCGAATGGCAATATTTTGCTATTTGATAACGGTAACGCAGCCGAAGAGCATCCCGCACGCGCAGTCGAATATCAGATTGATGAAGAAAATTTAGCGGCAACACTGGTCTGGTCATTCACTGATGTTGATGAACGTAGTTCCGGCGCAATGGGGTCAGTACAGCGCTTAGATAATGGCAATACCTTGATTGGATGGGGTGTTGCACCACCATCAGGCGCAAATGTCACCGAAGTTACAGCCGATGGTGAAGTCGTCTTTACACTGGCACTCCCCCTGGAGCTCATCAGCTATCGCGTTTACCGCTTTGATGAATGATAGCTATTCTATCTTTTGTGTATGCTCTACTGCTGCTGTCTGTAGAGCATCATAATAAAAAGCAAAGATAATTTCACTGAATTGCCCTTTATTGAGGCAAATTTCATGGATTTCTCCGGCTTCAAGAGGCGTTCTAGCTTTGCGTATCCAGCGATTATTCAAGAAGAGACCTGTTTTAGATAAATCCTCATACCAGAATTGACCGTTCGACCAGATAATCTGCGCGTGTATATCTAACAGGGAATCATGCTGAATACTGATGATGTTCGTCTCAGCCTGCCCTATTGTGATAATACTGGTGCTGATAGGAATATCGCGCCGTTTCTCACTCTCGCCATCGCGCACAATATGAAATTTTGGACGCAATCCCGGTGGCAATTCCGGCAATTTATCTGTGACATCCTCTTTTTCCTGCTCAACCTGTGGCTCATACTCATCTTCCAGCACCGTATAGCGGAAAGTGACCTGCACCGTGTTGAACGCCACTTCAATTTCGAAGCTGGTATCCGCCATTAGAGGAACATACGCACCCTGTTCCAGACGTGCCTGGGGTTGCGAGTCAGTTGCCAGCCATGTGCCATTAGAACTCGCATCAATCAGCCAGAATTGATTATCTTTCCAGATCAGATAAGCATGGAGTTTAGAAATCAAATCATGATTGATACGCGCATCAATCCCCTCATCACCGCGTCCGATAGTCGTGACTGTTTCAGTGACTTCCAGATTCTGCTCTTTACGGGTTTCCGGCGATTCCCAGCTTAATCGGGCAATGATTCCCACAGGTATCGGTATCGGAACAGGCACATCAGGCACAATCAGCTCTTTTTTCATAACAGGCGATTCATCTACTGGAGAAACTGTATCCGGTATATCAACATACACTCTGAAGATATGATTCACCGCAATTTCAAGTGTTAAATCACGTGTTTGACGCATCGGATAAGGACGCTTCTTGAACATTGCCTCACCATTCCAGTACGTGCCATTCGAGCTATTCCGGTCAGTCAAAATATAAGATTTCGTCATTTCGTCATAGTCAATGTGGAGATGCTGCCCCGACACATAGCGATCATCAATATGAAAATCACAACTCTCCCGAGATCCGATGACAAAGGGTGTATCATCCGGTGTAATCACGAAACGCCCATCTGTTCTGGCAGCCATTGATTGTTGTACAACAAACACAAGGTAGGGACGTGAATCATTGTCAGGGCGTTTCACCGGGGCATGAGAATCCTGACTTTCTAAAATAATCGGAGAATGATTATCCAGAATATATTGTTCAGTCCCGTCATCAGATTTGACTAAAACAGAGGTATTGGTGAAATTTTCCGGTGGCGCATCGGTATCCCGGCGAAAAATCCAGAATACCACAGTAAGCATAATGACCCCCGCAACGACGGAGATAAGAGTCAGATTGGCATCTATCAGAGGGCGGCTGTCCTGCGCTTGCACGATAGACACACTAAAAATGATAATTGATAACACAAGTAAATAACGCAGCAATTTCATCGGCAATAATTCCCGGGGCACATGCAATGATTGCAACCATATTCTAACCCGGAAAAAACGAAGTTCAAAACGCTATATCGGTAATTCGTCATCCAGCAACTGCCCTGTCGATGCAACAGCCTCGTGTGTCGTGTTGAAAAAACGCTCTTTCCCGATGAGATCGCGTAGCTCACCCGAATTCAAACGGGAATAAGCACGACTCCGCATCTCACTAATCAAAATTTCGATACCCGAAGCATGAAAATCTTTCGCAAGTTCTTCCAGAATTTGTATCGAACTGGTATCCAGCGTATTGACAGCGCTACACACCAGAATCAGATATTTCACATCGCGGCGTTCGGTGACAATATTTCGCAAGTAACGGTCAAGATACTGTGAATTTGCAAAATAGAGGCTCTCATCAATTCGCAAAATCAAGACATCCGGTATAGGAATCGCCTCTTCGGACTGAATATCTGTATAAAATTCGCTATACCCATCACGCCCCAATTCAACAATCGGTGTCCGGCTGGTGCGATAGACATATATCACAATCGACAGCACAATCCCGATTAAAATACCAATTTCGATGCTGAATAAGAACACACTCAAGATTGTAACCAGCATCACTCCCGTCTCAGAGCGACTATAACGCCACAATTCGCGCATCGTTTTGATGTCAATCAGGTTAATCACAGTTGTGATAATAATTGCTGCCAGAGTCGCACGCGGCAAATAATAGAAAAATCGTGTCAGGAAGATAACTGTTATCGCCAGCATTCCCCCGGCAATAATTGAGGATAAACCCGTTCGCGCACCAACGGCATGATTGACCGCCGAACGACTGATTGAGGTTGTCACAGGTAGTCCACCCGTCAGTGCTGCCCCGATATTCGCCGCCCCCATAGCAATCAATTCCTGATTGGGACTCAATTTCTGTTCGCGACCTGTCATCAATGATTTTGCTGTGGAAATATCTTCCATGAAGCCAACAAATGCGATAGCAATTGCCCCCAGCAAAAGCGGTTGCCAGTGCGTGAAATCGAAACTCAGGGTCAATTCAGGAAAACCGGAGGGAATTGTCCCGATAATTGCCACATCAGCAGTCGAATTGAGGTCAAATCCATACACAATCACAATACTGAGCATCACCAAAACCAGCGCACCACTACGGGTAATTGTAAAACGCAGTAATTCCGGCAATGCAAGTCGTTTGAGGATTGAATCCAGTGGATAGCGAAAAAATGCCAGTAGCGCAATCCCGCATAATCCGATGATTAATGTGGTGAAATTAGTCTGCGGGAGATTCTGTATGGTGCGCCAGAGGATAATGTGGGGAAAAGAACTGCGCTCGAAACTGATCCCGAATAAATGCTGTAACTGACTGATACCAATGATAATCGCGGCTGCGTTCACATAGCCAACCAGTACCGGACGACTCAACAAATTGACGATAAAGCCGAGACGTAAAACCCCCATCACCAGATAGACGCCCCCTAAAAAAAGTGCCAGTGTCAGCGCGAGTGTCGAGAGGTCGATACCTGTCGAAATAGAAATTGCACCAATCGTTCCCAGGGTCATCACAGAGGTAATCGCTGTGGGACCCAATGTCAGTACCCGCGCACTCCCGAGCAAGCCATAAATCATCACGGGGATAATGCTAGCATACAGCCCGGCTATCGGCGGCAATCCAGCAAGCAAAGCATAGGCAAGACTCTGAGGCACAAGCATCACCGCAACAGTCAACCCGGCAATCACATCGCCAGCTAAATCATCGCGACGATAATTCAATAACCAGTTCAAAACAGGAATATCGGGTTTTCTGGCATTTTGAGGGATGTCCTGTGCCATCTGTGGTAAAAGTCTTTCATTATATCGAACATAAGCGATAAATTATATCTATCTATCGCTCAATTACCACGCTCGTTTATAGTTTCATGCCATCAATTCCATGACGACATCAGCAATATCGTATGCTGCACGGGGACGACCAACGGCTGCCGCTTTCTCAGAACGAACTTTCAGCAATTTGCCATCATCATTTAACCAGTGAAAGACTGTTTCCAGCACATCAATTGGTGTGAAAGCTCTATCCCCTGCCCCGTTCTCCAGCACATACATCGCATTCCCGGTTTCCTGACCTTCAATCACATCGGTAATCAGAATCGGTTTACCTAGCGCCAGTGTCTCAGAGACAATCAAGCCCCCGGCTTTACTAATCACCATATCCGAGGCTTTAATCATCGCCGGAATATTTTCGACATAATTATAAATATGCACAGGAACATGCCACTCTGTATTGATGAATTGACGATGTAATTTTTCATCCCCACCTGCAACCAGTGCCAGTTGAATATCCAGCCCGGAGTGATTCAAGCCGTGTAGATTTTCAACCAGATTGCTTACCCGTTTGCTACCCACTACACAAATCGTTGTTTTACCTTTGTCCCAGCCAAGTTCATGACGAATTTCCAGTCCACTGCGGGTTTCTTCTACGATAGTCGGATTCACCGGAATGCCAATTTTACGCACTTTCGATTTCAGCAAACCGTTATCGGAGGCTAATTTTGCACCTTTGTCAGTCGGGACAACGGTTACTTTTGAAACCTGATTGAACCAGCGACGATGAATAGTCGTCAAATCAGTAATGGTCGTCACAATCGGCATTTTGAAACCACCCATATCATAAATACTCTTGAGGGGTGCGAGATAATCAAAATGCACAACGACAATCGCATCAGGCTTATGTTCCTCGATTGCACCCGCAACAGCATCCCGCAGCATGACCGCCACCGCACTATTGGTTGCCATTGATGCAATTCCGGTATCACTCAGTTTATAGAGAAATTCGTATAAGCCTTCACGCTTGGAGCTTTCATCATACATCCCTTGAATTTCTTTGAGTAAATCCGATGTATCTTCATGTTGAGCGGGGTTTACAACTTTCACTTCAACATCGTCATAGGTCGTTTCGAGCGCACGCGCAATTGCATTTGCAGCACTCTTATGCCCGAACCCGAGACTGGATGTCATGATAAGTACCCGTTTTGTTGCCATTGATAAATCCTTCTAATTGATGAATACAGAGTTTAACAGGGTTTACGCTAAACACTCGAATTAGTTGCCAATTTATACGCACTCATCATTATTGTACACCGTGCCCGGTTAGATTTTCGTTATTTGCATGAAACGCTAAACTCAGAAGACATCCAGATCATGCCCTGAAATAATGCTTCCGCGATAGTAACGCATCAGTTCATCGAAGAGTTCAGATTCCGTCGCGCCCCAGAAAAGCTGATGCACCAGTACAATCAATTTGGGTTTCGCTTTCTTCGCTATATCTGCCAGTTCTTTCGTCGATGTATGAGCATTCTTGTGATAGGTCTGCCATTCAGGAGGACGTGTCTCGAATTTATCCAGCGAATAGACTTCATGCACCAGAATATCGCACCCTGTCGCCGCTTCAACCAGTTCATCAGTTGGCGTGGTATCCCCGGAAATCACAATCGTCTTATCCGCCGTCTCGAATTTATAGCCGTATGCCTCTAACCCGCCATGTCTTCCAGGAAATGCCGTTACCTTAATGCGATCATCCTGATAAATTTTCCCCGCGGCAATTTCGGTAACAGTCACTTTCAGAGGGTGGTTAATCGGTGCAAGTCCATCTCTGTGTTCACCGATACCTGCTTTATAGGCTTTCAGGAGATGATTAACCATCGACCCCGTTCCTTCGGGTCCCCAGACCTGCAAAGGCTCTTCACGGTCTAAGACCCAGGGTGCAATGATTAAATCCGGCAAGCCTGTGGTATGGTCGGGATGCAAATGTGTCAGGAATACCCGCGATAAATTCTTGAGTTCCAGTCCTTTAATGCCCTTATTGTGGAATGCTTCCGATGCCCGTTGTACCGCCCCGCCACCACAATCAATCAAATAGGGCACATCATCCACCAGAATCGCAAAGCTGGATTGATAACGTGAAGGCAAAATATTGGGTGTCCCCGTCCCGAGTAAAACAAGTTTGGTTTGTGACATTGATTTTAAAATCCTATAATGTTCATCTGTTATAGTTTTACGGGAAAACCTGCGAAAACGCAAAGGATTTACGTATGACAGACTGGCAAGATAATCTGCCTTTACTCAAAAAATTATTCGATTATGAACGGATTGGCTTAATCACAGATATGGATGGTACGGTCAGCCCGATTGTACCCGTTCCATCCGATGCTGCCCCGACAGAGCGTAATCGTCACTTATTGCAGCAATTACATAAACAACTCGCGCTGGTAGCTGTTGTCAGTGGTCGTGCAGTCGATGATGTGCGGCAACGGGTCAATCTACCGGAATTGACCTATGCCGGTAATCATGGCTTAGAGCGCTGGCAAAATGGCAAAGTCGTTCTCGCGCCACAGGCAAAACCCTATCGTCCGAATCTCGAAAAAGCAGCAGACCTCATTAAAAATTTGATGCCCGATGGCATGTGGGTCGAAGATAAACAGGCGACACTCTCCGTACACTATCGCGATACCGAAGATCCGGCAGAAACAGTCGAGCATTATACCCCGCGATTCGAAGAAATCGCTCTTGAAAATGACCTCAAGCTCTTTCAGGGACGCATGATTTTTGAGCTTCGCCCGCCATTAGATGTTGATAAAGGCACTATTTTTAAGCAATTGGTCGAAGAATTTGAACTGGATGCGGCACTCTATATCGGGGATGACACCACAGATGCCGATGCCCTGAAAATGGCTCAACATCTGCGGCAAATATATGCCTGTTACTCCATAGCAGTCGGCGTAGCATCGGATGAAACGCCCGATGTCGTTACGACTTCATCCGATGTGCTTGTTTCCGGTGTCTCCGGCGTTGAATCATTTTTAGACTGGTTATCAAGTGCATCCAGTGCATCCTGAACTTGATTGAAGAACCATTCGCGCACCCCGGCTTCCCGCACAATTTTTTCCATTGCCTGTGCGCGTTCTTCACGTTCGCTGTGTGGCATTGTCAGCGCACGGTGCATTGCTTTTGCAGTCGTGTAAATATCAAATGGCGAAACAGTCAGTGCATGTTCACCCAATTCATAAAATACCCCGGCATGTTCGGATAATACCAGCACCCCGTCCCGTGAATTGACCAGTGTCCCCTCTTTGGCTACAAGGTTCATACCATCGGCAATCGGGTTCACCAGCAACACATCATAGAGTTGCATCGCCGCTAAAGCACGGGGATAGTTATTCCCTAAAATAACGTTGACGGGTTGCCAGAATTCATCACTGAACGAAGCATTTATCATCCCGGCTTCTGCCATAATATCCCGTAAATAAGTTTGATATTCATCGACTTCCATACGGGATGGCACAAGCAACATCCAGAATGTGACTTCTCCATGATGTTCAGGATGCTCTTCTAACAGGGTACGATATGCCTGTAAGCCGCGCAGAATATTTTTACTCGGCTCAACCCGGTCTACACGCAAGATCAGTTTGCGGTCACCAATTTGACTGAGTAATTGTTCTTTATGGAGTTTCGCCTGGGGTTCATTCACCAGTGAATCAACCTTATCGACATCAATCGAAATCGGATAATCATATGCACCGATTTTGTAATCACCATACGTAATCGAATCACGCGCACCGTAGGAATGTGCCCCCTCAATATAGAAACGTGCCGTCTGCACAAAGTTGAAGGCGTCCCGGCGGGTCTGAAAACCAATGCGGTCACTGGCTAAAAGACTCACCAGCAAGCCATTTCGCATTTCTTCCGGGAGTGTTCGCCAACCATCCGGACCCGGCCAGGGAATATGAATAAAGGGCTGAATCTGCACCCGTTTTCCGATTATGTCCCGCAGATATTTCGGCACAAAATACAGGTGATAATCCTGTGGCATAACAATCACCGGACGGTCAGGGTCATCTTTGAGAAGTTGCTTAACACTATCGGCAATCGTCTCAGCAAATTGACGATTCACTGCCTGATAGCCAGTTTCCCATGCTTCCCACATCGCCCTATCCAGAACAGGGTTACGAACCATATCCCATAAGCCATGTTGAATGAACCACAATAGGGGATTGGCTATCATATTGTAAAATTTGTGGTACTCATCTTCCTCGCTGATGAGTAAACGTAATTTAATGCCCGTTACTTCAGTAACTTTGCCCTTCTGTGCCTTCGCCCAGGCTTTATCATCATCGCTGAGTGCTGATGCCACCCATAAAACATCCAATTGTTCGGCAAGTGCTGCCAGAGCAGTCACCAGTCCGCCCGAGCCACGACTAATATTGAAATCACCGTCGTCTAATTGCTCAAATTTATAAGGTCCTCGATTGGACGCAATCACAATTAATGGATTGGCATCCGTATCGAATTGAAAATCGATCATGCCTGTTGTTTCTCCCTCTGATTTAATAAGTCTGCCATCACCATAACACACAGAGCTTGAAACCATATTAGAAACAGACATTCTTGATATTTAGCGATCATGAAACCCTTTGCCATCCAGAATTTTCGGGATACATTTCTCTATTCTGGATTTGCGTGTTTTCGATTGCTTCGCACCGGAAAAATGCAGCAGATAGCCTTTTTGCCGTCCGGGAGTTAATGATTCAAATGCTTCCTGCAATTCACGACTATCTTCTAAGGCTTCCAGAAATTCATCCGGTATATCATATTGAGACACATCTTTATATTCGACTTCTAAACCGGCTTTTTCGACTTCGATAGCTTCTTTGATATAGGCTTTAATCGTATCTTCCATATCCTTAATCTGCTGAACATCGGTGAAGCGAATGATACGGTCTGATTGTGTATTCGGACCCGGTTTTTCCAGAATATTTTCAGGGTCTTTTAAGAGGACACCTTTGAAAAAACTGAGCGTACAGGCATCTTTCAAAGCGCTCATAATACTGACATTTTTGCCATCATAGGTGTAAGTAGGCACACGCCATTTCACTTCTTCAGTTAGCTCAGTCTCCAGTAAAATAGCGCGAAGTACTGCTAACTCTTCATCCCAATTGTGAACTTTACAATCAGATGTTCCTCCAAGCGGACAACGTCCACAACCGACTTCAAGATACTGATCTACTGTTGTTGTTTTAGCCATTCAATCATGCTCCAATTGATTTTAACGGTCATTTAAGCCCTTGCCCTCAAAAATTTTAGGAATACATTTTTCGATACGGGATGTACGGGTTTTCGATTGTTTCGCACCGGAAAAATGCAGCAAATAGCCCCGTTGTCGTCCGGGAGTCAGTGCTTCAAAAGCCTCCTGCAATTCAGGGTTTTCTTCTAAAGCATGGACAAATTCATCCGGCATCGAAAATTCTGAGGTTTCTTTATATTCCACTTCCTGACCGGATTTTTCGACTTCAATCGCATTTTCGACATAGGCTTTGATAGCGGCTTCCATCTGCTCGATTTCTTGAAGATTACTAAAGCGAAGTTGACGGGCTGACTGCACATTCTCTGTTTGCTGGATGAGAATATTTTCAGGGTCTTTCAGCAATACCCCTTTGTGAAATAGAATCGCACAGTAGTCTTTAAAGCCATGTATCAAGGCGACATTACCACCGTTAATCGTGTAACAGGGTTTCCCCCACTTATATTCTTCCGTCATTTCAGTATCAAGCAGAATATCTCGCAGTTTTTTGAATTCTGCCTGCCATTGTTTGGCTTCGTGTATAAATTTATCAGCTTCGGGATTCATTAAAGGCTCTCCGAAAATATGTGCGTTTATTCAAGTTTAACATACAGGTCTATGAAGCAAATCGAAATTCGTCACAAAAAATATTTGCGGGAATCTCAAAAAGGGGGTACACTCTTTTTATCCTGATCTGACAAGCGGAGCACGATTGGTACTCGTACCCCGCTTAAAGTCCATCAGGACTCAAATACAAAAATAGTATAGCTTGCGGTATCTGACCTGAACAGTCTGCGGGGGCCAACGGGGATGGTTTAAGTACGCTATACGGTAAATCGGCACAGTGTGAGTCTGCTTATGTGATAGCTAGACCGACGGATGAGCCTGTGTGATTTTATGAACGAAATACCGGGTTGTCAGGATGGGTTGTGTTCTCTGTTCGGGAGGACACGGCGACCCTACACAATATCTGTATTTTGTTTGCTTGATGGACGGATTGTCATAACGGGACAAAACAACAGAATATCTTATCGGCGTGGATGGTCTGACAGCAGGGGTGCAGGTTAGACAGTCTGCAATGATAGCGTTGTTTGCGTGCCGGACGATTACAGTACCAATGTATTGTCCGGCATGAATTTTACAGGAATAACACAGAACTATTCCTGTTGTTCCTCTTCTTTTTTACCACCGACGACAGCAACGTAGACCCCTGCTGCGACTGCGACACCCGCACCGACCAATGCAGCAATGAGACCGAAGTTTATACCACCGGAATCATCTCCTTCACCTGCACTATCGGCTGCTTCTTCAGTGGCTTCTGCGGTGACTTCCGCTTCTTCGGTGGCTTCATCCTGAGCGAATGTTGTCATCGGTAAAGCAAGCATGATGATATTCAACAACATGAGCATCAATGCGAAAATTCTAAAGCTGCGTTGCATAAAATTCCCCTTCCTGGATAGTAAATAATAGATGCGTCCGTGACACATCCACCGGGATTATAAAACAACAGACTATTTTTTGCTGCAATCCGAGCAGATTGTAATTTCACAATATCTATAAAGACTTATAAAAATCCAAAACATTCCCGGATATACTGCGTATAGAGGTATAGAACGATAGACAGAGGGAGTGATAAGAAATCATGAACGAAAAAATGAAAGTTGGAATGACTTACGAATTGGGTGATGTCGGTGCCCGTTTTGTAGCACTCATTGTCGATAACATTATTGTCGGCATCGTCGCAGGTATCCTGTTCGGTGCAGGTGGTGAAGCCGGTGGTGGCATTGGTTTTGTACTCGGTCTCGTCTATTACTGGTACTTCTGGACACGTCAAAACGGTCAAACACCCGGTAAAATGATGATGAAATTGCGTGTTATCAAAGCCGATGGTAGCGAATTAAGCGATGTTGACGCCCTCATCCGCGCTGTTGGATACTATATTAGTGGTATGTTCATCTGCCTTGGATATATATGGGCGCTCTTCGATGACGAAAACCGTACCTGGCACGATATGATTGCAGGAACACGGGTCGTCAGTACCGAGTAACAAATCACAGAAAAATGCGAAATCCCTCTACACCTGTAGGGGGATTTTTTGTTACGAACCATAAAAAGTTGTTAAAAGGTTTATAAATTGTTTAATTTTAATTCTTTTTTCACACTTTTCAGCATATGATGTGAGTATGCTTATAAAACGAGGATTCTTATATGTCACGTCGTACACACGTACTTTATATTGATGATGATCCCACCAATCTTGATTCCGTATCCCGCGCCTTGACCCGTCAGGGCTACATTGTGATGGTTGCCAATACCGGAGAAGCCGGGCTTGAAATTGCACAGCGCGAACGCCCCGATGTCATCCTACTCGATATTTTGCTACCGGATATGACAGGCTTTGATGTCTGTGAACAGTTGCGAAGTATGCCGCGTCTCAAGAAAATTCCGATTATCGGACTTTCTGCCAGCGCTATGGATGGAGACCGTCGCCGTAGTTTATCAGCAGGTTTTGATGCCTTTCTAGCCAAACCGGTTGTGCGTCTTGAACTCATCAATGCTATCGACCACTTTGTCTATTAACAAGCGGGGCTGTGCGGGACGCTTATTCATCCTGTCCCGCACAGACTTCCAGAAAAGTCGCATCTAGCTCATAGGCTTGCTGTTGCACGGTGTCAATCGCTTCCGGGACAAAGCGTGTTTCACAAACCTGCTGATTAATATGCCCCGACGTTATCACATCCCAGTAGACAATACGATCTTCCAGTTCAAATATCACGCGGTCTGTGTTAATGAACACGGCTGAGAGGATTGTTTCATCTTCGTCAAATAAGGTCAGAGGCAATCCCACACCGGAAGAAGGACTCCACAGGAAAAATTGGTTGCCGTCGATAATCACAATGTCACGGCCATCAGGACTGATACTCATTGCGCCACCATTTGAATTCACGCTGGTGTTCAATGTCCCAGCGATATATTGTTCGTTGCGTTCATAATCAATGACACGGATGTCCCCATTCCGCATCAGGGTATAAATGAGTGGACTATCCTGTGCAAAAACAAAATCAACACTCTCATCTGCCAGACGTGGATTATAGACCGCTTCACCTGTCTCTGTATTCCATATCCAGAATTGTGCCGAGGTTTGCACTTCCTGTTCATCTTCGTTATCTGTCACATCTTGGAAATTCGCAGCATAGGCTACATAACGACCGTCGGGACTGAACGTAATCCAGACCGGACTTTCTTCAGGTTGAATGCTCCGCCATTGCACACTCTCGAAGGTTTCTAAATCCAACAAGCGTAGATTTAAAAGATCATTCTCATCGGAGTAACCTTCCGCAACAGCCTGTGTTTCGGTTGAATCAAGGTACATCCTGGTCGGAACAAAGTTTTCGGTATCAATAAGTCGTGGTTCAGCACCAAATCGAACATCGAGATAAGATACCAGAGTGCCTGTCTCATCGACAATAGATAAGCCTGCTATCCCCTGTCCCCCATCCACAACCGTGATAAAGGTAGAACTGTTATAAGTCATCGAGGATAATTCTTCAAAAAAGTAAGATGTCCCCTGTTGAGCAGGTATTCCATCCTCAATCGCCCAGACAAAACTAACATAAGCATTATTGCGAGAGTCATAGCGAACAGTGACATAATGTCCATTAGATAGACGTGCCAGGGTATTTGTCTGTTCCAGCCTGGTAAAATTCCCCGGTAGAATCAATTCCATACCATCAACACTCTCTGTCAGGCTCACCCGGTAGAAGAAATTTTTGTTGCGGTTATACAGGATAACGAATTCCTGTTCAGGGTTGAAATAAATCAGAGATAAACCAGCCGGAATACCATAAATATCGGTCTCAATCGTCTGAGCGCATCGTTGCTTGGTGTCGCGGCAATTCCTGATGTTATCCGGTGAAATCCGGTGTAGCATTTCGTCTGCTATCCACCAGAAAACATCCCCTTCAAACTGATAATTTGTCAAAAGTCCGTCAATCGTATCTCCGAATACAGAAGAAAAATTACGATTGCTATCATACAGGTTCAGATTAAAACCTGTCACAGGGTTATCATCTTCATCGACATTATTCTCACGGACGGTTACAACCAGCAACCACCCAGTTGTCGCATCAAATTCCACATGCTCAAGGAATTCTCCCGCCTCAAGTTGTTCGGATTTTATGTCCTCGCCTGTTTGAAGATTCCATAAATGATAGGAGCGGCGTGCTTCAGGGGATGATTGTGCCTGTTCAAATGTCGCCTCATCGCCATTGCTTTCAGTGTAGAAAAATATGCTATGCATTTCCGGGAAATAAATCATATCAGAAATAGAATCGCCGATATGTTCCTGTTGTTGTGCATTAAAACTCGTATAAGTCCGGCGTGCGACCAGGCGCTCTAATTCCAATACAAGAATGTCATGCTGCGAACCACTGTGCTGAATGAGGAATACGGCTTGCCCTGCCCCGTTTACAAAGTCTACAGATTGCAGCCCTGTAATTTGAACATTTATCAGTTCCTGTAAGGATACCTCATGCACAATTTGCTGATTCGCGAGATTAACCTGAGTCATGGTCATGGTATTCCGATTAAACATATAGAGAAACTGTTCATTCAGGGCAATCTCATATTCACCGGAAAATTCCATTGCATCGAATTCTGTCTCACTTGCGAGATCCCAAAGGTGGATAATGGTTCGCGATTCACCTGTTACTGTATTTTCTACGAATTGTTGCCCGACTATCCAGGAATGTTCCAGACTGTAATGCAATTTCTGGAATGTTACGCTTTCATTTTCGGCTAATGCCAGATCATCCACATTTAAATTGACATCAATAACAGGGTCTCCGGTTTCGAGATTCCAGAGGCATAAGACACTCCGCGCAACATGAGCAACACCCTCATCATCATAAATCTGCGTGTCATAGAGAATAAAAGCCCGTTGCAGGTCTGCGTCAATAGATAGTGGCGCACTATAAGTGAAGCTCTCATTTTCCCGCAATTCAAAAGTCGGCATCGGAATGCGAATCTCACGGATTAAGTCGCTTGTCTGCAAATTCCACAGGCTAACAACACTCGTTTTAACATAATAATCCCATTGGTTCAGCGTTTCATTGAAGCCCTGTACCTCATGGCGATGCACGACCGCTGCCGTATTACCGGATGTATCAAATGCTGTCCGAGAATGATAGATATATTCATCTTCTGCAATCTCAATATCGGGGCTAATGAAAAAGCCACCTGTTAATACCAATTCCTCATTAATTTCCATGAATAAATCTAAAACCAGTGGATTGTCTTCCGCCAGACTATTGGCTTGAAGTAACAGAGGGTAAATCACATGAAAATCACCGGATTCTTCGGCATTGCGGGTATAAGCGAGGCTTGCCAGGGCACTGGCTTCCCGCGCATTTTCCTGTGCTTCGAGTGCATTCGCCTCTGCCTTAATTTCATTTTGCCTTGCGATGAAGAAAAACACGCTGGCAACGATTGCCGCAATCAGCGATATGGCTACCAGCACACTACCACCTGCGATTAAACGTGCGGATTGTCCCCGTTGATGTTGATGGCTGGCAAAAATAAAATCTGCATGAAGGGCTGTAATACGGGGTGATTTTCCGGCTGCCTGTGCCTGCCAGTGTTCTGCTTCATTTAACGCTGCCCCGGATAACAAACGTGAGGCATCGCGCTCTGCATCATCCCATTCACGGGCTTTGGTCAGGATACGGGTATGATTACGCACATGGTCAGGGTCAGTCTGAATCGTCTCTAAAAATTTGACCAGAGTCGCTTCAAAATCATCATTATCACGGAGTGGCAACCAGTTATGACGCTGTATTGCCGGGTGCATCTGTTTCTGATCTTCGGGGTCGATGATGTCTCTATGGAGAATGGGAACAATACGCTTGCCTGTGTCCACTGCATGTTGAATCTCTTTATGACACACTTCGCTGCGAATGCTATCCGGGGTGATAATGAATACAAAGTTGCTGGCAGACTCAATTCCCTTGCAAATCCGTTCCCACCAGTCCTCCGCAAAGTTAATATCTTCCCAATCGACCCAGACTTCCTTCACATCTTTGTAAAGCGCATCGACAAATTTTCTCGCAAAAACACTATCTTTACGCGAGTATGAGATAAAAACATCATTATAGGCGGATGGCTGAGACATATAAGCGTGCTTTCCCTGTGATGATTTTTTGAGAATACTATTACAGTTTAACTATATCACGTTACGAAAAAGACTTTATTACAATGTATATAAATCTTGATAAATTCAGAGTGTTTGGAAAATCATACGATTCATTTAGATTATAACAATGCGGGGCATATTCGGACACAAAATAGGAGAACGGATAGTCGAAGTCGGTTGACAGCAACCTTGCCTTTTAGAGAGAGCAAATGACCATCTTTCAGTGGCAGTTTGTCAGTGATATACAAGTTTTGTGCCAGTAGTTCGGTCTCCGCGAAGGATTTCCCGCGTAAATAGGACGTTTGCGGGGCATTTTGCCTGTGGCAGTGGCAATGGCAGTCGGTTGACAGAGGCATGATTTTTTGTCAGTCTGACATAAAACGGGCGAATTCGGGTGGCATTTTTGTGACAGATTTGTGCGAGAGTGTCATCTGTGCCAGTAAAGGTTCTGAGTGCTGAGATCGTGAGCATGGTTTCCGCCTTTGTTTAGCTTGAGTGCTATTGCCATCATACTGGAAAAAGACATGGGTTGGTTCATTCGCGTGCCGGGATTCGAGATTAGCGTATTGTCTCCCAGCATGAATGTTTTAATGATTCTGTGGTATCAATGTTTGCGAATGTCCGCTCTGTTTGATGAGGATTGACGATAGTGTATCATTGTCATCGCGTTCAATCGTGAGCGTGCTTTTCAGTGCGATGATGCTCAATTCGTCTTTCGATTTTGCGGACAATTTAAGCGGAGGTAGCTGATTCCAGTGCAAATGCAGTGTCTCCCCTTCCAGAGTAATTTTGACCTCATGCTCATCATTTTTGTATGTGCCAACTAATTCTGTGAGGTCGATTTCAGGGGATTCTTCTGATTTTTGCTTGCTATAGGCTTTGATGTGATACTCACGAAAAGCATTGCAAAAAATGCCGCCTCGATCACTATTGGTCATGACAGAAAAACCGGCACGTCCATCAACATAAGCGTTATAAAAACACTGATAGCCAATATTCGCGCCACCGTGTCCGAAAATGAGGTTTTCTTCGTCCTCATGCAGGAATACACCCGATCCATGCTGAACTTCACCAGCATCGAAAACAGGTGTGAGCATCCATTCTACGACCTGTTGACTGATGACGGGGTGATTGCCCTGTTTAGCCGATTGAATTGCACGCGCAAATTTCGACATATCGGTCGGGGTTGTCCAGAGTCCGGCTGCTGCTAATTCTGGATGAATATTCCAGCGTTCGGGCATCGGATCGCCTGTGTAGAGATGTCCGTGTGCTGCCTGATGGTATTTTTCGGGTGGCAATGGTTGCATGAATCCACTATCAGTCATCTCAAGTGGCTTGAGTACCCATTCATCAGCTAATTCAGGGAATGATTTGCCGGAAACATCCATCATCACCAGTTGAGCAATTGTTGTTCCGCCTCCACTGTAACGCCCGCTATGTGATGGCAATCCATCCAGCACCACTGCCGGACTATTCGACGGTGCATCTCCGCTCAGAATTTGATTCACTGTCGGGATAGCGTCACTGGCTCTATATCCCCAGAAGCCATGAACTGTTGTTGCAGCAGTATGGGTCAATAATTGGCGTAGTGTGATAACAGGTTGCCGATCTTCAACTGGCGGTACTTTCCATGATGTGAGATAGTCGTTGACATCGGCATCTAAATCTAGCAATCCAGATTCGACCATTCTCAGGCAGGCTAAGGCGGCTATCGACTTGCTATTGCTTGCTGCTTGAAACAGCGTATCCGGTTTTATCTGCCGGGTGTCATGTGCATTGATAAGCCCGTATGTCCCCGATGCAACGATTTCCCCTTCCTCAAAGAAAACGAAGCTCATACCGGGTATATTGAGGGCTTTCATAATCCCCGGTAAATCGGTGCTATGTGTATTTTCACGCTCATTGATAAACTCAATCAGTGCATTTTCTATCGCTTGCTGTTTTGTCATTTAACTGCCCTATCTCCCTGTGTGGATACCGTATGATACACCATTTCAAACCAATCGAAAAATTGAGCCGGACTGACAATATTGACCCTTTTTGAACCTTATTAAAATATTGTAAACTTTATATACCCGACAAAGGGTATCTGTTTATTTTTGAAAGGGGTTACGACATGAAACTCTACCGACATGGTGATGTACTCATTGGTAGCGTTGCAGAATTACCGCGTGGCGCAAAATCGCGTGACGGTGTGACCCTTGCCTATGGTGAGGTAACCGGTCATAGCCATCGCATTGCAGATCCGTCTAAAGCGGAAACGTTCATGCACGCAGGACAACTCTATCTCCGGGTTACGTCAGAGTCGGCAAAGCTCATCCATGAAGAACACAATACGATTGTGCTGCCACAGGGTATCTACCGCGTCTGGCAACAGCGTGAATACGAACCGGATACCAGTACAGGTTGGCGCACAGTCTACGATTAAATCCCCGCATTGATGATGGCGATTGCCCCTCTTCATGCGGGCGGGTTGTCAGTCATCAACATATTTTAAGCATGATGGCTGGCAACATCGGCAAAACGTCTATAAAAGCCGATATGAGAGCAAACATCATGAATAAACAAGCCATTAAACTAAATGCCAAGCGTGCCCGTCGTCGAATCATTCACGGTATAGATGACCGTCCAATGATCGTTAACGGGGATATTCACATCTTAAATGATAAGAAAATTACCTGCATCAGCGCGAATCTACGGGAATGCGATAGTCTGACACTCGCCGGGTGCGATAATCTTGCCAGTTTGCCTGCCGGGTTAAAAGTGCAAGAATTGAACGTGAGCAATTGTGTCTCTCTGAAAACCTTGCCTGAAAATTTAGAGGCAACCCGCATTATCGCGACCAATACAGGGATTGAATCTATTCCTGACTCTGTGACAGTCACGCAGGAGCTGAATCTAGCAAATTGTACAAAGCTGACTTCCCTGCCGGAGAATTTGATAGTCACATCACTCATTTTGTCCGGTTGTACGGCTCTGGAAGCATTGCCCGATGGACTAAAAGTCTCTTATCTGGATGTGTCCGGTTGTACAAATCTCACAGATTGGGGCGAAAATGGCGAACTGATGGAGACAGGTCAGGGCTATCATCGTCCAATGGATAACCGTTCATTAGGTCTGACAGGCTTTCACGCACAGAGTGTCAATGCAAGTGATTGTGCTGAGTTAACGCATCTACCGGACTGGATGACAGTTATCAAACGGCTGGATGTGAGCAATAGTCCAAAATTGAAACAGTTGCCGCAACATCTCAAACTTACAGAGAGTATTGAGGTCGAGGAAAGTGGTCTCACACATCTGCCACCCGGTTCTTATCAGATCAATATTCTCTGGAGTGGCGTCATTGTTAATGCAATCGTGGCTTTCAATCCTGATGCGATTACCTCACGTATGGTTTTAGATGAGCCGAATGTAGAAGCTCGTCGTATCATGATTGATCGTATGGGGTATGACCGCTTCTTCGATCAGCTAGACCCTGACTTGCTTGATCTGGATAAAGATGCAGGTGGAGAACGAATGCTCCTGCGTGTACCACCGATTGGCTGGCGCAGTGAAGCGATTGTTTGCCTGTCTGTTTATTGCCCGTCCACACAACATCACTATATGTTGCGTGTGCCACCACAGATGCAAAGTTGTCATCAAGCAGCCGCATGGTTAGCAGGATTTGATGACCCTGCTCTCTACAATCCACTGGTTGAAGCGTAGTTCAACAGGGTTTCTATTTTCGGAAACCCTGTTTTAGCGAAAATTATGCGAGGCTTTCCAGACGGTCAACTAATTTTTCCATGACAGCGAAGGTCTGTTCAATCGGTTCTGCTTGAGTCATGTCGATGCCTCCGAGATTAAAGAGGTCAATTGAATATTTTGACCAGCCCGACCCGATGAAATTCAGGTAATTTTCGGCGGCATTGGCTTTATCAGCGTGGATGTTTCCAGAAAAAGCATGTGCGGCACTAATTCCGACAGAATACTGGAATGTATAGTATGGCACATAGAGATGCTGGAATTGCATCCATGTGGTAGAGGTGCGTTCAGGGTCATTTTGTAGTGCATCGCCATAACCTTCTGCGAAGAATTTGTTGGTCAATTCATTGATGAGTTGTACATCAATGGGTTCGTCTTTCTCTGCGCGTGAGAACAATTCAAATTCAAGGCGTGCGAGTGTCGGCATGATGAAGAAGTAACGATGGAAATTGAACATCGCCTCTTCAATCAGACTCAACTGGAAGTCTCTATCATCGGGATTCACATTGATGAGGTAAGCGCGGGTCATTGCCTGATGAAAATTAGAGGCTGTTTCAGCAATTGCACCGGATGAGCCGAGAGAATAATAGCCGTTATAGACTTCCGGTTGATTGGTATCCATCCAATAGCTGTGCATCGAGTGACCGAGTTCATGTGCCAGTACACTCATTGCGGTCAATGTGCCATCAAAGGTGTTGAAAATGAATGGGTGACAGTCATAGGCAGCACTGGAAAATGCCCCCTGAGCACGTCCTTCATTTTGAGCATAATCGACCCAGCGCTCTGTGGTTGCTCCGCGACGTAACACGCTCACATACTCATCCCCGAGCGGTTCTAAACTCGTCGAAATCCAGTCGATTGCCTGTTGATAGCTGATATTCGGCGGATTTTTGCTCATCGGCGCCCAGATGTCATACGGGTGAATTGTATCGACACCGAGGACTTTACGTTTTGCTTCCCAGTAACGATGCCAGACCGATAAATTCGCCTGGAAAGTATTCACCAGATTATGAAAAACCTCATTCGGGAGATTTGCCGGGGCGAGTTGTGCTTCGAGGACAGAGTCATATCCACGTGCGCGTGCCATAAAAACATATTGCTTGATATTGGTAATCAAGTTACTGGCGAGGGTATTTTCTACGCCCTTGTGACCATCACAGAATTTTTCCCAGGCATCTTTACGTAATTCGCGATCCGTATCTTTAATGCCTGTTGGTGGCACGATTTCCTGTGCGACACGGTGTTTATTGCCCTGACTATCGCTTGCATCGGGGAAGGTTAAATCGCTGTTGACCAGTTCACCGTAGGTATTGAATGCGCCGCTAAAGGCATCCTGTAACATGCCTAAGAGACGTTCGACTTCCGGGGACTGGATATGTTTTTTCTGGCGCAGCAGATTATCGAAGTGATGTTTATAGATAGTCAGGCGTTCATCACTATCTGCCCATTCGCGTAGTGTTTCTCCGATAGCGAGTAATTCCGGTGTAGCGAAAGCAGTTGTTGCGGCAAATTGTCCGAACAATGTGTTCAACTGCCCTGCCTGTGATTTTGCAACTTTATCCGATGTATCGACAGCCGTTGCTAATCCAATAAAAACCGATAAGCGTCCCATGCGGCGGCGGAGTGGATAGAGTAAATCAAAATATTCAACCAGTGTATCGGGAGACTCACTCAAGCGCCCTTTATACTCAACCAGTTCGGGGATTTTTGCCGCAATCGCATCATATTCTGCTTGATACTCATCCCATGATTCGAAAACACTTTCACGATTCCATGTTTGCTCTTTCGGGACATCAGCACGTTTTAAAATTGTCATCGGGTTTCCTTTGAAAGAAATGTGAAACAGGTATTCTTGAGATTTTTGGACACGATGCATCGTGTCCCTACAATTTTGTCTTTCTGGATTGAGTTTTTCATAGCATGGCGAAAAATTACTATTGATTCAGTAATCCGAGCGGGTCATCGGGGTTAACACCATCAATGAAGGGTTGATTGCGCTTGACGCCCGTAAATTTATAAACTAAGCCGAGCCAGTTATTGAAAATCGCCTTGCCTGTATCGCCCCATGTGTTATCGAGATGAGGTGTAATCGCGTCTTCAGGAAATTCCGGCATCGGAGTCCCATTTTCTTTAGCATGGGTCGCTGTCCCGAGGTATTTACTGGCGATTGTCATTGCCTGTTCATTGAAGTAATTTTCGGGGAATGGTGGTTCATCGCGTTCATCATTGAGGAAACGCAATACTTCGCGTTTGTATTCTTTCAGTAAACTGTTTCGATCATATTCAGGATGTCCCTGAAAATAGACCACGCGCAAATGATCGGGGCTAACTGCCATATGTACGCCCCCTTTTTTGCTTTCAATCAGAATTGGCAATCCGGCTTGTTCGAAATGTTCTCTGGTGATGGCATTATGGCGCGAGTGTGGGACATCGAAACGGGTGTTGATATTGCGGAGAAGCGGGTGCATCGGTTCGGTCACACGATGACCATATACACCCCATTTTTTCTTTGGCAAGGGAGTTCGATCTATCTCATAGTAGAATTTCATAAGCGCATGGGTTGATAGACAGGAACATAAAACCGATGTCACGTTATCTTTCGCCCATGCCATGACCTTTGTGAGTGTTTCCCAGAAAGGTTCTTCATCCAGATGCGGATTGGCGACATTCGCGCCTGTGATGATAATCGCATCCAGCCCTTCTTCACATAAATCTTCAAACTTTGAATAATACTGGTCGATGTATGCCTGTGTTTCTTCGCTGCGTTGTAAACCGGGGACGGTGAAGGGATGTACAAATAATTGCACAATCTGATTGGAACTCCCCAGCAAACGCATGAACTGCCGTTCGGTCACTTCTAAAGCAGCGTCAGGCATCATATTCAGTAAACCGATATGCAATTCGCGAATGTCTTGATGCAGGGCTTCATTGAGCCGCAGCACTTCCTGACCTTCTTCACGCAATCTGGCAAAACCGGGTAAAGGGGAGTGTTCGACAATTGGCATGGGCGTTTTCCTACAAACGGTGTGTGAATCTACGGTACGGAAAAGCACTATAGCACATAACGAAAGGCATTTCCAAACCATGTTAAGCAAATTTTTATGAGTGTTTGCGCTTATTTATTATTGTGGAAAAGAAAAAGGTCAGACACACTGTTCTGACCCCGGAGAATTACACCTGTGATGGACGCAAATTGTTGACCTGTTCTGCTGCCAGCTTTCTTGCTTCATCCAGTGTTTTAGCATAAATCCACTCTGTGTTTTCAAGAATATCAGGATAAGATTTTTTGAGAACTTCGATCATCGCTTTTACAATAACATCAGCTTGCAAGAATACTGAAATGCCAGAATTATTGTGGGACATAGAGCGGCGAATTACGTTGCGGATATGAACAGCAGCCCCTTTTGGCAAATAGTTACTCTCGCGCATATCTATGATTGAAACACAGGGGCTATCAACAGTGTTCATCATGGCGTTAGCAGCATCTATTTTTTCGTAAAATTCTTCCCATGTCCATTTGCCCTGGTAGACAAAGCGAACAACGGATTTTTCTTCATTGTCCCATGAAATTGAAATACTCATTTTGACCTCGCCGAATATTATTCGATTGTTAAATTTTAACGAATAATCAGGATTATGGCGAGTGTTTGTCATACAAAAAATGGTGTACCGTTATTAGATACACCATACAAATTCTTTATCTGCTGATTAATAGGTGACTGTCTGCGAGTCGTCACAGACAACGGTTCTTTTCGCTTTGCGCTGTTCCATCAGATGCGAAAGATATTTTTTCAGGCGTTTGTTCATCAATTTTGCCTGATAAACCATCTTATCTATAGGAATCTGCGGTGCATTTTCCACCAGAGGACGAAAGATTTCTTCCTGACCGCGATAAGCATTACCTGACCACTTGTGATAGTCGTTCATTGTAGTTCCTCCTCGTTTCATGTTGACCTCAGAATAGCAAAATGAGGGTGCTGTTGTCGTCCAACTAAAGGAGAAGATTTGCAGCTAAAGGGGTGAATTCCAGAGGGTGAAAAGAAAGAAGTGAAGTCGTCTAAGGTCAACTTCACTCCGGTTACAAGAGTTATCTGTTCTTTGTTCTTGTTGATTTTAGAATATCAGATAGCGCTACCTCCTGTATTCAATCAAAGGTAGAAGCGGGGGGTGAATCATACTGTTGAGGGGGGTGAAATCAAATTCGCCTCCTGAGCGCGTAAGAGTGCTTGCGTGCGGCTTTCAACCTGCAATTTACTGTAAATATGGGTGATATGCTTCTTGACCGTACTCACTCCAACGAAGAGTTCATCCGCAATTTCGCGGTTGGTATGCCCTTCCCCGATTTTGAGCAAGACTTCCAGTTCACGGTCTGATAATGGATCAATGAGACGGGCATTCGCTTCCAGAACATAAACCGGAATGACACCATTTTCATCGGACACATCATCGTAATCGGAATACTCTGACAGCACGGAATCCCAGGCTAAGGTTGTGCCGTAATCCCATGCGGATTGATAAGCGGCTGTCCCGAGTTGATGTTCAAGATCGTCTTTGAGCGTGCTAATCAAACCCCACAGCTTCAACCAGCCGGACATACTCCCTGAATGGGTTGATGTCAGTGCCAGTAATTCTGTTGCGCGTCGTGGATTTCGATCATCATACGCCAGTAAAATCGCTTCAAAAGCTGTGCCGAGCAAGACGAAAGGAATCACCCGCAATCTGCCAAAGTGGTCGAGTAGATGATTGTTGTAGTCGCGAAGTGCTTCATAATCTCGCTGTCCTGCCAGAGCAACCATCAAGCCCCAGGCAAACATCGGCTCCCAGGCATCCCCTTCTCCGATTTGCATAGCCTGTTCTCCATAAGCATAGGCATCTTCATAATTGCCTTCCATGCCAGCAAATAGGCTTTCCGGTAAGGTAATTGACACCAGATTGCCTTTATAGCTGGTCACTTCTGTCAGATATTGATTATCCTGAATGAAGGATTTTGCTTTCTCTAAATCACCTTGCACGCCAAAATAGTGAAAAATCGCGAGTTCCCATTTTTGCCAGACAATACTCCAGAGTCGTCCGATTTGTTCGGCTAAGAGAATCGCTTCCATACGATATTGTTCTGCTTTTTTGAGATAGCCGAGGATAAATTTTGTATTGGAGAGTTCGGCTATCGCTAAGGTTTGCCCGTCTAAATCCCCTGTATTACGGGCGATAGTCAATCCCTGTTCATTATAAGTGAGTGCAGAGTCATAATCTCCGGTCAGGCGGTAGACCATGCCAACATGGGCGTAAGCCGCCGCCAGATGATACTTATCTCCAGCAATTTCAAAATGTGGAATACTGTCTTTCAAATATTGCATACGGTCTGCTGGATTACGCTTCGATCCATAAACAAATCCCAATAAAAGCCTGTACAAGCCTTGTTCGGCACTATTCTGATGTGCTTCTGCGATTTCCAATGCTTGCAGGAGAATAGCTTCGGGATCATCATGATTCGTATAATTACGAGCGGCAAGCATCGCCCAGAGCAAAGAGGGTTCTTCACCGGATTGAGGCGCAAAACGTTCTTCTGCTGCCGTAATCATGTGGCTCTCCTGCTTCCAGATTGAGCGAAAATGCAAATATGAGCATAATGTCTCAACGGCAGAAGCAATACCTGCTTCATTTCGCTGCTCGATTGCCCGACTCCACGCCAGACGTACATTTTCAAAATCAAGGGAGATTTCTTCAACCGATTCTATCTGTCTGCGTCCATGCAAATCACCCTGAAGCCCCTTCAAAAAGTGCAAATAATACTCACTGTGACAGGATTTAATTTCTTCGCATTCCTCCGAGGCTTCTAATTTTTCATAAGCATATTGACGCAATAGCTCATGAATCTGATAACGCCCATCTTCGGTCGGAATCAAGAGCGTTTTATCTGCCAGGCTGGATAACGTTAAGAGGCTGGCATTGGTCACAGATTGAATGGCATTGCGGGTGGGAATATCACGGAATACAGACAGGCGCATGAACACTGCCCGTTCTTCTTCATCCAACATTTGCCAGGTTGCATCGAAAATAACACGGATGCTCTGATGACGCTCTGCCATATCGCGCATCTGAGCGGTGAGTAAATCAAAATTTTTCTCAATTTCAGTTGCGATTTCAGCGCAGGATAGTGTTTTAAGCCAGGCAACAGCTAACTCTATCCCGAGCGGCATCCCCCCGACTAATTGACAGATGCGGATAATATGCGGGAGTTCTTCATGAATATCAAAATCTTTGCGGAATTGCTGTGCCCGTTCAGCAAAGAGAGTCAGAGCGCTGTATGATTCAAGCTCCCCTGCTTGAGGTGTATCGGGGAAGCTCATGCCTGTGACAGGACGTATCCACTCCTGCTGTATTTTAAGTGCTTCACGCGAGGTCACAATGATTTTGACCTGTGGCGCATGGACTAAAATATCCGCAATCAGGTCAGCGCCATCCAGCAAATGCTCAAAATTATCCATAATCAGGAGTAAATTTTTGTCACTCAGATAATTGAGTAATTGCTCTTTGAGATGTTTGGAGTCATCGTAAAATTCAAAATTGAGCGCAGAGGCAATCAGATGCACGATATATTCAGGTGTATCTATGATATGCAAAGCAACAAAAACAATGCCATCGGTAAAATCAGATGCTTTGCGTTCTGCGATTTCGATAGCAAGCCGGGTTTTGCCCATGCCACCTGCTCCGATGAGGCTCAACAGACGGCAATCCGTATCCTCAAGCGAGGCAATGATTCCGGCAATTTCGTTTTCCCGTCCGACGAAAGGGGTTAATTGTTTCGGGAGATTATGCAAGCTCATGAGCCGCCTCAAAAAGTCTTTAGTTAGCAACATTTCCGCGTTTATTATAGCACGAAATTTCTAGCGTTGAGTCATTTCAGAGACGGCATATTGTGTCAGGCAGTTACCATCGGAGCATCACCGAGGCGTTTTACCCGTCCAAAGCCTTTTGACTGTTTTTTGACCGCAGGGTTGCCATAATATTTGATATTCCCCATCCCGAATGAAACCACATCAAGATGATGATTCACCCATATGGTCACATTGCCGATACCCATCGCCCGCACAGTAGCGTGATTGGATTCCAGATTACCGGCTTTGATATTACCCACGCCAGGAACAGATATATCTTGAGCCAGTACCCGACCTGCCAGGGTGATATTGCCCGCACCCTGTACAGCAAGATTCAGATTTTCAGCATCGAGTGTACCGATAGTGATATTGGCACTGCCAGGCATATTGATACGGGCATTCCCTGCCTGAATCTGCTGGATGTTAATTTTCGCGCCACCGGGAATATCAAGGTCACATTCTGCAACAGCAATCGAACCGATTTCTACTTTTGCGCCACCGGGCAAACTCAAGAAGAATGATTTTCCGGCGATTCGTTCGCAATTCAGTGACCCGCCGCCTGAAATAGTCACGCCACCAATAACGGGCATGGTGATGGTATAGGTGATTTTTTCTGTGGTGTGGATGCGTTGATGGCGATCTTCGAAGCGGATAATCAGCGTTTCATCATCAATTTCAGTGATAATCGTATCGAGAATATTGTCCTCAGCACTGATTTCAACATGGAAATCTTTACCCTGGGTCAGTTGAATATCCCCTGCCCCGCGCATATCAATCCGGGTGAAATTTTGCAGGTCACGGGTATCGGTTTTTAATTTACTCATGAAGGCTCTCTTTCAATAGTTGTCCATACACCTCTTAATACGTCTGAAAGCCATGAAGTGTTCAAAAACCGTTTTTAAAAGCCCGTGTGATAGAGTATGATAATGGGAAATTGATTCATCAAATTTTGTGGGGCAACATGACGACGATCTTAGTTATCGAAGATACAGATGATATTCGTAATATGATCGAAATGGCACTTAAGATGAAGAAGTACGATGTCATCACAGCTAAGAATGGCAGTGAAGGGGTTCGTATTGCAGAAGAACACCGTCCTGACCTGATTATCTGTGATGTGATGATGCCTCTGCTTAATGGCTATGAAGTATTCAAGCGTCTGAGTGATACAGGTATTGTCCCGCGTACACCCTTTGTTTTCGCGACAGCTTTAGACCGTCCTGCCGATGTGCGATACGGCATGGTGCTGGGAGCAGATGATTACATTACCAAACCCTTCGAAATCAGGGATTTACAGGACAGTGTTGCCGATGTTTTGAAGCGCCGTGATGATCTGGATGCTGTTGAAGAACAGGACGACATCGAAAACGACATTTTTCTCAGTTACAGTCACGAGAATACTGACCTGATGCACCGTGTGCGCGATGCTTTGCAGGAAGAAGGATTCAGTGTCTGGTGTGATGAAGAAATCGAACCGGGGCGGGATTGGGCAACGGCACTTGCCGAGATGATTACCTACAGTCATTGTGTTGTCTGTATTCTATCGGGTCATTCGGCACATTCTAAATGGGTCGGTCGGGAATTAGGGTACGCTGAAATCAATGAAACACCGATTTTCCCGATTTTATTACAGGGTGATCCCAATAATAGTGTGCCATTGCGTCTGGTGAATCATCAATTTGTCGATGGTCGCCACGAATTTGATGAAGCTATTCAGCGCCTGGTGGCATCTATCCGTGATAATCTGCCCGATGCACTTGAGGAATAAGCGCGTGCAAGCAATCAATTTCACTATTGAACCATTCAATCCGCATCCATTATTTACAAATGCCAACGTCCAGACTTTATCAGGCGAATATTTCCGTAAATTGCAAAAATCACCGCCATTCCGTAGAGTGCGAATTTTTACCCCTGATGATGATTTCCTTGATTTAGATTTCGCGGAAGTCGAAGGATATTCATGGGATGAATTGGGAAATGATGCCCCGATTCTCTATTTGCTGCATGGCTTAGAAGGCGATGCGAGACGCGGTTATGCTGTTGAATTGTATCGCTCAGCCGCAAAAGCAGGATTTCGCTGTGTCGGGATAAATTATCGCTCCTGTAGTGGTGTGATGAATAAACAACCCCGTTTTTATCACATGGGCGCAACCGGAGATGTCGATTTTGCCTTGCAGTACATTATGAATCAGTATCCCGATGCACCGATTGTGATGGTCGGCGTGTCACTCGGTGCGAATATGCTGCTCAAATATTTCGGAGAATGTGGCGATTCACTATCAGAACGTGTCGTTGCAGGGGCAGTGATTTCACCGCCATTTGTTGCAACAGGCACTCAAAAAATCAGTGATGACCGGATTGGCAAGTTGTATGGTGGTCATCTGCTCGGAAAATTACAGGCAAAAGTCCGTCAAAAAGCGGAGATGCTCTCAAAAACGGATGCCGATGTTTATGCAGCATTGAAAGCGACCAATTTGCGGGAGTTCGATGAGGCGATTACTGCGCCTTTACATGGATTTACCGGGGCAGAAGATTACTACGCACAAAGTAATTCAATCAACTTCCTCGCAGACATTCATCGTCCGACATTACTCATCCGCGCAGAAGATGATCCTTTCTTCAATCAGGATATACCGCATGACATCATTGCAGGGAACGAGTATCTGATTCCGGCATTTACATCTCACGGTGGTCATGTCGGTTTTCTGGAAGGATTCTCCCCTTTCAATTATGGTAACTGGGCACAACGGCAGGTGCTTCGCTTCTTCGAGGCTGTTTTATCAGCTTAGAGAAATTGTTAATCATCCCCGCCTGTGATGATGTGATACCCTGCGTAAATTGGCATAATCAAGGACAGTAAGAAGATAATAATCATCAAAGTTAGCGAATTTTGTTCCAGCACATATTGTAAACCATCAGGACTACGATAAGCCGTCGTAACAGTGCCTTCTGCATAGGTTGACTGGTCATCGCGGATAGTGCTGAATGGCAACCATGAAACGAGTCGAATAGAAAAATCGATATCCCCGTAACGTATTGCGACCCGTTGAGAATTTGTCTCTGTTTGAAGGTCACGGATGTGAATATCGAGATAAAAACCTCTATTTGTACCCGTGCCACCCCGTTCAATCTCACTTTTCGTAATCAGCACGTGTGTCGCTTCCCAATCCCATGCGCGAATGACGTTATACGATTCAAGCGGGATAAATATGAGAAAGAATATTGAAAAGCCGATCAGGGCGAGCATGATAAAGCTGACAACCTGTTTCATCCGATACCTCATTAATTGATATGATGAATTATATTTAACTACGCATTTTAACATTTTTTGTCGCAGGGTCGTATCAAAACGAAATGATTGATATAAGCCTGAAATTTCTGTTTTAATGCCAGATTAAGTGTAATCTACGCTGTTATAAAGTTGCTTGTTCTCTACCTGGATTGTGCTATAGTGCGCCGTATCAGGAGGGACACACTATGCCACGAAAAAGAAAGTTTGCCAGGCAAAAATTCCGCCGGAGTCTGATCGTCACCGCGATGATTTCTGCCGGGTTACTTATCCTCACAATCCTAACTAAAATATCCAATCCATACGCTTTTGTTCCTATGTTGATGCCATTTACCCCGATTTTGTTGCTTGCGGGTTTTGCATCGTTTCTGATGGGAGTTGGCGTTGATTTAAGGATGCTTGCCAGGACTATTAAATCTGCTGGTGTTATCCAGGATGAAAATCAATTACTGGATGAGATTGAAAAGCGTTCACGGGGTGATTTTGAGTTGATGATGACCTGGCGTCAGCATGTGTGGGTCTTTTCATTGTTTTATATACCCGCCGCATTTATCGCGATAGGCACAGGATGGGACTGGTATTACTGGCAACCTGTTGGACTGGTCGCTTACTACGCCGGAATCTATCTGGTGCTATCAGTTTTATTTCTGCTCGAACCGTACTGGCGCTACAGGACATTGAGTACACTTTTTGCTGCAATCGCCACACACAAAAAAGGCAATCCTCAGAGAGTATATCAAGGGTGGTTCGCCTTTATCGCTGCGACACTGCTACTGGCACATCTCAGTTTCAGAATCGGTTTTTCTATGCTGATGATTCCCGGTAGTTTCGGCGATTCCGGTGGTTGGCTTATGCGTTATGTCTATAATTTGCCCTCATTGTCAAATATGGAATGGTCACAACAGATGTTGATTGCATCCAGCGTCGGTGCAGTGGCTTTTATCCTGCTACCTGTTTTTATGCGGGGGATGTATTTCGCAATCGAAAAAATAGCATACCGTTCCCTGACAAAAAATCTTGAACAGGAAGAACAATCAACAGAACATCTGGAAATTCAAGGCGATGAGCAGAATTATATCATCATGAATGAAGAAGCTCCCCTGCTCCAAAATACAAAAACACCATAGGAATGATCCTATGGTGTTCAAGGAGTCTACGAAGTGTTCGGAATTTTGTCCTTATTCCTCTTTTCGGACGCGGGCTGTACCGGAACAGGTTAGCGGTGTTCCCGGAAATGGAGGAACATCTTCGACTGTGAATTCAATATCATAGAGTATGCCACCGTCACCGGACGCCCCTGCATTCGTCAAGGACGTAATTTGCAGGGTTAATGGATCGCCCTCGGGGTCTTCCACACCATTATTGCCTATAAACGGTGCTTCAACTTGATTACGTGGCCAATAATAAACCGTATTCTGAACTGCATCACAGGTCGGAGCAACATTAGCAATCGAAAATATGATTGCTGCTTCGCCACAATTATTCGCGAGGTTGCACGCACGATACCTTATGGTGAATGTACCTATCCGGTTGGCAGTTGTTAAGCGCACAGTGGTATGGTCAACAATCGTAGCTGTACCAACCGTCGATGTGAATGGCAACACAGTCACACTAACAATCGGTAGCTCGGACGCATCATTGGCGATGACGTTCAAATCATAAGTCGTATTACGCTGCAAATCCGTAGCATAATTGGGGAATGCTGTCACAGTTTGACCGGAGAGTTCCATCGTGAAGCAATCGAAATAGTACTGACGATACTGTCCGTCGAAACCAACCCAGACACGAAGAACAGCATTAGCAACCACGTAACCATTCGAGTTAAATTGCCAGTTAAGCGTTTGGTTACCTATGTCACTCGTAACCCGTGATGTTCCGATGGTAATACCACCGGGACCAACCAGTGAAACTGAAATACGACGCTGTCCACCGGCATTAAAATGATCGGTGACTACGGTGACTGTACCATTACAGGTGCCACCACCCATCCGCACGGCAATAAGTCTGGATTGATATGCGAATGTGGACGTTGGTACTAACAGCAAGAAGAAAACTGATAGTATGAAAATTGTAAACTTCTTCATGGAAATTTGCCCTCTTACCCGCACTCACCATTGTCGATATGTTGCCTGGTGAGTGTTTCTCATCACTTTAAATCATAGCATGGTATTACAGAAATGATACATTTATTACAATAAATTAGAAAAATATTACATTTAGGACTTTAGAGAGTCCAGAATGGGTCATACCCTTATGTTATCTAAACAAATCAGAAGAAAATAACCTGATGTTATATACCTCATAAATCAATTTTTAGTATTTTACCATATAGATTATGCTTAGTCTCTGAGAACTGCTGTATAAATTTTATTGTTTGTTGATCTAATCACACTCAACTACAACCTGACATACTGTTCTCACTTTTCAGGATAGTACTTTATACCTTAAATAACCCTAACAATATTAATTAATTCATACCAATTACCCGTTTCTGAAGGCTATTTTTCAAGGCAGATGTTACATAGCGTTATAGTAAAGTTTGATTAAGGTATTGTTTCCGTATTTGTAGCAGTCGCCAATGGTAGAGGGGTATCGCTTATAGTTATGGGCGGTTGCAAGGTATAGGTCAATGTTGGAGAAGGTGACGGTGACAATGTATAGGTCGCCGTTGATACTGGAACTGTCGTTGCTGTTGACGATGGTGTGAATGTGAATGGTAACGTAGTCGCTGTTGGTGTGTATGGTAACACAGTCAGGACAGGTGCGGTGACTTCCGGTGTCAGTTGTGGTTGAATCATGTCTTCGGTCGGGCTTGCCGTCATCATAATTTCTATTGTTGGCGTTTGTGTCACAGCAGGTGTCAGTTCAACTGTCGATAGTGGTGTTGCTGAGGCAATTTCAGCCTGTGGATTCGCTAAATCAACCAGTGAGACATCATCCAGAAGCCAGATGTCACCGGATGATGTTGGACTATCCCATGCAAATCGAATCTCAATAATATGCCCTGAATACATACTCAAATCAACTGTATGCGGCATCCATGTTCCGGTAGTATGGAAGGTTGTGTTATGGCGCATCCAGTAGCCATTATCAAGGCGAACTTCAATAGTGGGAGTAGAGCTTTCAGCAGTAATGAGACCCAAAAATCGCAATTGTGGTCTCTGTGCCACACTCAAATCAATACGATGCTCAAATGTCAGATATGTCTGCCCTACCCCGCTATTCGTGACCCAGCCCTGTCCTATACCATTGAAATTAGCGCTCTCTGCTAGAAACCAGCCATTACCTGACCAATCTAACGCACCATCATCCATATGATCGACCAGTGGTGGGACAATAGAGGGAACAGGTGTAGGATTTGGCGATACAATGGTGTTCGTTCCAGACATTGCAAGAGGTGATATTGACACAAATCCCGTACTTACGTCGTTTCCGCAATCATAATCAGATAAAAGATTGTAGCGAGCAAGTTGTGTTTGATTTAGTGGAAGCGCGTAGCGTTGGTTACACAAAAATTCAACCTGTTCATCCCATGCCTGAAAATCCCACAGATAAATACCTTGGTCGCCTGTAGACGCGAACTGTCGTCCACCCGGATTAAAACGAACAAGGTTAGCAGGATAATACCAGGATTGCCCGAGAATTTGCCCCGAAATAGCATCCCACATGTAGAATTGGCCATTCGAATCCAGTGTAATCAGATAGTTTCCATCTGGGCTAAAAGCCAAGGATGCTAGTGGAGAAGATTGACCGACCCATGTATCAGAAAACTCAATTATCTCACCATCCCAAACTTGTAGGAAATTTATATCATTATGGTAAACATCGCCACCGGAAATAATTTGCTGATTAAGCGGGCTGATTGCTATTTCAGCATCCAAATTAGATGAGGGAACCTCCACGAGGTTTTCCACAATAATATCCCATGTCGATGTATCAAACAAAACAATTTCATCATGTAAACGAATAGGATCACGGTCATTTTGATTACGCACATTTTTAAACAAAACAGCCATACGTGTTCCTATGTTATTAAATACAATAGAAGTCCCCAAACCCCGTGCAGGCAACTCCTGAATTAATTCGCCCGTATGCCCGTCCCAGATACTAAGACTTTCATATCCTGTCACAATAACATAATTGCCATCGGGACTATATTCAAATTCGCGTAGCATTTCGTCATAATAATATTGATTAAAATTAAAGCCATTGCAGGTAGCACCACCAACAGCTTCTCGTGTACTTGTTCGCCAGATTTTGACGCAATTGTCATTATTCGCATCTACTAAAATTCGGGCAACATATTGTCCATCAGGACTCAGGGCTATCGCACTATTTATGACATTTGTAGCCCACGAAGTACCGATTTGATTACCTGTAGCAGTATCCCAGAAAGCTATTCCATCCTGATTAGCTGACAGGAGAATTGTGCCATCCCCGTTGTAATCAATTGTCTGATTGTATTCGGTCAAAATGACTGTACCGCTTGAAGTAAATGGTGTTGTCGGATACCAGGAAACCCATTCATTTTGTCCACCCCCGACGAGGTGAATACCATCGGGACTGTATGCAAGGTCTACCATATCACCGGGATAAGTATCAACCAGGTGCATGTAGGGAAATAACGCCCACAATTGCAGACCATTACTACCTGCCGAGGCGACATACTGACCATCCGGGCTAAAAGATACCGCTTCGATATTTGACCCGACGGGATTACCGATTGATTCGCCTGTTGAATACCATAATTGGAGTCCGTTGGTGCTACCGGAAACGACATATGCACCGTCTGAGCTAAATGCAAGTGATGTAGCCTGTTCTGATGACCAGGGATTTCCGATAATATCTCCTGTCCGGGTATCACGTACAGCAATACCATCAAGCCCGCCCGTTAATACACGTTCACTACCCCATTGAGGATTAAACGCAGCGCTAAATAACTGGGTAGACAACAAGTGGTAAGGACTCTCTTCTGCACCATTAATTTCAAGTCTTTCCATAACACCCGTGGTGATGATGAAGCTCCCTGTAGGATCAAAAACGATTTGTTCTCCAATGCCATCATGATTAAGGCTAACAGTATCATCTGTAAGTACAGGCAGAGAATTATCAGTCCACAAATTTACTCCCCAGGATTGATTCACCGTAGCAAAGTATTCCTGATTAGGAGTGTAAATAACATCTTCGCCATATCCATAAACTACATAGAAGAAATAATAATTTTGTCCATCCAGGGCTGTCCTATCATTAAAAATTAAGAACCCTTCATGATCTCCAATAACAAAGTGATCCCCATCAGGGCTATACGCAACGGATAATAATGTACCTGTGGATTGGTGACGTATACCACTGGTATTTGCAATCTCAAGTAGAGCATTTGCAACAAATGTTTCAGGAGGCTGTAGTGCATTGGGACGATCAACTGCTAAGAGAATCAGGCTAACCGCAAGAGAGTACTCCCCGGTATCCAGAGCAATCAGAGCATCGGATGCAAGTTGAAGACTCAAAGCACGTTCTTCTTGAGCAAGCGCGTTTGCAACAGCAAGCTCAGCATTTGCCTGTTCAGTTAAAGCAATTGCTGCTTGAGTCTGAGCATTGGCAGCAGCAGTTTGAGCAGCAGATTGTTGAGTCGCCGCCAGGAATTCAGCATTCGCAGCTTCTGTCAAAGCATTGTTAGCGCTTTGCTGTGCATTTGCTGCCTGTGTCGAGGCTGAGTCAGCACTTTGTTGTGCATCATTTGCGGCTTGTTGTGCGGCTTGAGCATCCTGTTGTGCAAGCGCTTCGGCAGCTTCTGCCGTCTGTTGTAGAGAAACTGCTTCTGCCTGTTGTGTGTTGGCAACATGAGCAGCAGCATCGGCTGTAGATTGTGCAGCTACGGCTGTCTGTCTTGCAGCAGATGACGTTGCTTCACCAGCTTCTGCCGTTTGAGCATCTGCCTGCGCTGTAGATCGCCCAGCCTCAGATGTTTGTTGGGCAGCCAGCGCAGTTGCTTGTTCTGCCTGAGCTGTCTGCTGGTTTGATAAAGCAGTTGCCTGATCTGCCTCTGCTGTCTGCTGATTTGATTGCGCCTGAGCTTGCGCTGTTTCAGCAGCATGTTGGTTTACCACCGCTGTTTGTTGGGCGGCATCAGCAGTCTCCTGTCCGATTACAGCATCCGCACCAAGTGTTTCTGCCGCAACCTGTGTTGATTGGGCAGCAACCTGTGTTTGATTTGCAACCACAACACCCGTTGCCGCAGTTGCCGCTAACAATTCAGCCTGCGTCACTGTTACATTGATTTCTGACAACCTGGTTTCTTGCATTTCTAAATCACCGTTTGCAGCAACAAGGGCATTAAAATTCTCAGTGGCTGCACGGGACTGAATAAAAGCAACCAGAGATAAAGCTCCCAATATCAAAATTAGCAATGTCCCAAAAATTCCGGCAAGTCGCCTCAAACGATCGGCAGCTTTGCGACTCTCATTGATATAATCAATGTGAATATCTGTCGGGGCAGGTTGTTTATTATAAGAAGTGCTCAGCCAATCCTCAGCTTTTTTTAGATCGTCACCACGTAGTAGCAGACTATCATGGCGAGTGTTATCATCCCATTCGTTTGCGAGTACCAGAATCCGGGTATGTTGTTGTCTATAGCCCAGATCCAGATTTAAGGCTGTAATTATGCTTTTGAACGATGTGGCTTTATTGTCGTTATCCCAGAACAACCAATTGGTAGCTGCAATAATAGGATGCATCTTACTTTCCATTGCATCCGGGGTAACCGACTTATAAAGTAATGGAATAATGCGCTTGTTATTTTCAAGTGCATGATCAATTTCTTGACGACAAACTCTTGATTCAATAGAGGTCGGGCTGATTACAAATAGAAACGCATCAGCACCCTCAATTCCAGCCTTAATTTCCTCCCACCAATCAGCCGTTTTGGGAATATCTTCTAAATCTACCCATACTTCACGACCGGTCTTTTTGATTCCTTCTGCAAGACGCTCTACAAAATTCTGGTCTTTGCGTTGATATGAAATCATCACATACGACATATTGAAGCGATCTGGCATCTTACTACCCTAAGAATGAGATTCTTTCTTGTAGTATATCAGGTATCAATTACATTACGCATAAAGAATAAAATTATATGACAAAAATCATAAGAATTACTAACGACTTACTTACTCAGGGCGCGGATATTGATATAGCCAAGCATCAAAGAAGTCGGTTAAATCTTCACCGCTAATTTCTTCTGCGACAGCGATAAAGTCGGATGTTTCTGCGACGCTATTGGCGAAGCGCTCATGATAAGTTTGCACAATTGCGAAGAATGTCTCATCCCCGACACGGTCATGTAAATTCTTGAGCACCCATGCCCCGCCCCAGTAAACTGTTGGTGAGAATAGATAATATTTCCCGGGATCAGCGATGATAATTTCTTCATTCAGTCCTTCGTATTGTGTTGTCATCACCCCGAGAGCAACGCCTTCATTGGTACTTTCTGCCAGCCAGAGCATTGAGGCATAGGTCGCAAAGCCTTCATTGAGCCAGATGTCGCGCCAGGTTTTCGGACTCACACTGTTGCCAAACCAGGAATGTGCCAGTTCATGAGCAACAATGACCGGATTGATATTGTTAGGCTCAAGAATACTGGTCCCGAAGAGTGAAATGGTCTGTGTTTCCAGTGCGAAAGAAATGTCCTCATCAATGACAACCGCACCATAAATATCGAAGGGGTATTGTCCGAATCGATCATTGAACAGAATCATCATTTCATCCTGAGTTGAGAAAATGCTCAAGCCTTCAGCGACTCTATTCGAGGGGTAATAATTGCGAATCGGAATATCCCCAACGCCGATTGCATCTTCACGGGAGAATTCCCCGATATTAATCGTGACAAGATAACTCGCTGTCAGACTATCATTCTCCCAGATGAATGTACGGGTATTGTCCCCTTCTTCGATAACATCCTGTAAGATGCCATTGGCAACTGCGCTAAAAGGCTGCGGTACAGTCATTTCAAAACTATAAGTCGCTTTATCCGAGGGATGATCATTCACCGGATACCAGAGGGATGCCCCATCCGGTTCGCTGGCAACAAATGACCCGCTGTTTATCCATGACCAGCCAGCGGAAAATGGTAATTGCGCGGTATCAATATCTGCCCCCGGTGAACCTGAATAAACCACAATCACTTCAAATTCTTCATCAATCATGAGTGGCTCAGATGGCGTAATCATGAGTTCACGTCCGTCACGTTCAAAACTCGCTTCGACCCCGTTGACGCTCAGTGAGTCTATCGCAAATCCTGCAAAATCGAGATTAAAGCGACTCAGGGATTGTGTAGCAATTGCCTGTATGGTGACAATTGCATCCAGTGACAGAGTATCAAAATCGACATCTATATCGAGGTGATAATGTTGAGAATCGTATCCACCGTTGCCTAAATCGGGAAAATACGGGTCGCCTACACCGGGTGCGCCAAATGTTGCCTCTTCCTGTGCAGTCGATAGTGGCATTACAGTAAAAATCAGCAGGGCAAAAACGAGAAAAATAGTCTTTTGTTTCATGTGAAATCCATTTCCTGAAAATAATCACCAGCATAACAAAGATAGATGATATTCCCGTGAAGGCAAATGGAAAGTCGAAACCTGCTTCTGTGAGATTAAAACAGGTTTCAGTATTTTTATCCTGCGAGACCTAAAATGATTCCTAACACGATAATGAACAGGATAATTCCCTCAAAACCGTGTACTATCACAGCCATCCAGTTTGATTTGAAGCGAGTTGCGGGCAATGAATACGATAGGCAACTGACAATAATGCCCGGTATCGCCCAGGGTTTATGCAGGTGATATAGACCGAAAAACACGGCGTTGGCAACCCAATCCCATTTCCCGAACGCGCCTTTCATTTTTGGTAAGAGAATCCCGTGAAAGAAGAGTTCTTCTCCCAGAAAATAGTTGAATATCGAACTCAGCAGAACGATGCCTAAAAGCCACCATGCCCCATTAAATTCAGGTGTCGCGAGTTCAGCAATATCCATAAATGAGCGCGGTGCTAAAAATGGAAATATGTTCACCCAGGGGACATCCAGAATATCACTGAATTCGGTTACAAGCCCGTTGAACAGAATCGCAGGAATCACCCACAGGAAAAGCCAGTAATTTTTCTTCCCGGTTTTCGGCTCTTCCGGTGGAGTGAGCCATGTGCGTTCACGGATACGCCGGATGTTCAATGTCCCCATTTCGCGATACAGAATAATCAGCGAAAACACGAATTGCCATATCATGCCGACGATGATGAGCAACCAGTAGGTAATGCCGGGATGGAAAGGACTATATGGAGCGAGTGCAGGCGCGATAACCCACGCAAGGAAAAACATCGGCAAGGCGACCATCGCCCATAAACCGATAATTTGTACAAGTGAATATTGAGAATCGTCCGAAGCAGTTGCTTGCTTCTCAAGAATAACAGCCTGTTGCATATCTACCACCTTTGTCATGTTGAGTCCATTGTTCGTAGAAAGTGCTTTATAGCGTCTTGTTCGCCTCTACGTGTTGCTGACGACAATCGTTGCACTGAAGGCTAATGTGCTGTATTGTTTGTGGGATTTTGTATCGAACAAAGAAGGTACACTGTGCGCGGGAAATTAGCTTATCGAACCGGACTCATTTTCATTTTACTGGTGGCTTTCGGGCTGAGAATCATGGATTTAGCCAATACACCACCGGGAATTTATTATGATATGGGACGCTATATCCAGCGCATCTGGCGATACAACGAAGGTTATGGCGTGCTGCTCTATTTTCAGGATATTGCTGAGCCCTTCGATTTCCTGATACGTGCCTATTATCATCGCCTAACAGGTGGTGTGAATCTCTTCATGAGTCAGATGTTCACTATCTGGATAAGCATGCTCGGCGTAGCAGCATTTGCACTCTGTGCGCGGGTTCTCTACAAAAAACATCCCTACCGCAACCTGATTAGCCTCTTTGCAGCTTTCACACTGGCGACCATGCCAACAGCAGTCATATTAGGTAAACATCTCTTCCGGGCGAACTGGTTGCCCCTGACTATTGCGCTGACTGTAACGGCATTAGTGATTGCATGGCGTAGCAAGAAAATACTCCCGGCTGCCCTATCGGGATTTTTCATGGGCTTATCAACCATATTCTACACAGGGGGTTTGCTCTTTCCCCCGGCAATGGCGCTGGTTGTTCTGGTGCAATTGTTCATCGGTGGCTGGACATGGAAGCGTATTCAGCAATTGTTTGTCATGGGGATAGTATTCGCTGTGACGATGTTGCCCTGGTTATATTATTTCATCCGTGTCCCGAATTGGTTAAGCCGTGTCGGTGATTTGAGTGAAGGGGCAAGTCCCCTCTCTAACCCATCTCTCCTGACAGACCATATCCGAATCACAATTTCTACGATTTTCATCCCGACGACCTTGCATGATATGCGTTACAACACTTTTACGACAGCGTTCTTGAATCCAATTTTCGTAGGATTATTTTTTGTCGGATTGGCGATCACACTGTGGCGATGGCGACGGGATTGGATGCTTGCACCTCTGCTCATCGGAATTGTAATGCTCTTTCCGAATATTCTATCGAGTGAGCCGTATCAGCCTGTTCGCATGGTGGGGGTATTTTTAGGATTATCGCTATTAGTCGGATTCGGCGCGGCAGAACTTTATCGACTGCCTGCTAAGAAATTAGTCGGATTGGCTTATTTTGCGATTTTATTAGGGACGCCGCTCTACACGGGCTATCACGTCTGGTATCACTTTAATGAACAGCCGCTCATCAATGACCCGCATATCCCGGAAAGCCTCGCGCTGAAATATCGTATCGGCTTCCTTGATATGTTGCTGGATATTGCTGAATCGGATACACCAACTTATCTGCCGATGGAATATCTCAACACAGATTTAGCGGTTGCCGTGCTTAGACCGGAATACTTCCCCGATGCTTTAGCATATGATGGACGCGATTTACCTGCCGGACGTGTGATTGCCCCGCGAAACGATATTAGCTACGGTTTCTTTTTCATGGATTATGCGCCTGTGCAATATGGCTTACTGCTCCCGGAAACAGGTGAAATAATAATTCTGCCACCGCTATTAATGGAAGATGCCAGCAATTTAATAGAGGAAACCCGTAAGTCCGGTAATGAATACTATAATGAAGAAGGCTGGTTAGCCGGTCATCAGCAAACATTACCCGAAGACAATCTCTTTGATGCAATCGAAATTCCTGTAGATGACGTGATCGCTGTTTATGATGAACGTCTGGAATTAGTCGGGATTGATGCCCCGGAAGAACTCATCCCGGGAACGATTGTGCCTGTGACACTCTACTGGCGTCTGAGAGTACAGGATAGGCGCGATTATTTCTCGCGTTTACAGGCATGGGATTTCAATAATAGCAATCAAGGTTTTGAACGTACTTCGCCTCTCATCGGGGAAGCCGACTTTCCTTTGAACATTCATTACAACATTTATCCGACTGTCATGTGGGATGCCGGAGAAATTGTTGCTGATACACGCTGGTTGCCGATTTCAGAAACTGCGCCGGAGGGTGGCTATCGTTTTGCTTTAGCAGTCTATGGTTATCCGGGACTTGTGCCGCTATCCACAACTGCCCCGATACTCGATATATGGGGCATGGTCGGACAGTCTGCGATTCAGCCCGAAATTTTTGCATCCCCTGCTGAGATACCCGATACAGGCATCACATTAGGCGGGAATTATGTTTTCAGGGATTACGAGTTATCCATCCCATCCGATGAATTGGTTGCGGGGGATAGCCTCACGACATCAGTGACATGGTATGTTCAAGAAAGCACCCATGAAGGCTACATCACTTATCTGCATGTACTGGATGTAGAGGGTAATCTCATTGCGCAGCAGGATATTCAACCCTTTAACGGACAATTCGCAACATGGGCATGGATTCCCGGTACAGATGTGACACTATCGTATACGGTCACTATTCCAGAAGATGCTCAAGCGCCGTTTATTGTCAGGACAGGTATGTATAGCTATCCAGCGATTCAGCCTCTGGAAGCACTCAACAATGGGGAGCCGATACCGGATAATGCTATCATTCTGGAATAAAACAGGTCGAGAATGTCCCAACCCGTCAGAAATTTTCTAGCGTAAGACTGTTTCTATAGCAGGTTGAATGCTCAAAGCACAATCCTGTACAGAACTTCCTCCGGCACGGCATTGTCGATATGCGTCTGCATTGTTCTGTGCCGTTTGTAATTCAGTCGATAAATCCGCTCCGTTGAGGACATAATTATCCATCGCGACATTGAGCAAATAGGTCAATACGAAGCGATCATCATTGCCGACTTTGCGAACATAAGGGATATTCACGATACTCGATTGTTGCAAAACTTCTGTATATATCGGGGATGCCGGGTGCTGTGTCTGTGTGGAGACAGAATGACGCACAGGAAGCGATTGGAAAATATAACCCTGTTGCGAGACAAAACTCAGCCAGCGATAACACGCCTCAGCATATTGTGTTTGAGCGCTGATTGCTCCGGCAACGATGTTATACGATGCGACGGTGTAATCTCTACCGGATGGGAAATTCACGTATCCAGCATTCTCCGGCATGAGTCCACCACCTGTTGGCAAAAGATAGATATTTTGAATCGGTGTCGCGGTATTTGCCTCCCCCATCGGTGTGAGTGTTGCAGTCGAACTATAAGCCAGTGTGCCATTGCGTGCTAAATCCAGCACCTGAAGGATTGCCTCAACATTATTCGCAGACGTGAAACCAACTGCTGGGGGATTGCTGCGATAGTCGATTGGTAAACCACCATAAGCTGCAACCAGTGTCAACACATCAATAGAGTCATCGAGAGCATATGCTGGAGACCCTGTTGTCTGCTGATATTGTGTGACGGTATTCGTAAATTGCGTGATGTCCCAACCATTTTGCGGAACTTGAATGCCCTGATTGTTGAGCAACATTGTATCGAATGCGAGTAAGCGCGGCGCAATACTCAATGGATAGGCATAGACTTCACCGTTATTGTCCACTGATTCCAGCACACCCGGCAGAAAATCATCGCGATTCAGTGTTACATCACTCATCATAAGCGGGTCAATTCGCAGGATTTGTGTTGAATCAAGCTGATGAATTTGAGTTGACGTTTGCACAAAACAATCATAAGTCGCCGGATAGCTTTCCGGTAATCCCATTCCACCGGATACATTGACCCATCCGATTTCACTATCAGAAGCAATAAATTCCTGTACAGCTAAATCCCATTGTGTCTGATTAGGAAGTGGTAAAATTGAGCTTGCGACGCCGAATTCCAACACAATCCCATCACCGGAAACAGGTGCTTGAACCATAGTCAAGCCAGTAGATAGCCCGAAGTCCCGTGCAATTTGCCCCGCATTTTGAATATCAAGCGACACGGTTTCCAGAGAGGTATTCACATCCTCTACACTCAACAGCGAACGTAAATAATCAGCATAACGCATATCAGAATATGGCATGGTGACAGATAGTGATGCAGTGAGAGTAGCATCAAAATTTTCACCCTGTGATAATGTATTTCGTGCAGGGAATGTCTGAAAATTGAGGTCAACAATACTGCTTTGTTCTGTGAGATAGCGAGTCAGCGCATAAGCAATCTCAGGGTATGCTGTTCCGCGACTGACCGCATAAGCACTCACATCAAGCCCGGCACGATTTCCCGGCAAGGTAGCAGCAGAGGCACTACTCCCGTTGAAGAAATTGCTTGAAAACATCGTCATGGTCGAGACGGTATTCGCCATGTTATCGCCAGCACCGATGACACCTTCTGCCCGTAATTGATTCCAGATTGTAAGGACATTGACTAATTCAGGGTCATTAACATTGACTATAGCCGGAATTTGCGATGTATCGAGAAAATCATTGCCAGCAAGTGCATGTATCAGATAGATATCAAAATAGCTGCTTTCGTATCCGGGGCGAATGACATTGCCAGCAGCATCATATTGTGCCAGAGCGCGAACAGTCGTCGCAAAAGTATCAATTGTCCAATTACCATTCGGGTACTGTAAAGCCAGTTCATCAAAAGCCGTTTGATTATATGCCAGCACAATCGTATCGAAAGACACAGGCAACGCGAGTAATTGCCCATCCCACTGAAACGCATTCCAGACAGGTTCATAAAAATCAGCCGGATTGAGCAGAGCATCACTGGAAACAAGGGGATTCAAATCGAGGAAAAATCCGGTTTGTGCGCCGATACCATTCAAAGTATAGCTATTCACATAAACGACATCACCACTCTCTGCATAAGCACGCAGGTCATCGAGATGTTGTTGTACATCTCCAACAGGTGAACTGAGATAGGGCGCGGTGGCATCAGCATTGACGTATACCTCGACCTCGTATTGCGTCTCAAAATCATTGAACAAATCGTTCGGAAGCTCTCCCTCAAATGCGGGGACAGTCACAGTTATCACAGGTACAGTTTGAGCATGACTATGAAAGACACTTAACATACATGCTAACATAGTCCAGATTAAGGTTTGCAGACGTATAGTCATGTTTATTCTCCTTTTTAAGATACGAGAGATTGAGATGGGGCATAATCGCCCCGGTTACAGTTATTCCATGCTTTCAGCGATGGCAATCAGGTCATCCAGTGTGAGATAACCGGGTGCATCGGGTAAACCGTCATCAAGAGTAAAGTAGAGGGATGATTGATAGAAAATTTGATAAGAGACGCCATCAAGCGACCAGGATAGAAAATGCAATTCAGTATCATTATTCCAGCGTGTCGTCATGTTGACTGTGCCATCGGTTTCGGTGACTTCTTCTGTCATCCATGTTCCCTGCACATATTCGCCTATGACGCCGTTGATGCTGACCTGTTGCACAATCGCATTCGCACCAATTTCAAATCCATGAGTGACATCATTCCCCTGATGAATGTTCAGAAAACGACGAACCCTATCCCCTTCTGCAAAACTAAAGGTCATGAAAACATTGCCGGACTCATCGGTATAACCACTCTCATAGACATAACCATCAGGCAAATATTGCGGCAACTTGATTTCGACAAACGCATTTGCTGCAAGGGTTTCTATTGGCGGACGACGGGATTCTACTGTTGCTTGAATCACTTCTGCCGGAATCGTTGCAGTCGGTTCGGGGCGTTCAAAGCTATGTTCACGGGTCTCATCAGGTGAAATCGTGAAAAATATCGACAACATCTGCTGTGCCACACTACGAACAGGCGTATTGAAAAAGAGCGACACAAGCAGCACAGTAATCAATAACGTCGCGGCGGCACGTAAAAGATAACGTGATTTTTGAGGAAACTCTATCGTATCCGCTTGGTTCCAGGGCGCTGATTGCATCCGTTCATGTAAGCTGTCATCGGGTTCGGGTTGAATCTGAAACAATAAACGTTCGATGTCTTTTTCTTCGGGTCGCTGTGTCATCACTCACCCTCCTGATAGTCAGACCAGTTATCGCGTAAATCCTGTAAGATGCGCCGGATAGTCACCGAGATGGTGTTCGGTTTTTTGCCTGTATGTTCTGCGATGCTATTCACAGACCAGTTGAGCAAATAGCGCAAAACGATAATTTCACGTTTATCGTCCGGCAAATCATAGAGCATCGACACTAAAACGCGACTCTGTTCCATGATTGTTGTGCGTTCTTCCGGTGTTGCATCGTCGGCAATTACAAGCATCTCATCCAGATTGACGTTTTGTGGACGTACTTTGCGTTTGCGCCAGCGATCAATCACAATACGTTTCGCAATCGTGAAAAGCCAACCGGTCGCCTGTTGCATATTGCCTTTGAAGCGTTTACGGGCATCCCATGCCTTGAGGAAAGTTTCGGCAGTAATATCTTCGACTTCCTGCTTTGACCCGCCAATCAAGCCATATACATAACGATAGACAGAGCGATTGGTATGCTCATACAGGCTAGCGAAAGCGGATTTGCTGATATACTGCTGCGCTATATCCGGCATTGTGATGTTTTTTGCCATAAGTCTTATATCCAATGATGGCATCCTTCCATCTGTATTCAATAGGAATAACGCAGGGGACGACAAAATCTGACAAAATTCGTCCGGGCAAAATTTGCGCGATGAGAAAAAACGGGGTATAGTCTTTTTATCCTGATTCTGGCAGAGGGAATCTGCACTAACAGAGACCCTCTTAGACTGTCCAGAATAGGACTAAAGCCAAAAACAGTATAGCTTTTCGCCATGCTGCTGAACAGGTCGTTCAGAGATAGCTATTGCTATGCTGTTTCGTCGCAGCAAATTGGACAGTCGGTCTGAAATGGGACAGATGATAGGTCATCTGTGTTGGCTTACAAGTAGCACACTGTACTTAAGCATCGGGGTGCGTTTAGTCAGTGTTTGTTAAGCGGCGCAGCGCAGGTGATTGGTTCATTCGCGTGCCGGGAGTCGAGATTAGTGCATCGTCTTCCGGCACGACTGTTTTAATGGCATTCTCAATGGGCACATTGTGACAGATTCATTGAATGCGTTATAATCGACCCCTGTTGTAGTTTGTTACAATTTATAAGGAGATAGTTATGAATAAACGTATTGCTACAGTCATCAGTGCTGTTGTACTTTTACTCGCACTTGCATCCATCAGTTTCGCGAGTGGTCCTGTTTATGATGATTTGCCCGACCTCGAAGGACAGGAAATTCTGATTGCCGTCGAGAACTTCTATATGCCCTATCAATTCGTTGACCCGCGTGCTGACGAAGCCATTGGCTACGAATATGACATCATGAATGAAGTTTGTGAACGCATCAACTGTGTTCCTGTCTATGAAAATACCACCTTCGATATTCAATTGTCAGGTACGCAAGCAGGTGACTATGATATGGCGATGAATGGTCTGTTCATCACCGAAGAACGTCAGGAAATTTACGATTTCAGTATTCCTTACAGCCAGGCAGAGGCTTACCTCTTAGCACGCGCAGGCGAAGACCGTTTCACTGATTTCGACAACTTTGCAGAAGTCGCAGTTGATAGTGACCTCATCATCGGTGTTCAAAATGGTTCATTCGGTCAATACCTGGTAACACCCGATGCCTATAATGTACCGGAAAGTCAGGTAGTCACATTTGATGAATTCGGTGCATTACTGGTTGCGCTCCAGAATGGTGACATTGATACAATGGTTGTTGATGCTTTCGGTGGAGAATTCATCAGCAGCACAGGCGACATCTTTGAACTGGTGGGTTCTCCGGTAGCAGACCCGGTTGATATGGGCTTCATCTTCCCTAAAGGCAGTGAAATCGTACCGGCCGTCAATGCAGCGCTCGAAAGCATGTATGCAGATGGCTATATGGATTATCTGGTTTACAAATGGTCGGTTGACTTTAGCCCGCTTGCGGAAGAATAATTTAAACTGATTATCGTCAGGGAGAGGGTGACTGGCTCTCTCCCCTTTCTATTTTGCATTTAAGGACAGCCCATGTCTCAGGTCACAAAACTCAAACGCGACGAACTCTCCGAATCTCGCCCCAATCCTCACAAATCAAACGAAATTATCAAACGCCTATCGCGTGCGCCCTGGTGGTTGCTGGCAATTCTGGCGCTGGTTATAGTCACAGTAATTGCTGTGTCGGATAGCACGCTCTATGCCAGTGCATGGGAAGATATTCAGCTTGGCATCATCATCACTATCCGCGTGACCCTATCCGCATACAGCCTGGCACTCATCATGGGCTTGATTATCGCGCTGCTGCGAACTGAATCCGATAATATTTATTACAATATCTTCGTCTATCAACCTGTGACCTTCTATCTGGAAATCATTCGCGGGATTCCAACGCTGGTACTGTTGCTCTATATCGTGCTGGCACTCATTCCACAGGGTATCTCTCTGGGCAATAATCTGGGGGAATGGCTTCTCGCGGAGGAAATCGGTAGCGCCGGATTTGCTGAATATCTGGCAACCTTGCGTGTGCGGGATATTGGTTTTGAACCACGTGCAGTTGTTGCTTTAGCTATCTCGTATAGTGCCTTCCTTGCAGAGGTTTTTCGTGCGGGTATCGAAAGTGTCGATAAAGGACAACGTGAAGCTGCTTATAGCCTCGGCATGACCACCTGGCAGGTGAATCGCTATATTGTATTGCCGCAAGCGATTCGCAATATCTTACCGCCGCTCGGTAATGATTTTATCGCCATGCTCAAAGAGAGTTCGCTGGTCTCGATTGTCGGTGTCGATGATATTACGCGCCTCGCCCGTAATTTCAATTCAGCCACTTTCACGATTTTCCCGGCATACAACATCATCACCATGACCTATCTTGTGTTAACTCTATCACTCTCCATGCTGGTTAAAGGTATCGAACAACTCTTAGGACGGGGCAATTCACGCTAAATTTCTCTCAATTGCTATCGGAAATTCGTAATTAATGGTTTAATTAACGGGAACACATAATATATTAGAGGGGGATGCACATGGGAATTTCAGCGAACGGGATCGCTGTGATTGCGCCTATCCGTGAAGGTGAAGAAGAAAATTGTCGCACGGTACTGGAAAGCATCGATAAAGAAGAAATACCCGGTAGCATCAAGATACATTTCGAGAAAAAAAATATCACACACTTTGCACGTTTTGTCATCATCGCTGACCATGAAAAAGGCGAGAATCGCAAGCGCTTATTATTTTCGGCGATTTTCGATGGTAGTCCCGATGATTTTTTTGCCGATATGCGCGATAACACCACCGATATTGATGCAATCTGGTCACATTGCGAAGGCTACCCCGGAAAATCCGGCTATGTGCAATTCATGAAAGATCACAACAATCCAACCGGAACATTTCTGCGCGGACACAAACACGAAACCGTGAAAGAGATTCAAAGCTATCTCAAATTGCGTGATAAACTCTGCCAGCAATTCAACGTTTCCCTATCCGACTATAACAAAGTAATCGGCGACCTCCCGACACACTCTGCGATGGAAATTTTCATAAAACGTCTCGGGAGCGGGATTCGTTTCACCGGACGTACCCTTCTCCAGCTTGTCATGGCACTGCCGCGAGTCGTCAAATTATTGAGCTATGGCACAGCAATTCTTGACGCTGCGAAATTCTTGAATGACCCGCTCACCCTGGAGCGCGATTACTCTGATTCTTCAATTGATCGCAGTCCGCCCTGCCGTGAATTCGGAGAGGGAGATGAAGTCGTTCCTTTCAAAGAGAATGATGCCACCGAAGATTTCTTGAATCGCAAGATGGTACAGAATCAGATGACAGTCATCTCGGTCAATGACCCGAAAACGCTCAAGGTCGCACAGGTTGTTCAAGCATACATCGACCTGCTAGCGAATCTGCCCTTTGTTGCACGCAATAGCATCATTCCAACAATTCACTTCGGTCGCTGGATGATGATTGATAATGGCAAGCGCATGTTGTTCCTCAGCAATTATGACGGCAACTGGCAAACCTATATTGGCGATTTTGTGGATAAAGCCGCCGCCGGACTCAATGCGTTCTGGGCAGGGAGCATCGGTTGGAGTTATGCTACCACCAGAGATATTGAACTCTTTAAGGAAGGCATCCGTTGTCATCAGACCCGTGCCAGCTATTTTTACTGCGCCTATCCCGGTGCAACCGTAGTCAATGTGATTCAAGCAAAACAACTCTACGATGGCTATCATCACAATCTGGACGCAAACACAGCAAAAGAATGGCTGAAACACCTTTAAGGAGCAAGACATGCCAGTTGAAGACGCAAAATCAGATATTCAGGGGTTCATCACCAGCGCTTATGGTCATACCTACAGTTCAGCTTATTTATTTATCAGGATAAGTGACCTCGCACAGGCAAAATCCTGGTTGACCGATATTGTCCCTCTGGTGCAAACAGCCGCATCCTGGCCAAAAGACGAAAATGGCGAAAAAATCAAACCGGAACGTATGCTCAATATTGCCTTCACCATGCAGGGTTTGCGTACATTGCAACTCTCACAAAACGTTTTGAATAGTTTCCCGGCTGAGATGCAGGAAGGCATGGAAGAACCGTCACGCGCAAAATTATTAGGTGATGTTGGCAGCAGTTCATCGGAATACTGGCAAATCGGTGGCGAGAAAAATCCATTCGATATTGTTGTCCTGCTCAATGCCGGATTGACTCCTGACGATGACACCACCATTAAAACGTATGTCGAAGAAATCTCTCAAGGGGTTGAATCGCACGGGATGAGCATTGTACATCTCGAATGGGGCTATCGACGTGCCGATGATAAAGAGCATTTCGGTTTTCTGGATGGTGTGTCCCAGCCAAAAATCAAAGGTATCCACAAACGCAATGCCGATGGCGAAGACATCAAAGCCAATATTGTGGAAGCCGGTGAATTTATCCTCGGCTATAAAAATCAATACGGATTGAAACCCTCTGTTCCGGCTGTGCCTGTCGATGAAGACCCGCATGATATTCTGCCTTCATTAGAGAATCCCGGTGCTCGCTATTTACAGTACAACGATAAACCACTCAAAGACTTCGGCATGAATGGTAGTTATGTGGTCTATCGTAAGCTCAAACAGGATGTTGCGACTTTCTGGAATTACCTCAAAGATGAAATTGCCCGTCTGGATGGCACAGCCGCACCGGAACGTATTGTCTGGTTAGCCTCAAAATTTGTCGGTCGCTATCCTGATGGCACACCACTTGTCCCCAATCCCGAGAAATTAAAGTCACTGAACAGTTTCCTCTTCGCTGCCGATGACCCTGATGGATTGCATTGTCCATTTGGCTCACATATCCGGCGCAGCAATCCACGTGATGTGTTCTACCCGACTCCCCCGGACATCTCGCTGGATACTGTCGATAAGCATCGGCTCATGCGGCGCGGACGTGTTTTCGGAGATGCCCTCTTTGATTTATCGCTGCTGGATGACAAAAGTAATGCGGAAGCACTCGATATTTTACTGAATTTAGAAGATGACGGTCAGGAACGCGGCGTTAATTTCTTTGCGGTTAATGCCAACATTCAGATGCAATTCGAGTTCATTCAGGATAGCTGGGCGAGTAATCCGCATTTCAATAGTATGTATCAGAACAAAGACCCGCTTATGGGCGATCATGACACGGGCTATCAACCGGGGAGTTACATGCACATTCCGCATGACCCGGTTCGTATTCGGACATCTGACCTGCCGAGATTCATTCATCTCTCAGGGGGTGCGTATCTGTTCATGCCCTCGATTACCGCTTTGCGTTTCTTAGCGCGATAAAGGGATTCAAGTTTTATTTCCCCGGACGCGCAGAAGCGCTACCCTACAAAAATTACCGGGTTTGTAGGGACAGGTTTCTACCTGTCCGGGATGGAAATAATGGATAGCTACATAGATAAGAAGATGCAAATCAAACGCAGTAACACAATCTTATACTGCAAAAAATGGTCGGAGACAGTTGCTTTCTACCGTGACATATTCGATTTCGAAATGAGTTTCCAGAATGATTGGTTTGTCGAATTTCAGATTACGGCAGACTCATTTTTGAGCGTAGCCGATGAATCCCGCGCTACAATTGACAGTGTCGATGGTCAGGGCGTCACTTTAGCCTGGCAGGTCGAGGATATTCAAACTATCCGTGATAAATTGATAGTAAAAGATGTCGGTGTAACAGAGATTAAAAAGCGATGGGGTTCGCTGGTCGTTTATCTCCATGACCCTGAAAATCATCGCATTGAGTTGTGGCAGGAAGTTTATAAATAGTGACATAAAACAAAATCCCCTTCCCGGGGAGCATCTATTATAAGGAAGAGGACATTTTATAAGAGGGATTTAGTGGTTTTCTTCGTCTTCGTCATCATCCGGTAAATCGAAGTCATCATCCAACCAACCGACTAAATCATCAGGGAATGCCGGATTACGAAAAATGCGTTCCCGTAATTCCTGTAACTGATCTTCATATTCTGCCTGACCATGAAAAATCTCATCAACTGCCTTAAATAGAGTGCGGCGTATATCAGGTGGCAAATCTTTTCTGAAAATAACATCACGTAATCGTTGTAAGGCTGTCTCAATCTTTGAGTTCATTATAGATGTCCTCCCCTAAAAACGATTTTATACGTGAATTGATAGTTGCCTGTCGCATCTCATAGTCGATACGTTGTTCCGGTGTCATTGCAGCGAGTTCAGCCTCTTTTCTTATGCGGTCTTCCTCGTTCTTTTTCGCAAAATAGGCATTGGCTTCTTCTTGCTTACGTTCCATTAAACGCAAACGACTGACCTCCCCGTAGAGCGTATCCATATGGCGACGTGCAAAGAACCAGACGGCAATTGCACCCAATATTGCGCCAAAAAGTGACCAGAATAGTCGTTTCATGGTGAATCCTTTCAAAAATTGGACAAAATTCCGCCAATAGGCACTAGAAAACCATCCACCGCACGGTTTACACTTCCTCATTGGTTACGGTCGTGTAATGCACGATGTTTCCAGGGCGGTTGTTTCGCGCAGCCGCCCTCGCTAGAATTTGATTGACGTGAGAAAAGTATAGCGCGTTTTTCAGACTCATGCAACAAATGTTTGCATTTTGTTGTCGGTCAAAATAATGTGTCAATTCCGGCAGTATTTCACAGGTGATGGTACACTGAATTTATATCATCAGGTGATTGGATTCCGATATATAGATGCTCAAAAAATCTACGAAAAACCATCTTTCTCATGCTAATTTACATTTTTCTTCATCACTGAATCTCGAAGCATCGGCACGTCTGATTGCGTCTCTTGCCGATGCAAACCATCATATCGACCTCATCGAAATGCCGCCCGATAGAATTAACTTTAAAATCAACTACATTTTGAATAATAGTGATGAAGGCAAAGTTGAAGGCACACTCAAACACTGGAATCACAACGAAACCCGGGTTGAATGTAGAGGGAAAACTGTCCCTGTAAAGAATACAAAATTACGCATTTCCTGGTTCTTGTCCATTCAGGCAGTATTATTTTTACTGGCTGCTCTGGCGGTTAACGGATACTGTGATGGAGGCAGATTCCCGGATGCAATTTGTTTGCAAGAACCGCTTTCAACACTGTATTACCTTGTGATGATGTCTGCTACTGTTAGTATTTTCACGACTCTCCTGTGGTTTGTGCTGGTCATTCCGCTTATGAATATCAGTTCAAGCCCTGAAGATGAAGATTACGAAGCAAAATTGCATTTCCGTGAGCGCGACCGTCTCTTCCGCTTGATTATCGAGACCTTCAAATCTGCGGGTGATGTGCAGGCGCTCTAATGTATATGGAGGCAATCATGTTCGGAAAATTATCAAAAAAGCGTATCTCAAATGCTAATCTACATTTCACTTCATCACTGAGTCTGGAGCAAGCCGCACAGCAAATTGCGTCTCTTGCCGATGCAAATCATCATATCGACCTCATCGAAATCTCACCCGATAGAATCAGCTTCAAAATCAACTACACGCTTAACAGGACTGATGAAGGCAAAATTCAGGGGACACTCAAACGTTGGAATCATCATGAAACCATAGTTGAATGCAAGGGAAAAATCGTCCCCAAACCGTCTTTGACTGGTACCCTATTAAAAGGCGGATGTTTTTTAGCGGTATTCACTATCATTGCTATGGTCATCGGGGAAACATTTTTTGACACATACTGCTCGCAATCTTCTGTTTGTGATTTCTTTTATGCTTTTATGGTATCGGTGACTTTTGTTATTCTTGTTGCTGCCATCTGGATAAATCAGTTATCAGATAACAAAAATAAGGGCGTAGAGTTAGACTTCCGCGAACGTGACCGTCTCTTCCAACTAATTATCGACAGTTTCAAATCTCAGGGTGATGTTCAAGCACTATAAATCTTCACAAATTATGAAAATTGGTACTCCATAGATTTGCCTTTGTGGTGCTTGTGAACAGACCACTGCTTTCCATATGATGACAATTGAAGCATTCAGGGCTTTAACGTTTTCAGTTGCGGAGGGATACATCGTCCCTCCCATCTATTTTCAGATACCTAATTTTTAACTTTTACACATGTCATCAATGGAGTTTTTGTATGATTCGCTTTTCAAGGTTATTGTTGCTCTGTTTTTTGTTGTTCTCTGTTCTGCATATTTCCGCACAGGATAATGCTGAGGATACCCCTTTCACCCTCTATGACACCCGCCCTGTCATGAATTTTAATGGCGATATGGGCGCAATGATTGAGCATGATGGTCGTTTTCATATGTTCGCCAATGTCTATGAGACGGTTGATTCACCTGTGGAGATTCACTATTTTGTCTCGGTGAATGCGACAAGCTGGGTGCAATTGAGCGTCGAACCCGTTTTGACGATAGATGCACATGCGGCTTATGCCTCGGATGTGGTTGTCAGCGATGATGGCACATGGATGCTCTATTTCAGTGTACAGGACAATGCCGACGACCTGACATCAAGCAGAATCGGATTAGCAACCGCATCTGACCCCGGCGATGACTGGACAATTGTTGATGAATCGATTTTGACGCCCTCTGCTGAATCATGGGATAGCGCCTTTGTCTCTGCACCGGATGTTGTTCTGACTGAGTCCGGCTATGCGATGTATTATTCCGGCGGCAATGCCAGTGATGACCTCGCAATCGGCTATGCCACGTCTGAAGATGGTATCTCCTGGGAAAAACAGGCTGACCCTCTCATCACGATACTCGGCAATCAACGTCTCCGCCCTGCTTTTCAGATGACCTGGCAACCGGACATCATCGAAACGGCTGTTGGCTATTTCCTGATTTTCAAAAGCGGACGTGATTTGTACGAAGATGGTGGCGCGATGGTGCGTTATGGTCAGAGTACCGATGGCATCACCTGGCAAATGGATACCGTACAACAGGCATTCATGCTTTCTGAGCTTAACGGCGAGGCAATCTGGCAAACACAGTTATTGAATGTCGAAGGCTCACTCTATCTATATATGGCAGTCGAAAGTGAAGGCGCAACGCAAATTTATCTGGCAACAGTTGAAGAACCCCGTTTCGATACCTCCATTCTCGATATTAGCAATCATAACAACGCCTCGGACATCGAAATCAAGCTACCGAATATCGACAATTATGAGATTCACATTCGCCGCGCAGATAGTGACTCCGCTGTTGCGCTGGATGAAAGCCAGTATACAGCCAGCATCAGTCTCGATGAACGGGATGTTCGAATTCGACTGTCCGAAACACTCGTTGATGACACAGGCGAAGCGATTGTTGAAGGTGTGCCGTACACAATCGAAGTATTTGACATGATAAGTAGTGAATTAATCATCTCTGAAACCTTAACTCTCGCCAATGAAAATACCGTTCGCACAGTCGTTGCAGGTCTGGACGCGGCAGCAGGTGGCATTGATGTGGATGCTGAGGGCAATATCTACTTTGCTGATTTCGGGGAAGCGGGTCGTACTCAAGGTGTCACGGTCTATCAAATCACACCGGAAGGTGAAGTCAGTCCCTATCTTGAGCGCAATGGGTTACTGACAGCAACGGGCAATGTTTTCGATGATGAAGGTAATTTTTATCAATCCAGTTTTAGAGGCAACACGATTTTACAGGTCGCACCGGATGGGACAGTAACTCCATTTATCACAGACCGTATGGCGGGTCCTGTCGGTGTCGTGATTGCGGATGATGGCACATTTTATGTTGCAAATTGCAGAAGTAATTCGGTTGCCGAAATTACGCCTGATGGTGAAGTGTCTCTGATTGCTATCGGTGCAGAATTCTCCTGCTCGAATGGCATCACCCTCGATGATGACGGCAATATCTATGTTGCAAATTTCAATAATGGCGATATTGTCAGAGTCACCCCTGATGGAGAAAAATCTATTTTAGCAACATTGCCGGGTAATAATCTCGGACATATCTTCTATCATGAAGGCTTGCTCTATACAGTCGCACGCGGCGCACATCAGATTTATGCCGTCACACTGGATGGTGAAGTGACTCTCATCGCAGGAACAGGTGAACGCGGGAATGCCGATGGTTCAGCCCTGAATGCGACATTCTCGCTTCCCAATGATTTAATTTTCAGCCCGGATGGTAGTGAACTATACATCAATGAGGGCGATGCTCTCACAACCGGACGTAATCATCCAGCATTTGTGCGGGCAATTGTCTTTGCGCGATAAGTGACATTCTGCTACGTTGTCGTTATATACTATCAGAAAGCGTTCTCTCTAAGTTCAAGAACGCTTTCTAATAACTAACACACTTATTTTATCAAGGCTCTTCTGTTACATAAGCCTCTTCTGTCCCGGACGTATCTGGCTCAATAGGACATCCTGCACCATCGACACCGATACCATATTCATTACCCCGGTCGGGACACTCATCATCACGATCATAGACCCCGTCCCAATCTGCATCATAGTAAGGACAGCCTGTGTCATCAACACCCAAACCGCCTTCATTACCCTGCCCGGGACAAGCATCATCATCGTCGTTAAATCCGTCCCAATCTGCATCGACATCAGGATTAGACCATACTTCTGTGACCGATGGTTCCTGTGTCACATGAGGTTCATCGGTTTCACTAGCTTCAATCGGACACCCTGTAGCATCAATGCCGAGACCATATTCATCTGCTTGCCAGGGACAGGCATCATCATCGTCGGTGAATCCGTCCCAATCTGCATCATAATAAGGGCAACCGGTGTCATCAATGCCGCGTCCACCTTCATTACCTTGCCAGGGACAGGCATCATCACGATCATAGATACCATCCCAATCTGCATCATAGTAAGGACAGCCTGTGTCATCAACACCTAAACCGCCTTCATTGCCTTGCCAGGGACAGGCATCATTAGCATCGGTGAATCCGTCTCCATCCGCATCCGGTTGACCGGGCAAGGGTGGAATGATAAATGGATTGCAAGGGGTATGAACAATCGGCACGGAATCGATACCGGGCGGTTCTTGAAGTGTCCACCAGTCTTCCAGCTCAATCTGCAATTGTACAATATCGGGGTCTTGATATAAGTAACTCTGGATCATGTTCGTGCGGTATTGACTCACTGCCAGCACAATATAGCTAGTACTCAAAGACGAAACAACCGGAGAAACTTCCTTAAACTGCGGGTTATCGGGGTCTGCCTCGTAAGCATCAACAAAACCAGAAGTACCATATACGCTCGGCACGTCTACACGAATTTCCTTTAAGACGTGCAAGGCTTCGTTAACGGAGTTCGTATTAAGGGCAAGTGCGAGTGCATGAGGAGAAACAAGCGATCCAAATTGCTCGTTATTTTCTGCCGGAGGACTCCCTACAAGAGTGTAAGCAGCATCAATTCCGAATGTGTCCGTGAAACCAAATCCTAAGAAACCGTTATTTTCGGAATAGCGTACCGCGGCAAGAGATGCCTGGTTAATGGTCGTTTGATAGGGGGTTGCATCTTCTCTGACAAAAATTCCCGGGCTGAGGTAAGTAAAATAACTACCATCGAAATTCATGAAGGGTACAACAATCCCATCATACTCGCCTGTGGGTGCGCCAGGAGCATCAAGGCTCGCGTGAAATTCCTCTTCTGAAAGTTGCCCGAGTGCGCGGGCGGCATAATTTAACACACGTCCTTCCGATGAGAAGCGATCCCACAATAGCCCGCCCCGGGGGTTGTCAATCGCCCCGTGAAAGAACATTTTGCTATCTTCATCCCAAAAGGCACGTAGATTAAGATTAGACAAAATATCATCAATTTTCTGGACAAGTTCATCATCACCATGAGAGATAAAGTATTGCTTCAACGTCAGCAACCCTAACACAAGATACCCGTTCTCGATGCTTGCCACCCGCTTATCTTCCGCACCGCCGCCAACCGTCAGGTCTGTATTCGAATAAAATTGATACAACAAACCGTTAAAACTGTTTTGATCGGATGATTGAAACGACAAAATATGGTCTAATACCACTTCAATACGATTCAGAATATCCGTCCGATCCAAATTTGTATGTTGCCAGTAGCCTGATTCTTGCAGGTCATATGCCGCAATCAAGCTCAACATATACAGAGAATGCTCCGTAGCATTGCTGTAACGACCATCGCCAGGATTATTCACATTCCAGAAACTATCGGGTAATCCATTGGTAGTCCGGGTTAGCGTATAAAAAAAGCTATCCCGCGCCATCGTATCAACGAAACAAACTTCATCTTCCAGCGCTCTTACTTGAACGGAAATCACAATACCGGATAGAGCAAAAAGAAGCAAAGCCCCTATCATTTGCTTAAAGAATTTGTACATTACGAACTCCTTATCAATTCTCACCCACATTTTCCTGCTAAGAGAGCACAATCCAATCATACTCTCTTAGTAAATTGCAGCTATTTAGCAGGGCAGAGTCTGTGTTATCAATTGAACCCGCTATCTGCATCCGCAATGTGCCGGAGTCTACTGGCAACGACACCCTCCCCTATTCAAATACTGAATAAATATCAATTACGCCGCATCATATAAACGACAACGCCGACAATGATTGCCCCCCAGCTACCGATCATACTGAGAATCTGAATTAATGATGCTGCTCCACTAAAGTTTGGTCCCAATAATACGACACCGACGGTGAGGATGACGGACACAACCATCGTAGCTAAGCCAGCCAGCACACCTGATAAAATTGGACGCTTTTTTTTCGTATTCATGATTATTCTCCATTTATAACAGATACATATGTTTTTTGTGCCAAATATCCTGTATTTCTTCTTTTGATGAAGATATTTAGCTATCCTCAGACTACAAAATCTCGCTCACACAAGTTTCACTGTGAAGGTTCGAGATACCCGGATGTGTATAATGAAAATCAGTGAGAGATGATGCTACGGACAGGTGATTTTTTTGTTGTGATAAGGCATGAAAAAGCCCCATCACGACTGGATCACAGCATCTAATGGAGATCAACAAAATGACCGGGATTGAATTAGAAAGGAAAAGCTATATGAACCCTTTACTCTGTTTAACAGGAAGAACCATTCTCTTAGTGGAAAATGAGGAAGAAGACCTGGAGACCTACACAGGCTGGTTGAAAAATATAGGTTGTCATGTGATTAGCGCACGGTCATATCATGCTGGGATGGAAGTTTTACGTGACAGGGAAAAATGTAATCAAATTGATATGCTGCTACTGGATATCGAACTCAGCAAGAATGGGAACGAGCCAGATGGATGGGATTTATTGAACGATGCCCGTGATAGTGATATTAACTTTGATAATCCAATTGTCATGTTATCAAGACCCTACGACAAACAGGAACATGTACAATACACTGTCGAATGTGGTGCTGATGGTCATATACCCAAAAGTACACCGGAACAATCTTTTCAATTGTGGCTAGAGTGGATATGCCAGGTCAACCGGGATACAACACAATGGCTAAAATCTGGCGCACTGGCGATAAATAAAGAGAAAAATGAAGTTAAATGGGATGGGGAGATCGTTGAGCTTATAGGAGATAGGCAATACGAACTTTTGCGTTGTCTGATGCGTCATCCACAAAAACCCCTCACATACGAATTCCTCGGTTCAAATGCCTTTAGAAAATACCTGAAAAAAGGTACTGTTCAGAACACAATGGCTCATTTGAGCAGAAGCATCTCTGCATTTGCCGATTTTAATCATTTTGTCGGGAATGTTCGTGGTGACGGTTACATATTTAAGCAAGAAGTTACGGGAGTAGACCAATGTTAAAGAAAGCCCGGAAATCACCCATCAACAGAAAAAATATTATGAAAATATGTATCTTTTCACTACCTGCAATTTTCTGCCTTATTTTAATTCTAATAATGTGGAATTCTGCCGGTAACTTAATCTCTCAGAATTACCTTTTTGTCACCGGAACGATTTTAATCACCACACTCACTATCCTGATAGACCGTTATATTATCAACCAGCGCAAATTGGAAGAAAAAATACAGCTCACCCGTGAACAAGGGATACAGGATCGCAGGAAATCGCTTTTTGAATACAAACATGATTATTTACCCAAACTTCTCCGAACAATTGGCAGTGTGATTCCAATTATGGAAAAGGCGGAACTTTCTCCTCAGGATGAAGCAAATTTCGGGAAACTAAAGCAATATCACGATTATCTCAAGGGTATAGAAGATGATCTCGATTACTTCGATAGGAAAAAGACGCATTATGAGAAAATTTACAATCCGGGTCAGAAGTTGCCTTTAGATTTAATCGAAGCCAGTATTAGTGAAGGCATTGAGCAAGGAATAGAAGATTCACTAGAATTTGTGACTGATTATAATGGTAGTAGACAAAACATTGTAAGAAGTGGTGATCCGGTAGTAAAAATCGGGAAAGAGCGTGATCAATCAATTGTCGCTGCTGTGAAAAACCTGGTAAGCAATGCTTTTAAATACAGTGATGACCAGATCAAGTATTGGACGGAACGTGTTGAGGACGGTATACAACTCAAAATAGAAGACACCGGGATTGGTATCAATCATAGTGTTGAAGAATTAGTACTTCCCTGGTTCAGAGGGGTTGATAAGGGAGAAAATGTACCGCCGGGCACAGGGATTGGTCTGGCAATTGTCCAGGATGCGATAAGCAAATTTCGCGGCGAATTTCGTTTAGAAAATAATAATGGCGGCAAACATGGTGTAACTGCAACACTGTTCTTCCCGTATGTTGTTCCAGATTATAGTCAGCCCGACGATGATAATATCATTGTAGCGATGTTACCGATGTTCGTGCCTTTAGCAGGTGTCATACTGATTTTGCTGAGTTTCATCCTCTTCAATGTCAGTCTGATAACACCGGAAAATCCACCTGCTCTAGCAATTCCGACACAGACAACCATTACCCCCGAACCAACACAGTTAGCAAGCATTGATCTGCCATCTCCGCCTGAATGTACTGAAGCAGATTACCGATCCAATCAATGTGTTGCCATTTTCCAATTAGGACATGGACAATTCTTTGAGCAAGGTATTAACGCCGAATTTCAAGAAGCCTGCACTTATGAAACTGTTCCCGGTCTTAGTGTACAGTACGATACAACCGGTAATTTCGCATACTGGGGTATCGACTTTTCAGTCCGTGAAGAACAGGTCTTTGATGCCTCAAGCTATAGTTACTTATATTTCTATGTTCGTAGCCAGTCTGATGATGTAAATAATCAATTTCGCATCGGTTTACGGGATACCCTGGGCAATGAAGTAAAGATGGAGTCCCGCGATCGGGTCACTGTAAGCGATGAATGGAGTCTGGTAGAAATCCCATTAACAGACTACACCCGATCCGGTCTGGAGATTAATCAATTGATTAACCTTAATTTCGACTACAATCGCTCTGATCATGGAGCAAGCAATCTGTGTTATAGCAATATCGGATTTCACTAAAATTAAGTACCAGGGAAGCATATTGGTGGTTTCCCGTTTTATAGCAATGAATTTCCGATGAACCATTTTTGATAACTAATAAATATCGACAAATTATGGAGTTTTTATGAAACACTTAAATAAACTATGTTACCTGTTCCTGTTTATTTTTGTTCTTGAGTCAGGGCATTATGCTCTGGCTCAAGATTCCGTATCCTGTAGTCGTGCAGACTTTGTAAGTTTGCTCGCATTTGTTGTAAATGATGATGAAGTCGATAATTTTTTCGAAGACTATGTTGATAATAACAATTGCGACGATGCAACAATTGCGGCATTTCAGCAGATTATTGATGCCTACAAAAGCGTGCCAATCAGTGGCGATTCTGATTGTCAATACGGCACTGTATCATGTATTGCAAGTTTTGACTTCGATATTAACCTGGCACAAGATTTTGAATTTGGTACAGGGACATCAGAGTACACCGACGATTGCAAATTTCTTGGCGATGCCGGATTAGAAATCGGCTATGATGGATCTGGAGATTTTTATGGATTTGGCATCCATTTTGTCAACATGGATAATAGTTCTGTTGATATTTCCCAAAACACCTATTTGACATTTTATGTTCTTGGCTTATCAGACGAAGCAAATAACGAATTTCGCATCGGGCTTAAAGATTCAGGAGACCAGGAATTTAAGGTTGAATCAAGAAATTGGGTTGTAATCTCCACCTCTCATTGGCGACGTGTACAAATCCCGCTTGCCCTTTTTGCTGGAGGCGGGGTAAATCTTGCCATGATAGAAAATGTGTCATTTGACTTCAATGCGACTGATCATTCTGATTCACATATATGTCTGGATGCCTTAAGGTTTAATTCTTAAAGTCCTGAAGTTTTCAGGTTTTACGGTAGGAGCGAACCCTGTGTGATCGCCCGCTAGGAGAGACACATAGGCACTCCCCTACAATTCCAAAAATATATCGAAAGTTACTTTATATAAGTATATTTATACAACAAAAATATATTATACACTTATATTTTTATCGATCAAATCTGAGACAAAAGGTTATCAGTGAGGAGAAGTGCATCTACTGATATTTTTTCCTGTTGATAAGCCTGTTTGGGAAAATATTGACTGGAAAACATGGCTTGCACAAGATATAGAGTAGAAAAAAGACGCTCCTGTTTTAGAGGAGCGTTTTGTTTTTGTTCTATTATTTTATGTCAGCTTTGACTAACTTTTGCTGACCTGCACTACGCAATGCCGATTCGTAGAATGCGCGGGAGCATTGTTCAAATTTCTGGTCACGTAATGCTTGAGCCTGGTCATCAGTGTGAGCAACAGCAACTTCGACATCCTGCATGTTGGTCACTTTTGCGAAATATTGGACGGACATATTCTTCACCTTTCAGCGTAAGTTGATAATGTAGTTAAGGCTACTTTGTATAAAAATAACACTGAGCCGGGTGATTCGATACTGCTTCATTAAATTTCGTTTAAATTCTACAATAGTTCCTGGTCAATTTTCCATAAGGATTTAATCATCCTTAAAATTGATGGATGTCACAATCACTGTTTTCCGCTCAACAAGAGGGACAAATGCTTGAAAAACCTGCGTTAGACGACTCAAAAATTATCAATTCTTTGCAAAATGGCTATGCTATTCACATTGAATCGCTGGAATTTTTACCCATCGGATACGATTCTTCTGCCGGAGTGTATCGTGTAACAACAGAGGACAGTCTCTATTTCCTCAAAGTGAAAAAAGGCGAATTTTATGAAGCAAGTGTAAGCATCCCTGTTTTTCTGAGAGACCAGGGCATTGAAGAAGTCGTTGCCCCTATAAAAATGAAATCCGGCGGATACTCAAGCAAACTTGATGATTTCACATTGATGCTTTTCCCCTTCATTGAGGGCAAAAATGCAATGGAAACAGGCTTGAGTGACTCGCAATGGAAACATTTTGGCAAAGTTTTGGATCGGATTCATCATACCCCGCTATCAGCATCACTCCAGAAATCTGTTCGTTGGGAATCATTTGAACTCAAGCAAAAATGGCGCGAACAAATTGAACAATTCCACAGAGATGTTTTGACAGTGCAATACGAAAATTCTCATGCAATTGCTCTGGCGAAATTCTGGCAAAGTCACCATGATGAAATCAGCAAAATCTATAGCCGCGCACTTGAACTCTGTGAACTCAATCGCAATCAAGATTATGAATTTGTCCTCTGCCATTCCGACATTCACACAGCAAATATGCTTGTCGAGGACTCAGGAAACTTGCACATTATTGATTGGGATGACCCTATCCTCGCACCGCAAGAACGTGATTTGATGTTCATATCGGGACACGAAAATGAACTATCATATCCTCATCAACAACATTTTCAGGCTGGATATGGCACAATCAAACTGGCTACATATGCACTTGCATATTATCGCTATGAATGGGTGATTCAAGAAATTGCAGAATATGGAGAACTCGTTTTTCTATCCAGAGATGTGACCGACACCACCCGCAGTGACGCTGTTCGCGAATTTGAAAAACTCTTTGCCCCCGGTGATGTGGTTGATGCAGCTTACAGTGCCGATGCCCTGATTGAGACTCAACAAAAATAGATTTTATCGTGTAGAATATCTTTGTCGTATGATTTGAGGATAAATCCGATGACATATCAAACTCATTTTGTAAAAGCAATCGTTCCTGTGAAAGGCAGTCTTATGGTTAATCTACGGTAGTATAAAATCGCAATTCCCTCTCCCGCGTTGAGCGAATAAAAAATCCCCCTTTGCAACAAATCAGATTGCGCTATCTGTCATCCTGATTCCGATTCAGGAGTGATAGAATTTGCTTTCACATTTTTTGCATTTACTCGCCTGACAATCAACGGGAAAAGTCTATGCCCATCTCAGAAAATTATCGTGAACGTCTGTATCCAGATCTCGAAAAAATCGTGGCACATTTCGGCACGCCATTTCACATTTACGATGAAATTGGCATTCGAAACACTGTAAAGCGTCTACAATCCGTTTTTAGCGATTTTCGCTTTCGTGAGTATTATGCCGTCAAAGCGCTGCCAAATCCTCAAATTCTAGCCATTTTGCGCGAAGAAGGCTGTGGTTTCGACTGTAGCTCATTGCCAGAAATTGTCTTAGCACGGCAAATCGGCGCAAATGGCAACGACATCATGTTTACGAGCAACAACACCACGCGGGATGAATTTGCCTTCGCCCTATCAAATGGAGGCTGTATTCTTAACCTGGATGACATCAGCCTGATAGACAAAGTGCCACACCTGCCCGACCTGATTTCTTTTCGTTTGAATCCAGGGAGTGATACAGGCAATGACATCATTGGCAAACCGGAAGAAGCAAAATTTGGTGTCCCTCGTGAAAAAATCATTGACGCTTATCGTATCGCAAAAGAAAAAGGTGTAACCCGATTTGGATTGCATACGATGGTCGTTTCCAATGAGCGCGATGCAGAAACACACCTGTCATCGGTTGAAGGCTTGTGCATACTCACAAACGAAATTCAAACCTTACTAAACATCAAAATCGAGTTCATCAATATCGGTGGCGGATTAGGCGTTCCCTATCGCCCCGATGATAAGCCACTTGATTTAGGCTTGCTGGCAAATGGGATTCGCAGTCTCTGGCAAAAACATAATTTAGGCGATACACAACTTTTCATGGAATCGGGACGCTACATCACTGCCCCGCATGGTGTGCTGGTAACAAAAGCCATCAATCGCAAAGAGAGTTATCGAAACTATGTTGGAGTCGATGCCAGTATGTCGGCATTGATGAGACCGGGCATGTATGGTGCTTATCATCACATTGATGTTGTCAGCGATACCGTTAGTGCCCTAACGGTTGTGGATGTTGTTGGCTCACTCTGTGAAAATAACGATAAATTTGCAATCCAGCGTGAATTACCAGAAATCCATGAAGGGGACTTACTGGTGATTCAGGATACAGGCGCACATGGTCATTCGATGGGATTTAACTACAACGGACGATTACGCCCACAGGAATTACTGCTGCGTGCCGATGGCTCTGTCGAGTTAATTCGGCGGGCAGAAACAATCGAGGATTATTTTGCAACGCTCAATTTTGAGCCTGATAAATTGGAGATATAAGATGAACAAAATTCAAGGAACAAAAATCTATCTACGCGGATTTGAGATGCGTGATAAAGAAGCTGTTTTCGCAGGAGCAAATGAACCTGTTGGCGCACGTCTCACCGGGACACATGGCGGTGGCTTCACAATGGAACAAATCGAAAAATACATCGAAATGAATATCGAGGGTGATGGTCGTTTTGCCTGGTTGATTTGTCTACCAGATGATACGCCTGTTGGCGAAGTCGTTATCAATCAAATGGATGAAGATAATCGTAGTGCGAGTATCCGTATTGCCCTTTTCAATCCGCAATACTTTGGCAAAGGCTATGGCACAGAAGCGATGAAATTGGCAGTCGATTATGGCTTCAAGCATGGCAACCTGCATCGCATCGAATTAGGTGTCTATGATTTCAATCCGCGTGCGATTCATGTCTATGAAAAAGTTGGCTTCAAACTCGAAGGCACACTCAGAGATACACTTCTCTGGGAAGGCGAATATCATAACGAGTATATCATGAGTATTCTTGAAAACGAGTGGCATTAAACAGGACAGGCGACCCGTTATGGAGTCGCCTGTCGTCACTCAGGGAAAGTGGAAAAATCAGTTTTCAGTGGTCAACATTTTTTTGTTGTTGACTGAAATCTGACGTGGTTTGCTGGCTTCACTTTTTGCAAGGGTGAGAGTCAGCACACCATTATCGAAGTTTGCCTCGACGTGGTCTGCGTCTACGGCTTCAGGTAAACGAATGCTGCGTTGGAATCGTCCATAACGACGTTCACTCACAATGCGGCGTTCGCCTTCTTGCGTTTCTTCACGATTTACCTCTGCGCTAATGGTTAATGTGTTCTCATGCAGGGTGACATCAATATCATCGGGATTGATACCAGGCAAATCGGTTTCGACGATATAGTTGTCGTCGTTTTCGTGTACATCGAGCGCTAACCAGTTGCCACTCTCTGTCCAATCGTTGTTTGTGAAATTGTGATTCATTTCGTCAAAAACGCGGTCAAGCTGACGTTGCATATCAACAATTTCACGTAAAGGATTCCAGCGTACTATACGGGTCATTTTGAAAACCTCCTGATATAGAAAAAGTTGATTTTTGTTTTAGAACTACACTCATAGAATAGGTCGCTTTTGTAGGAAAAATTTATGAGTGGCGTAAGAAAAATATATGCAAATATCAGAAGAATATAAGCGATACCGTATCCCCGGTTACGGTATAAAAAAAGGACATGATTGCTCATGCCCTTCACTCGAAAAATTAGCTATTCTGTGTTCTTGTTTTTATCGCCCGTTTTGGCGCATAGATTCGCCATGCCTGTTCGATTAAGTCACTGATTTCCTCTGGATTTACCTTCGCCATCCTGACCAGTATGTAGTTATACCCGACATAATGGTCAGTCATAAAATAGGTATCAGGATTCGACTGTAGCAAAAATTCGCGCTGATTTTCGTCATCCATTTTGAGGACAAGCGTTTCCTGATCTTCTTTCAATCGCACAATCAGTTTCTTACGCACTTTGAAAGCGGGTGTGCAATACGATGTACTTTCTTCCATTTCAGGCAATGCCAGTGCTATCTCTCGAATCTCATCAAATGTCATTATTTTTCCTGACTACCGTTAGCGCGCTAACACTTCTCATTCTGCTTTGAGTGAGTCGATCATTTCTTCCAGGTAGGTGATTGTTTTTTGCTTATCTTTTTTCGGCATCTTCTGAATGAAGTTATAAACCTTTTCACCAAAAGTCTCACAGAAATTTTTGTAAGTGAATTTAGAGTTTTTTGAGGGTGTTTCTTTTTCCTGATTTTCCAGTAGATGACTATATGGCGTTAGCGCGCTAACGCTACCATAATTTTCTACCCGAGCATATTTCACAGTTCGTGCAATCACATCTTCATCCGATTGAGCATTATGTAGAAGGTTTTTCTGAATAAAACTCTCTGCCCAATTCAGATCGTCAGCAACTGTCCAGACAGCTTGAGGCAATCTGAGTAAACGACGAAGATGACGCAACTGACCTATATCCCTAACCCCCATTGCATTGATGAGCATTTCACCTGTACCACGCGGCACACGATACTGATTGCCATCACTGACCTGGGCATAATAATCTTGCTCATGCTCAAAACTGGAAAACCCCTGAAAACTATCACCTTCTTTTTCGACACGTAAATCCATCAACAGTAACGCAAATTGACGTGCCTTTGCTATTGCGTTCAAATCATCACGGGTATTGTTCTCGGTAGACTGTCGCCAGATACTGACAGCATCAACCTGACGTGCCGGAATTTTTTTCCACTCATCGCCACCGTTACGCCAATTTAAGAGGTGATAGGCTAACCAGCGTCGTTCACCTGTCTCAATTTGCCACAGACGTTCTTTTTGCGCGATTGAGATAGGGTTTATCAAACCATCTCGCTGAATGCTGGCGGCAAGGTCAACGACTTTCATCAGAGCAACTTCTTTCGCCCCGATGCGATAATCACCGATTTGCTCCAATTCGTCTTCCTGTTCGATGCCTGCGGTACGGGCTGTCGCATTCCCTGACAGATAGTCATCCAGAGGGAATTTGCCATTTTTTGTAAAATCACGTTCGGTATTCACTTCATCCAACCAGTTCTGGAAAAAGTTCGCCATCGAATCTTCGTCAGATAAGCCCGACCAGTATTGACGCAATGAAGAGGGAATCGCCCGGCGTGGTTGTGTCACATCGGGGACAATTACCTCAATTTCGGTCATACGAATTTTTTCGCCACGACGACCCAATTTTGCAAAAGGGTCATCATGTCCGATTGAACTGTTATACCCGGCATCGGCAATATCAGACCCAGTTAAATCTCCAAATCCACCGAAAGAAGAATCGGCTTCGTTGTCACTTAATGCACCGAGAATATCATCCGGGTTATCACCACGTTGTCTACGCTTAGACATCGACAACTTTCTCCTTCACTGTACGAACAACTTTCCAGGCATCAGCCGCAGCAGGGTGGTCATATGCGTAACGGAAAATACTCCGTTTACGGGCAGTCGCTTCTTCCCAGACTACACTCATCGGCAGGGGATTCCAGACCATGTCACCGAAACCCTGTTTCAATGCTTTCAATTTTTCCTGATGTTCGAGTGTCTTGCTACGGAATTTTGTCGGGATGATGCCTGTCTTTTTGATCGCACCCAGTCCCTTGCTTTTCTTTTGCTGGTCATGCCCGGTCGTATTTTTGATACTGGCGACCAGACCATCGAAACTGAGATAAGTCACTTCGGTTGGATAGATGATGTGGTCGGTGGCGAGATAAATCATGGCATGGAATGTTGACGGTGTTGGACTGGTATCAAAAATAACAAAATCGACAATGTCTGCCTGAGCCAATTCTGCCATCCGGGTACGCACACCAAATGGCTCACCTTCCATTGCTTGAGAAATTAGACGGGTCTCCCGATTGCCACAGACGATAAATAATTTCCCAGTGTCTGGCATTTTTGCATTGGGCAGCGCATAAGAATCCGGGGGAATGGTTTCGACAATACCGGGGTCATTGAACTCGGCATCACGCACCAGCAAATCATAAAGTGCAGGTGATTTATTCAAACCGTAACTGATAGCCAGATGTCCCTGGGGGTCAGCGTCAATCATCAGCACACGATAGCCCATGATAGCGAGTCCTGCGCCAATTGTCCCGGCGAGTGTCGTCTTTCCAACACCGCCCTTTTCGTTCATCAAACTGATAATTTTCATAACTTGAGTCTCCGTGTCTCATTTTTTGGGATGCAGCTTAGACATTTCTATTGTACAACTTTTGAGTCGATTTTAATGGTTCAATCCTCGTTAAATTTTGACGGATTGTCATACCCCGTCACAGAAAATGCCTGACTGCTGCCACTTTTTCCACTACCTTATTTTACCATAAAATGACCTGTTTTATCTATACAGTATAGATACAGTCTTGATAAATTTACACATTTTTAGACTCATCTCGCCCGGTGGGGGAGGTGGCTCAAATCTGACTGACGGGGTATACAAATATTTGAACCTGACTCGCAACTTATCGGAATCAAGCAAAATAACTTATCGCTATTAATGAAGAATAAGACTCATGCAACTTATCATTAATGACTCATCCCCAAATTTTTTTCGATTGTCCTACGCTATTGATATGAAACTGCATTTCAAAATTTCGCTGTGTACAATCTCTCGAAAAATTTATAGCGAAGGTATCCGATGGCAGACAAAATTCCAGAACTTATTCAACCACTTCTCGATGATTTTTTAGCAGAGGTTAATCAAACCTTACCCGGTTTACTCAACGGATTTTATCTCTATGGTTCGATTGCTTTAGGAAATTTTCATCCTACAAAAAGTGATGTTGATTTTGTTGCGATACTCAATCGCCCGGCAACAGAAAATGAAATTGCACAACTTTCACTGATTCACGAACGCATCCACGAAACATACCCGGCACATCAAATGGATGGCTCTTATCTGCAAAAATCTGACATCGGAAAATTGCCCGATGAGATGAATCCGCATCCTTATTTCAATGGCGAATTGCATCCTACCGGACACTATGAAATCAATCTTGTGACATGGTGGATTCTCAAAAATCATGGCATAACAATTTACGGAGAGGACATCTGTGAGATGAATTTTTCTGTTGGATGGGATGTGCTACGCGAGGCAATGCACGAAAATTTAAATAGCTACTGGCACAAATGGGCATACAGTCCAGAATACTTCGTTTATCTTTTTCAGGATAACGCCATTGAATGGGCAGTGTTGGGAATTTTGCGCTTGTACTACTCATTCTGTGAAGATGCGATTGCGTCTAAATCAGAGGCAGGGCTTTATGCATTTTCGAAATTTCACAAGCAATGGCGACCCATCATCCATGAAGCAATGCAACTCCGAAATGATGAACCCTCCGTCTACAAAAATAAGCTCAGACGCCAACAGGAAGCACGGCAATTTCTCCGCTTTGTGATAGATGAATGCAACCGGATACTGGAATGAAGAATCATAGTCAAGTGAATCAAGCCCCTAATCTTTGGGGGATTTTACGGGCTGCAAAAGATGTATGCTACATACAGAAAATCTAACACTTGAAAATTAATACGATGAAGAAAAACAAGAAAAATATTCAGTACATATATCCAATTATAAATGCCTTAAATCCTGTTATCCAACTAATTGTATTTGTTGGTGTGTTTTCTTATGTAACACCACGTGTAGTTGGACAACAACTGGATCAATATCATATCTTGACCATTTCATCAGCATGTATCATAACTTTATATCAACAGTTAGTAGAACCATCGCTGAATATCATCGGCTTCAGGAAACTGATTGGAAAAGTGAATACGGATTTATTCTACCTTCTATCCCATCCCGCAAATTTCTCTGGCTGCGGAGTATGATCAGTTGGATTATTTACACCGTAGGAATATTACTGATTCCAATTGCGCTGTGGCAAATGGTTTACTGGATAGGAGATGCTCTTATCACTATTTTTCCAGTAAATTTTGTGTTCCCGGGTCTATTTCTAATGTCTCTCATTTTGATGGTCAGCCTACCTATAATTTTAATTCCGATAGTTTTCCACAAACCCGCTAGAATTATTGTTGATTTCTACATTCTCAAAAGTGATGCAGTCGTCCAGCGAACCTATCAACCCGGTGAAGATAAAGATATGCTCCCCGGGCATTCCCTGATATTAATTCTACTGGCAGATGGTGGCTTATTTATCAGCGGACTAATCGGTTTCATCATGCCAATGATAATACTTGTGGTTAGAGGTCTCAGCATCACGAATCTTATAGATAGTATGATGGCAATTATCCTTAGCTTGTTCTTCCTATGGAGCAGCAAAAAAATCTGGCAATTAATGAACAAAAAGAATGATGATACTGAATCAAAATATGTGTATTCATCATGGGCAGATTTCATCATGGAATAGTAGACATTAGAAATGAAACTTATCATAAATAATGAAGTGGGTAACAAATCATCGGTTTTCAGTGCGATTACGTCATTCAATGGCATCGTTCAGGTAATTATGTTTTTCGGGGCAATTTTCTATATCGCTTATAATTCCGGTGCAGATACATGGCTGGATATTATTCTGGTGATTGCTGGTTTTGTCGCAATCGCAACAACGTCAATCGTCTTTAGTGCTATCAACGAATCCCATAAACTTCAAGAAAAACAGGTGAAGAAAAAAGGTGTGGATAGTGTATACCCCCTGGTGACACTCCCTGTGTTATTACTCAGAAGTTTTTACACATGGATCGCATATACAATTTTTTGCATTGGTCTTCTGATACTTTTGGTTGGAAGCACCACTGGATTAATGTGGTTATTGTTCGAACCTGTATACGTCAATTTTTCAATGCCTATTGTGACGTTTGCAATGCTGGTAATAATGATCTGCACGTTTACCTGGCTGATACTAATGACAAAAGCATCCCGGATAATCCAGGCATTTGTGGATTTTCGACTATACAAAAACGACATCATACTCGCCCTTTTATATGAAGGCGATGACAGGCTCTTATCAAGAAAGCACGTCAAATCAACTGTAACGAAGGTGATAAAAGAGACCGTATTGTATGCTCTTTTTGTCACAACAATCGGCGTATTGGGAGCTATAGCGGAGATCAAAGATACGCATGAATTATCGAATGCCGACATGATATTTGTCGCCGTCTTTGTCGTCAGTGTTATTATCATCGCAGTCATGAACTATTTTAAGAACAGCCATCACAAACAAAAGGACGACTACTTTGATGAACACATTGATGAAGAAATCGAAATTGCGCTGGAAAAATTTGTCGAGTTTTATGGAGCGGGGTCACAACAGGTGAAGTCCTTTCAAACAGCATTCCATACAGATGACTTATCAGTAAAAGAAAAAACAAGAATATGGGCTGAATATGCTTTACAATATCAAATTGACAAATTTGGTGAGGACTCAGCAGATGCAGTCTACTTTAGAAACCTTCTCGAAAATGACTTGAGCAAATGGGGCATGGTCAAAGTCGGGACAGATGATAATCTTTCCGGGTAATATGTACAGTTCTCTGGATGTTCGGTTAACGGGGATGCAGCACCCGGACAAAAGAGAAAGAGTTTGGTAAACCCGGTTCAGGTAGTCGTCCGCATGTCGGGAGTTGATATTGGCGTATCATTCCCGGCATGAATCTCACCTCAATACTAACGATAAGTTTTAAGCAGGGGCATAATTTGAATGACACAGATTGCGAATATAGGTCAGGGCATCTTTATCCGCCAGAATGAGCAGTGTGTCGCCTTCTTCTATAATCGTATTGCCATTGGGCACAACAATATCTTGATTCCGCGCAATCAGGACAATCAAACTCTCATCGGGTAAGCCTAAATTCACAATTTGCCGATCAATGATGGATGAGCCAGTCGAAACCACAACTTCGACAAGCTCATTCCGAATATCAGCGTTATCGCGCAATTCAAATGGATACTGAATCGGCGGCACGTATGGCATCGTAATTCCGAGGTATTTTGCAACGGGAATCAATGTCGAACCCTGTAGCAAAACCGAAATCAGCACCACGAAAAACACAATATTGAAGATCGTATCCGAGCCGGGAATACCCGCTAGAACAGGAAATGTCGCCAGCACAATCGGTGTTGCGCCGCGTAATCCAACCCAGGAAATCATCAACTTATCACGAAAATTAAATTCAGAAAACAACAATGAGAGGAACACGCCGAACGGTCTGGCAACGAAAATCAAAACCACTGCAATGATGATGCCATTCAAAGCAATCGGCGGCAATTGCGATGGGAAAACCAGCAAGCCCAGGGTCAAAAACATGATAATTTGCATCAGCCATGAGAGACCATCATGAAAATTCATCAGACTGTTTTTATGCACGAACTTCTGATTCGCCATCACCAGTCCCACCAAATAGACCGCCAGAAATCCACTTCCGCCAGCTAAAGCAGTTATTCCAAATGCAAACAATACAAAAGCAGCCGTGAAAACCGGATACAATCCATCGGCATCCAATCGCAGTTTATTGATAATTTTCGATGCTAAAAATCCAATCCCGATACCTAACAAAAGTGCAATCGACATCTGCCGCACAAATATCATGAGTAGACTCAAAAACGAGGTTTCCGGTTGCTGAATAATTTCGATAGCGGCAATCGTCAGGAAAATTGCCATCGGGTCATTGCTCCCGGATTCCAGTTCTAATAATGGAACAGTATTTCCTTTTAAAGCGATTTTCTGTGTCCCGAGGATCGAAAATACGGCTGCCGCATCGGTCGCTGCAACAATCGCACCCACCAGAAACGCCTCCGCCGGAGAAAAGTTTAAGAGTGTCATCACAAATCCGGCAACAACCAGTGCTGTAATTAAAACACCTGCCGTCGCCATCAAAATTCCACGTCCGATAATCGGGCGAATTTTGGAAAACGATGTATCCAGTCCGCCGGAAAATAAGATAAAAATCAGCGCAATGACACCCATAGACTGTGCCAGTTGCGGGTCATCAAAATAGATGCCGCCGATACCTTCCGAACCTGCCAGCATTCCGATACCTAAAAATAACGCCAGTGCAGGTAAACTCATTTTTGCCGATAATTTACTGGCAATCACACTGATGATGAGCAATATTGCGGTTGCAAACAAAATCGTTTCAATTGAAGGCATGGGCAATCCCGGTTATTGTATTCAGGTCATATGGAAAATGAAAAAGCTACCGGACAGGAAAATGCCTATCTGATAGCTTGTTGTTTAGTTGTATTTTGTTGGAAGGCAACAATCACTCATCGGATTCTTCGGGAATGGTTTGAGAGATAACCCGTCCCAAGCTAATCAGTGAAATACCATGTGTCCCGCTCCGGCTGACCATGACTGCTTCGACAATCGGCTCGGAAACAGGTTCTTCTGCGACCCATTCAACAATGAAATTCGAACCCCAGCCGCCGATAGTATCCTGTGCTTCAACCAGAAATCCTGTTGTTGCCAGAGGGGAAACTTCAATTGGTTCGGGGACATAGTCGCGGACAAGTTGACCATCGGTATCATAATAACGCACCGATTGAATGATAATAGGCGCATCAAGCTCTGTATTATGAACCGCAAGCGTAACCACCAGTTCATGTGTCAGGTCACGTCCACCGAGCAACACTTCTGAATAGGCAGGAACATAAAGCGTCTGTCCGGTTACGATACGTAAATCACGCCCAGTAACAGCTTGATATGACCCGGTTGTGATCGGTTGATCATAGTTCGCTGGCGCACAGGCTACAAGTAACAGCGTAGCAACTACCGCCAGAAAAGTAGCTATAGATAATTTATTCATTCGCATCCTGAGAAATACTCGACTTCGTATAATTATCAGGGAAAAAGATTAAATTTCCAATTCTACCTCTGCCGGAATGCAATATTTTCAGCAATTACTCAGAAAGCCTGATTTAAATATTTCAACTATAATTACGAAGACAGTCAAAAATCAGGAGAGCGATCATGCAACGATTACTACTTTTATTCATTATATTGTGTGCAGCAACAGAGACAATTATCGCACAGGACGACGATATGCCGGACAATCTCTATTCCGCATGGACAGTGACCGACTTATTAGCAGAAGATGGCGATGAACCTATCGAAAATTTAGTGGCATTTCTCCATATAGACGAAGAAACGATTTTAGAAGTCTGGACGGGTGCTGATGTTATCTATACGTTGCAGGATGACGGCACATATTCCGGTGCGAATTTGCTACCTGTTGGCTACGATTTCTCTGCAACACTGACCATCATTGATGAAGACACCTATGAAACGTTCTCAGAAATATCATCGGGTACATTCACAACGGAAACCAATTTGCTATACGAACGCACTGAAATCGAAATCGGTGTCTGGATAGAACCGGAGCGCGATTTACAGGAATTTTCATTATTTGGCGATTGCATGGGACGGGTCGATGTGTCACCACCACTGGCATTCAGTCAACCCGATCCCATTTTGACGATTCTAATAGATGAAGATGCCGGGGAACTGGTACTTGGCGAAAATGTTCTGACTGGTTCGGGCACCTATGAATTAGAAGAAGAAGACACATTCGGACAATTTGCCCGCGTGACGACACAAACAGCAGTTGTGAGTGAGGACGCAATTGACTTTTCTTTCTATTCGATAGCAGACAGTCGTGACGATTGCGAACTCATTTACGAAACACAATTCCTGCCATTTGATGGCGATTATGAGGACTTCTTTGACCTGGTCGAAGAAATTTCCGAACCCGAAGAAGAATGATAGAATCCAGGGGCGGGTTCTTGCCCGTCCTTCATCTTATAGACACGGGGGTAAAATGGATTTAACAGGGGTCTGGACTGGCGAAACCATCGGCGTGAAAACACGCACACATCACTGGATTATTGTCCAGCAGGATAATATGCTGGATATTTATACACGCTGGCAAAATGCCCGAACATTTGAGGACGATGCTATTTTTAAAGCAGCATTGCGAACAGAAAAGGTTTTTGAAGTGCTTAATGTGCAAGCCGATTCATATGGCGAAATAAGTGATACAGATAATTTTAGGATGCTCCGTTGGGTATGGGGTTTGCATAATGGCAAACTCATCCCGATGTTTGATGTGCAATTCCAGCGCAGTCAAATTCCCCTGGAAAAATTCGAAGTCGATTTTTTGCTAGAACTTTACAAAAACAAATCTTTCCTGAATCGCTTTTAGTCTATATTTGAAAATGTCAAATTTAACGATTCCATTTTTCACAGGGCATATCATGAATCACATCTTTATCCATCGATGCAAGCTAGGCTGTTAGAGGGTAACAATCATCATCCCATCGAATCGCCAGAGTTTCGTCAGGGCATTTGAAAATCAGGTAGATGAACGTCGAAAAACAACTGACAAATGGTTTCCAGACTTCGCCGGGTTCATTCGCACGTTTATATACAACAGGGTCATCCACGTCACCAAGGGGAATCCCCAAAGCAAATGTCCACTGGTTTTCATACCAGAAAATCAGCATGGGATTACGAGGGTCGGCTTTATCGATACGCCAGTCCGTAGCAGACAATATCTGAGCTTGATAGGGAACAGAATTCAATAATTTAGCGTGTTCTTCTAATGAATACCATTCGCGAAATGCTGCTGGCAATCGAATATCGAACTGGATTTCTTTTTGCTCAAGCTGATTAAGGTAAGCTTCTGATAGTAAAGCCTTTATCTTCAAATATCTCAGGGTTGAATCATGATACTCAAGTTCTTTACCCAAAAATTTGTCCTTCAATAAAATAGAGGAAGCATTTTTTATAAGTTGCCCTCAGGTCGTTGTATCCTGCACTATCTATTACACCGGACTGGTCTCACTATCGCTCAAGGATTGTACAACCGTCTCCACAGTCAGCGACTTACTCTCTTCGATGGCTCTGGCAAGGGTTTCAGCAGATAACACATCAACCAGTTCCATCAATAGATTTTCGCTGTCACGTCCGGTTTCGACATCGCAACTCTCATGCAGATTAACAAAACTCCATAATTTTGCTGCCCGCACAGGTTCACCATCTAGCTCAATCAACTTCCCGAGCCATACAATTGACCGTAGCAGAGGTTGCAACGCCCCCTGTCGATGTGCCTGATGGAGCGCAAGATTGAGAATCGCCTTTGCAACATCCAGGTCATTCATACCAATCATTACATCGCCCAGATTACCGAGTGCCAGAGCAACACCGACCCGGTCTTCAATCTCTCCGGCGATTACAATCGCCTGTTCCAGATGGTCGCGGGCTTCCTGTAAATCGCCATCCAGCCGCCGGATAATCAGACCGAGATTATTGTGCATGTCGGCTTCACCTGCACGATGCCGGATTTCACGGGCGATCACGAGCGCATCTTCCGAATATCGTTTCGCCGTTTCATATTCACCGAGGCTCATATACGCCATGCCGATGTTCTGTAAGCTGTTCCCGACACCGAACCTGTCCCCGATTTCCGTTTTAATCCGGCGACTCTCATCATGATACTGTATCGACTCTTCGAACTTCCCGAGTGCCGTCGCAATAATCCCGATGTTGTTCATGACCGCCGCAACACCGTGACGCATCCCGAGTTCTTTACGAATCTCAAGTGTCTCTTCGAACTTGTCCCACGCGCCCTGCAAATCACCCTTTCGATAAGCAACAATCCCGAGTGTATTCAGATCACGGGTGATGCCAATCTTATCATCAATACTCCGGGCAATCTTCAAACTCTCTTCTGCCAGCGACTTCGCTTCATCGAGTTCACCTTTTTCCATATGAACCCCGCTAATAGAGTTCATTATCAGGGCAATCAGATGTTTGTCCCCGGTCTCTTCCGCATAAGTAAGCGCCCGTTGATAATGTTCCATTGCAATGTCGGTTTCACTCTCACGCATCGCCACATGCCCGAGTCCATCATGGCAACGTGCCCGATATGTAAGCGATTGCTGATGGGTCGCGATTCTCAAGCCCGAATCAAAATGGTCTTTTGCGCGGACATGGTTACTCATGTTGAGCGAGATTTCTCCGAGTATCCAGTGTATTTCCGGCAAACGGGCATCTTCTTCATTCGATTGAATCACATCGAGAACACGTATAGCATAATCATGTGTGCCATGAATATCCCGGAAGCGCAATTGTTTGGCAGCACAGTAACTATAGTGAATCTCTTTTTCGACCTCACCTGCAATCGCCCAATGCTGAACAAGAACGGTCGCAAAAGACTCATCGTCGGGATAAACCTGTTCGATCGCCTCAGCCACTTTCCGGTTGAGGGTTGCTTTTTCCTGTTCATCAATCCGTGCCAGCAAACCTTCGCGAATCTTGTCATGTGCGAAGCGATACTGTCCATCTTGAACACTGAACACTGCACTATTCACACAGGCGTTGAGCCAGTTCTCAATATCGACGCCCTCAGCTATATGCCGTATAAGGGTAATATCAACGCTACGCCCGGCAACCGCAGCTAACTGTAGTAATGATTGAAATTCGTCGGGAACGCGCCTGAGACGACGCTCAATTACACGCTGAACACCACCTGCAAAAACGGTAGGCGGCAGAGTCATACGCCCGATGTTATCAAGTGTCCCGGCTTCCTCGGCTAAGGCACGCACGGTCTCTATCAGGAAGAATACATTCCCCTCGGTTTCTTTAGAGAGCAGGTCGATAACCTGTGGCGCACGTCCGGCTGATCCTAACATTGACTCACTGAGATCAGAAATCTCAGCATTATTGAGGCGATTTAACATAATCGACCGCATGTTGGACAATTCTTCCGGCATATCCGGGCGCTCATCACTACGATAGGTCGCTAAGATAAGCAGGGGTAAATCAGCAACTGCATTACTCAACTGCTTGAGGACTTCTGTGCTCTCCGATGTCCATTGCAAATCTTCCATCAGAAGCACTATCGGTTTGCCATAAGTTCGAAACAGCGCAATGATCGCTGCAATCAAGCGTTTTTGAGCCGCATCCTGTTCAACTTCCGAGGCATCACCTATTGGATACCCGAGAATACGATCAAGCTCCGGGCTAATTTCTTTGAGAATAACGGCATCCAATTCACCAATTTCTGTGACCAGCGCCAGACGTTTGACAGGTTCACGCCATAATTGATAGGGCAAGCCACCGCCGAGAACACCTTGCCCTGTAATTGTCAATGCACCCTGTACCATCGCCCGAACCTGCATTTCTCCCAGCAAGCGCGATTTACCAACGCCGGATTCGCCACCGATAAGCCAGGCTGAACCCTGACCATCCAGTGCGTTATGCAACGCAGATTCTAGCTTCTGGAGTTCGTCTTCCCGCCCGACAAATTTTGCCGCGTGCAGATAGCTATTCCAGTTATCACGGTCTTCATCTCTCAAGTCCATCAGTTTTGCATCTGCCAGTGCTTCCATGACACGGGTTGACTGACGATAACGGTCTTTTGATGACTTGGATAAGAGCCGAGCAATAATATCTGCAAACGCTTCACTGATATCGAGTTCATCTATATCAGGCATGGTACGAATCACATCGGTAACGAGTGTCACGACATTTTTTTCATCGAAAGGGTATGCGCCGGAGAAAATTTCGTAGGCAATTAAACCGACTGCATACAAATCCGATGCTTCGGTCGGGGCTTCTCCCTGTAAAACTTCAGGAGCAATATACGCCAGTGTACCGGAAATCCTACCATCTTCTGCGGCTTTGGGATTTTCTTCTGCCAGCCCGAAATCAAGCAACATCAAATTACCTGTTTCATCAACCAGTGCATTTTCCGGTTTGAGGTCACGGTGAATAATGCCGCGTCTGTGCAGATAGGCAAGCGCCTGTAGCATCTGAATCAGCAATTTTATTTTTTCTTGATGAGGTGCATCGCGACCAACCGCCGTGATAGTACGGGCAAAGGGGATGTATTGCATGGTGAAGTAAGGTAAGCCTTTATCGAAGCCATAATCCAGCACAGGAATGATATTGGGATGCCGTAGAGAAGCCAGAGCTTTAAATTCATTCGCCAGTGAAATTTGCAGGTCTTTGCCTTTAGCGCTACTGCCAGCATGAGATGTCACCCGCTTGAGCGCAACAATCGTATCGGTGAGTTTATCCGTTGCCCGGTAAACAGCACCCATACCGCCTTTGCCTAATTTTCCATGTAACTGGTAACGCCCGTTAATCAATTGCGACATAGCCCCTTAGCTTCCCCTATGATGACACGATGGTATCTCACGGATTAGAATCGGATTGTAGTATGTTCAACGCTAATTTGCGAGTATTTCAGGCAATCAGTCCAAACGAATCAGCAGTCCTTCATCCGATTCGACAGTCACACTGCCATCCACATTACCGGAACGGGTGAGCAAGCTATTCATGACAATCTCACCACTACCATCAAATTCGACCTCTTGAGCGCTATCGCCAAAGTTCAAAATGACCAGATGACGCTCATTCTCATGTGTCCGAAGATAGGCAAAAACGTTATCCGGTGCATCAATTGCCTGATAATCGCCCACTGCTAATGAGAGGTGCGTCTTGCGATACCACATCAGTTTACGATACATATTCAGAATCGAAGTTTCGTCTGTTAATTGTGTCGCGACGTTGCGGGTTTGATAGTCCTCATTAACAGGCAACCACGTTTCTACATCACTAAATCCCGCATATCCACTATCATCCCATTGCATCGGTGTACGACAAACATCGCGGGTATGTTCAACGCCGAGATTGATTCCCTGGGGGTCTTGCAACTGATGCTCTTTGATGTCTCCGTTAGGCATTCCAATTTCATCACCCATATAAAGAGTCGGTGTGCCACGCAGAGTCAACAGCATCATGCCAGCCATCCGTGACCGTTTCTCTGTCCCATACCGGGAAGCCAGACGCGGCATATCATGATTGCCCAGCACATAATTTGCCCACGCGCCATCAGGCAGTGCAGCTTCCATTGCATTGATGCGTGTGCGGAAAAAATCAGCATCCCATTGATAGCGTTCCCAATCACCCAGGAAATCAAAGTTGAATGGCATATGGAAATTTTTGTGATATGTCATGCGGGATTCAAGATCGACCCAGATTTCACCGATTGCCAGCGCATCCTGTTCATCTAAAACAGCGCGGATTCGACCATGAACATCATGAATACCATCATAGCTGAATGAATAAATTTGTTTCTGTCCCTGGTAGATGTCATCTGTATTGCGTACTTTTACATCTTCGATAAGCGGTTGATCGGGCATATCAGGGTGTTTCCAGATCATATTGACGACATCCATACGAAAACCATCAACGCCACGATCCATCCAGAAGCGCAACACATCGTGCATGGCTTTTTCGACTTCCGGGTTACGCCAGTTCAAGTCCGGTTGACCGGGGTCAAATTGATGAAAGAAATATTGCTCTGTGTTTTCGTCCCATGTCCACGCTGCACCCCCGAACATGCTGCCCCAATTATTAGGAAGACTGCCATCCGGTTTTGCATCTTTCCATATATACCAGTCGCGTTTGGGATTATCTTTACCCGACCTCGATTCAATGAACCAGGCATGTTCATTGGATGTATGGTTGGGAACGTAGTCGATGATGAGTTTGATATTACGTTTATGGGCTTCTTCGACCAGCTTATCGAACGTGGCTAAGTCACCGAACATCTTATCAACATCGCAGTAATCGGCGACATCGTAACCAAAATCTGCCATCGGAGAAGGATAGAACGGGCTAATCCAGAGTGCATCAATCCCTAGAGATTTTTCTGTGCCATCATTTAGATAATCCAGTTTATCAATGATGCCCTGTAAATCGCCGATACCATCATTATTGCTATCCATGAAACTGCGGGGATAAATTTGATAGACAACGCCTTTTTGCCACCATGCAAATTCTGTCATTTTGGATACTCCTTTTTTGAGAATGAGTGTGATGTAGCAAGTGTTTTCAACTACTTTTTAAGTTTGTGCCGGGTTTTGAAAATTTGCCTGTTTATCAGGGAATAACAGGGGCTTTTTTTCTGAAAAAGGGCATTTTACGTTAAGTTATGGTAAGAAGCGTTTGTTCTTCTTTCAGGCAGATGTGTGTAAATTTTAAAAGAGCGTTCCCTCTCAATTCGCGCATGAACCGGAGGGATAGTCATAGATTATCACGGAAATAGTGTTCGATGTGGTTCATATGCCCGTTGATATGAACGTTCATATCAACGGGCATATGATTTATTCAAGTTCTACAATAAGAACTTCAAACGGTGCAAGCACGAGTTCACCGGCATCTATTGTGCCACTATGACTATCGGTGCTAAAGAGAACTGTGCCTGTCTTATCGCTATTCAATTGCACCGCTTCCTCTGTGAAATTGATTGCCACCATACAAATTTGTGACTCCGCTTCACGCAAGAAAAACAGCGCATTCTCATTATCAGGGTCAAGGTCTTTAAATTTCCCAACCTGCAATGCGATTGTCTCATTCCGCAATGCAATTACCCTGCGGTAAAAATGCAACAGAGAGGACTCATCATCCTGTTGTGCGGCAACATTAACTCCTGCTGCATGATTATCATGGACGGGCAACCAGGTTTTTACATCTACCGGACTGAACCCGCCGTTCGCACTACCATCCCATTGCATCGGGGTGCGACAACGATCACGCGAAAATTTGCCAAGTTCTTTCAGAATTTGCTCATCACTGAAACCATCAGCCGAACGAATGCGGTAATAGACCTCACCGACCATATCACGTAATTCATCCATGCTCTGGATAGCATAATCTTCCATGCCAATTTCTTCACCGTAGTATAAGAAGGGAATACCTTCCAGCAGAAGTGGCAATGCGGCTCCGATACGGGACAGTGCAGCACTATGTTCGCCACTGGCAAAATGTGTCCTTACCCGTGATTGATCATGATTGTTGAGCGTGTTGCTCTGCCATGCACCTGCTGGAATTTGCTCACACCAGCTTGTATGTAAGGAGCGCACAATCGGTGCTGTTAGAGTTTGTTGCACTGTGAGGTCAAAATTGAAGATGCTGTGCAGTTGATTCGTGCCATCCCCCAAAAAACGTAAATCTGATGATTCGCCTACAAGAAAACGATTTTCGTATTCGTCGATGACATCACGAAATTCGCTCATTAAGTCGAACACTTCAGGCAAATCATGCTGATACTGGAATAAATCGTGCATCATACCTGTAAAATCAGATTCTTTTTCACCTTCGTCATGAATCCAGAATGCACTTAGCACCTCAATGGCATTGTATTTACTGGTATGCGGTGGAAGCTCAGGGTCTTCATATATAGTGCCAATCGCATCCAGACGAAAGCCATCGACACCCATATCAAGCCAGAAACGTGCAGCATCGAACATCGCGGCTTTTACCTCCGGGTTGCGCCAGTTGAGGTCAGGCTGTTCTTTGAGGAAGTAGTGATAATAGTATTGTCCGCTTGCCTCATCGTATTCCCATGCAGAGCCACCAAAAATCGCTTCCCAGTTGTTGGGCGGCTCGCCATCTTTACCATCGCGCCAGACATACCAATCGCGTTTGGGGTTATCACGGCTTGATTTTGACTCCTGAAACCACTGATGTTTATCCGAGGTGTGATTCAACACAAGGTCGAGAATGAGTTTCATATCACGCTTATGGATTTCATCGAGCATTGTCTGGAAATCGTCCAGTGAGCCATAGTCGGGTTCAACAGCCGTGTAATCAGCAATATCATAACCGACATCAATCTGTGGTGAGGGGTAATGCGGCGATAACCAGATCCCCTTTATGCCTAACCATTGCAAATAATCTAACTTGCTGATGATACCCGGAATATCACCGATTCCGTCGCCATTGGCATCAGCAAAGCTACGCGGATATATCTGATAAAAAACGCCAGTTTCCCACCATGTAAATTCTGTCATACATTAAACTCCTCATCCATAAACAATAAAGGCGCAGTATACTGCGCCCCTACAAAAAAGCTATTGTGAAAAATTTTACAATTATCCTTTAACCGCACCTGCTGTCAGACCTTGAATGATACGACGCTGGAAGATTAATACCAGGAAGACCAGAGGCAAGGTCACGATAACAGTTGCCGCCAGAGGTTCAGCAATCGGTTCTTCGCGTGAAATTGACCCGCTAAAGTTTACGATTGCAACAGGCACAGTGAAGGCTTCTTCATTAATCACTGTGAATGTTACTGCCAGCAAATACTCATTCCATGCACCAATGAATGCCAGTAGCCCGGTTGTCACCAGTGCTGGAGCAGTCAGGGGCAAGAGAACCATGTAAAACGTCTGGAAGGGTGTTGCACCATCGACCAGTGCTGCCTGTTCGAGTTCACCCGGTAAGCCTCTAAAGAAACTCACCAGTACCCAAACGGTGAAAGGCAGCGTGAAAATCGGATAGGTGATGATGAGCGCCGAGAGCGACCCGAACACCCCTAACTCCCTCGTAATCGTAAACAAGCCCGAGAGGATAGAAATTAAGGGGAACATCGTCATCGCAAGCACCAGATAGAGCATCAGCGTTCGACCCCTGAATTTCAGGCGTCCGATAGCATAAGCGGCGAATGACCCGACGACCAGTGAAATGACAACCGTGATGCTGGAAACCAGCGCACTGTTGAATAGACCGCGCATGAAAGATAGATTACGGAAAACACCACGATCAACCGTTTGATTCAGAATCGGGTCGGTGGCTTCTCCCCAGTAATTGTTAAAGACAACACGGTTCGGGAAATAAGTTGCCGGAGGACTCTTGATTTCTGATTCACTTTTGAATGATCCTGCAACAGCCCAGTAAAAGGGAAACAGTGTAAACAGCAAGATTAAAACAATGAGTATCCAGAACCCGACCTGACGGGCTATTTTGACATATTGATTCTCATACATTAGTCTGTCTCCACTCCTAGCGCACGTACATAGATAACGGTGAATATCAGAATGATGATAAAGATTGTCACCCCGATAGCCGATGCGTAGCCGAATTGTTGTTGTTCAACCAGAACGAATTGATTGTAAGTTGCCATAGATTGCAATTGTCTACCAAGCAATACCTGGAAGACATCGAAAGCACGGATGGAATCCAGTGTACGGAAGACAAGGGCAACTGCGATTGTCGGACGGAGTAAGGGAAGTGTCATGCTAAAGAATTGACGAACCGGTCCCGCACCATCAACATCTGCTGCTTCATAAATATCTTTTGGAATTGTTTGTAGACCTGCCAGCAAGAGCAATGCCATGAATGGTGTTGTTTTCCAGACATCAACAAAAATCAGTGACCAGATTTGTGTGCTGGAATCAGCTAACCACGCAATCGGTCTATCAATCAAGTTAAAGCGCACAAGAATATCATTGATAAGCCCGGTACGGTTATCAATCAGCATGTATTCCCACAACTTCGCGGAGACCACTGTTGGAATCGCCCAGGGGACGAGCATTGCGGCACGCATCAAACCCTGACCGGGGAATTTGGAATTAACCACCATCGCGATAATCATCCCGAGAACAAGTTCTGCGAGAACAGCAAAGAAGGTGAAGAAGAGCGTATTACCCACCGCAATATAGAAAGCTGCATCACGGGCACTGAGAATATAGCGATTACCGAATAAATTGATCGTGCTAACACGGGAATAATTCTGGTACGCCTCGCCAACCTGTTCCCGGATATTTTGATAGACTGTTTCTTCACTGCTTTCAAGGCGTGTAACGGTTACATCAATCGTGTCAAAAGAATTGAAACCTGCAACACTCACATCATCGATTGTGTCATCATTTTCTACATTGAATTCAGTTTCAACGATTGCGCTTAATTCATTACGAAGCACCGGGTTACGAATACGATAGGTATTCAAGCCACCGAGACTAACATCATCGACATAATTCAAATCTTCGCCGGATAAATCCAGCCCTTCAAATGTGCTGAGACGGTCTGTGACGGTAACTTCCTGCGTTTCACCATCAACAGTAACTTCGACAACACCACCTTCAAGCATACTGACGATTTCAACAGCACCAACTTCGCCTTCGCTTTCTTCTGCAAGGGTTGATTCGACTGCGGCAGTCAGGGCAGTTGCAAAGCTTTCATTTTCTTCAAGTAGACGATTTAAGGTATCCACCTGGAAAAAATCCAAACCCACATCCAGAGTAGCTGGCTCTAAGGCTTCGATACTATCCAGATCAATTTCGACACTTTCATCAGTTTCTACTTCATTTTGAACGATGCGGGTGGTGCATTCATCAGCTTCATCGCGTACACAATCAACCTGATCCAACCTGAAGCTCAATAAGCGCGTATAATTCTGGACGCCAACGAATTGCACAACTTCATCCTGACTTCCGGCAAAGGTGCGGTCAGTCAAACTACCGATGAATGTACGTTCAAGTGGGCGGGCTGCAACCAGAATCAAGATAACGACTGTCGGGATTAAAAGATTCCATGCGACGAGGCTTTCACGGCTAGCGATCGTTTCTTCGCCATTATCGTAAACAAGATCACGATTTTTTGTTAACCACCACCAGACCGCGCCGGTTACTGCTCCGAGAACAACCAGCCCGATAATCAGCGTAAAGTTCAAGGGCAATCTATCTTCTGCGGCTACAGAAATATTGGTGGTAACGATCTGAAATATATGGACAAAGATGATGATAATTGAAAATACCATCGTCCAGAACATTGTTAACTGTGCCCATCCCGAGGTGATAATGTCACGCTGGAATAGCTTTACAGAGTAATATACAAAACCTATACCCAGACCAAATACCAGGAAGGGGATGATAAGCCCGTAGCTATCGAGAAAATTTAAAATTGTTGTATTGAATGTATCTGCTTCAGATATATCTGGATTATTTAGCACACTATAGATAAAGACACCGATAATACCGATGCCAAGAATCGCGAATAGGGCAGCAATGATATTACCAATCAGCCGATCCTGTTCTGACGCGACACTTTTAATTGTAGTTTCGCTCATTCCGCCTCCAACACAAAAAGTTCTTTTTAAAAATTAGCTGTTATTCCCATTCTTTGATAATGCTTTTATCGACCATGTTGTAGTAGTACACGACCAATTTGATTTTGAGACTATTTTTGGCGGATGGAATGTATTCCATCCCTACGCAAGCCTTGATTTTACAGGTGTTTTGTAGGGTTGAGATATATCTCAACCGATTGTAAATAACATCAAAAATTTTTTGGTCATGTTGTTGCATCAGGTTGTAGCAAAAAGGGGAGTGCTTAGAACCAATGCCTAACACTCCCCTTCATTTTTACTTTATTTCAAAGATGAAGCGGCAAATTACATATCTTCAGCTAAGAAATCTTGAAGTGCCGCATCAAGTTCTGCGAGACCTTCTTCAACACCAATTTCACCTGTGAGGATGTCATGGATACCGCTTGAGAAAATTGCGCTTGCTTCTGCGTAACGATCACCTGTGATGACAGATGGACGTGGATATGCAGTTGCAAGGATCGGACCTGCTGCGTTGAACAGTGCATCTTCTGCTACGAGAGCATCTTCATAAACAGCCGGGCGGCTTGGAAGTTGACCCTGTACCAGAGCACGGTTACGTTGTTGTTCGAAGCTGGTGAGGTATTTAGCGAATTCAACAGCCGCAGGAACATTATCGCTATAGCTGCTTACAGCAATCTGCCAGCCACCGAGACATGCAGCCACACGGTTGCCACCTGTCGGGAGCGGAACCCAGCCGATGTTGCCAGCAACAGGGCTATCTTCTGCATTACCGAGGTTAAAAGCATATGGCCAGTTACGCATGAATGCTGCGTTACCACTCTGGAATACGTTACGGCTTTCTTCTTCCTGGTAGGTTGTTACACCTTCAGGGCTGATACCGCCAACCCAGCCAGCAGCGCGTTCAACCAGTGCTGCGAATGCAGGATCGGTTACGTTAACTTCGCCATCAACGGTGATGAAGGAATCGCCTGTTGTTGAAACGAGCCATTCATGTGCATCACAGGTCAGACCTTCGTAGTCGTTACCCTGCCATACATAACCGGTGAATTCATCGTTACCTTCTGCAACTTCACCTTCTTGAATGATAGCTGCTGCTTCTTCGAGTTCTTCCCATGTGGTAGGAAGTTCGAGACCATATTTATCCATCAAGTCTGTGCGGTAGTAGAGACCTGCTGCATCAGCAAAGAATGGAATCGCGACAAGTTTACCGTCAACTGTCTGACCACCGACCATGTCTGTGAAGAATTCACCAATTTCTTCTTCGGTGAAGTATTCATTCATATCGACAACGTGAGGTGCAATGATTGCAGGCCAGATTACATCAACCTGAAGTACATCAATGTCCGGGCTTTCTGCTTCGAAGAATTGCAGATAGAGGTTCAGACGTTCTGTTGCACTATCCGGCATTTCGAGAATTTCGATAGTAACGTTCGAGCAGGTTGCTTCGAAGATATCAGCGGCAGCGCGTGCGATTTCACGTTCTGCACCAACTGCACCACCTGCAAAGCTCAATGTTGCTTCACCTTCAGGGCAGGTAATGCTATCACCTGTCAATTCCGGCAGTTCATCTTGAGCGAGAACAGTAGGGACTGCGAGGGCGGCAAAGACTGTTGCCAGTACCAGTAATAAACGGAATGCTTTGTTAGACATTCACAAACTCCCTTTGTACTATAATTTTAAATTTGTACATATACATACAGCTTGATATGCACAGGTTATATTATGACAAAATTTTAACATATGTGAAATTTTTTATGCAAGTTGCACAAATATGTTGCAAAACCTTGAAGTATTTTTTGGAAACGTTTCCGATATTAGCCATTTTATCCCTGAGATATTGATATTCTATAGAGAAGATGAATAAATCGTCCGGGGATTTTGCGCTAAAAAGTGACAATTTGATCTGTGAAGAATGAACAAAGCAGGTACGGCTCACATATCTCACCGTACCTGTGAATATCTCACATTTGAGGATTAATCCGTATCTGGTTGAAAATTTCCGGTTGAATACCGAGCAATGTTTCAGGGTTGGATGACATATCATCTGCCGTATAAGAGGGGACACCGTAAGTTGTCACGGTCAGAATATTGCTTTCTGCCTCAATGTCAAATTCTGTCCAGCCAAAACTATGCCCGGCAGCCCAGCTACCTGTGAGCAATTCATAGTCAATTGAAGAGTCTTCCAGACCGAGTTGTCTCAAACGCTGTGTGAGCAAAATGTAGCGATTGAATACACTTTCGACAACAGCATCTTTATCATGAATATCACCGTTATTATAAGCATCTCTTTCATAAGGCAGCAGAACATTTAGCTCATTGATCAATTCCATAGCCGCCTGACCCGATGGGGGATAGTAAGCAACGGGTCCGGTCGTGATTTCCCACTGCGAGGTATCAATCAGGTCGCCACCCGCTTCAGTCTGATAGGTGAGGGCATTAATAAAAGTTGAGTGAATATCGGCGGCAACCCAGACCACATTTTGAATGCCATTGTCTTCAATGAATTTTAAAACTTCGGTGCGTTCCGGCGCATAACCTTCCCAGCGATCTTCACCTTTGAGCCATGCCAGTTGCTGAATGGGACCCGGCATCATCACAAATTTCCAGACGATACCGCGTTGCTGTGCATCGAGCAAATCACGTTTTAAATCCTCTACCTGAGTTCGTCCGAGCATGGTGCGTCCCGGTTGCCAGACATCCTGCTGCCATTGATCGCGGGAACCCGCACTGAATAGATTATCCATTTCTGCAACCTGTATATCACGGAAAGAACGATGATCTAACATGAACACGGCGGCTGTTTCACCCTCACGGACATAACGATACAATTTCGGATGACCTTCCATACGCGGATCATCTGTCCCTTCATAGATTAAATCTTCCAGGGGATTGTATTCCGCAAAAGTTGCCATGCCGATACGATAGAGGTCTGTCTCATTAATATGCTCAGCAGTCTCGCGGCGAAAATCGCGGAAATCTGTCGGGGACGCCCAACCTGCGAAGTCATTGCGTACTTCATGGTCATCAATCGTTGCATAAATTGGCGTGGATGCCCGCAATGCTGCCAGATAATTTTTGGAGAAGCGCGAACTATAAACTTCATTATGCTTGACACGAAAATCACTGACTGTGAAGGCTTCCTCTGCTGGAAAATCTATAGAAGGGTGGTCGGAATAAATGGTATCCCCATGTGCAACGAAAAAATCGAGATCACGCTCAACAATATTTGCGATAGCGATATAAGGACGTAATTGTCCGAGCCAATCCCCGGAAACACCGAAACGTAATCCGGCTTGCCCTGACTCTGCGAGTGTACGAAATTGTCCTTCCAGTTGATTATCAGCAGCATCCGTAACCTGGTAACGATAAGCTGTTCCGGCATTTAAGCCAGAAATCATCACTTTGACAGGTAACATCGGCTCTGTTACATCTGCTGAAGTTTCCGTAATGAGTGTTCCGTTACTATCAAATACCTGAAAGCGGACAGTTCCCGCTACAGTTGAACGTGTCCACAACATAGCTGTTGTCTGCGTGACATCACCCGAGGCAACACCATTCGGTAGTGTTTCCCGCGTATATAAGGAAGCATCCCCTGAATTTGTACTCTGAGCCTGTGCCTGTTTTGCATTAATCCCGGCAGCAACCGCCCCGAGCATCCCCCCGGACATCAATTTCATAAAATCACGGCGGGAAAGTTCCAGATTAAAGGTACGCTTAACTTCTGCACTGATATAGTCAAAGATTTGTTCGGCGTTCGTGAGTTGCTCTGACATCCCTGTTCCATTTCATTTATCAAGACATTTAAGGTCATTATAACGATAAAACCCCCGGTGTATGTACTGCGTTAAGTCATCGTTGTGCTTGCGATAGATCACCTCATCCAGGCATGAGAATAAAGTACCGGACTGCACAACGTCTACCAGAAATTAACACAATACGAATTGATAATTAATTCCATAAATCGCCATTTTGTGATATTTATATGAAATATATTGTAATATTCAGGTGTAAAAAATATATAAAGAATAAACCTTAACGCTATTTACCTTAATATCACAATAGAATGATAGTAAATCAGCCATTATTCAGGGCATATCATTAATTTCTGCACGATTGTCAAGAAAATGTGTAAGAAAATAAAAAAGTTGATAATAAATAGATATAATCCGCAAACTTAACGGTAAACATGTAACATCTTAAGAAGCGCGACGGTTATTAGGGTGAATCAATTTTTGATTGCGCGAAAGATAGGTCTTATCCCGAAAGGTCATAGAGAAGGAATTATCGATGTACAAGCTACGGAATTATAGAAAACAGGAAAGTGGACAAGCCATCCTGCTCATCGCAGTTTTGATGGTTGCTTTAATCGCCTCGCTTGGTCTGGCGTTAGATGGCGGTGGAATGTTTTTGATGTATCGTGATGTGCAAAATGCAACCGATGCCGCAGGATTAGCTGCCGCATATGATTTATGCACCAACGGCGACCCTGAATATGCCGCACGACAATCAGCCGAACTCAATGGATTTGTAGACGGCACGGATAACGTCATCGTTGATGTTGAACATCCGGTGACCAGCCGTACTGATCTTGCGAATCCGGCAGAGCAATATGTGCTGATCAATATTTCTTCCGAAAAACCATCTTACTTCATCCAGATCGTTTACGGTGGACCACTCCGTGTATCAGCATCAGCACTTGTACGCTGTCAACCCGGTTCAGATTTTGGTTTCCCTGCCAATTCAGCCGTAGTAGCACTTTCCGATTGTAGTGACGGCTCATCACCTATCCGATATGGTGGTTCATCATATACCGGTATTCAGGGAACAGTGTTTTCAAATTGCACCGATAGTGACAGTATCTGGGTACGTGGTTTTGTCGGCGTTGAAGGAACAGTGTGTACAATTGGAGACATCCGCTACAATTCAGGTCGTATCATTCATGAAAGTCCCGAAATTCTCACTGAAGATGATTGTCCCTACGATCAGATTACAGGTGACGAACTGGCAGATCCTCTCGGTCTCAGTGATATGAGCGGCACAGAATTATGCGGGTCACTCGGTCTTGATGAGCATGGTGATCCAGTTCCAGCACCGGCACTCGATTCTGGCTATAGTTCACCTCCGGCTGTTATTGATGACCCGCATACGGTTGGAAATGACTCTGACACATCAACATGGGAACAATGGTATCCGGGGCATTACTCTACAATCGATATACCCTCGAATCGATACGCATTCCTGAACCCCGGTGTTTACTGCGTATCAGGGGATGTAGATGTGAAGGGTGGCTTATATGGTGAAAATGTACTCATCTATCAGGATTGCACCGGTTGTACCTTCAAATTTAATGCCAACGCGGATGTACACTTAACCCCGATGGGCAGTGGCGATTATGAAGGCTTGCTGGTTTACTCCAGAAGCGAAAACAGGACAAATGGTAATAAATTCAATGGTTCCAACAATATGGATATCTACGGAACCATGTATTTCCCACAATCAACCTGTGAAATCGCGGGTAGCGCCGGAAATTATGTCTACGCACAATTCGTCTGCTGGGAGCTAGAATTTACAGGTAATTCGGAATCAATTATCGCTTATGACCCGGCATCCGTTTACAGCCGTCCAGCACAATTCGGTATCGAAGAATAAGTTCCAGCAACAATGAAAATCTCAGAAGAGTGTCCTGTATTGAGGACACTCTTTTTCCAGAAATTGCTTGATTTATAAGAGACAAATAATCATTTATTAAGTGAATTATCAAAAGTTTTTAGCCAGAGAATCTCATCTGATGTAGTGGCGCACCGGCAGTGTGCAGCTACAATAACTAAAGATTTTCAGTAACTTACCTGGTTAAAAAAGATATAAAAAAGAATTATCCTCCAGGCATTTCAGGACATAGGATTGTGTCAAGATCCTCACATTTCCTGCCTTTTTGGGTTCAAATCGAATATCTGTACAATATAGTAACACCCGCGTTTAAATATTTTCCGTTATACTAAACGCAAAAAGGGTCTATTGAAAGATATTCGAAGGTCTATTCCTCATGAAAAAAATAACTCTGCATAGAGAAAGAGAACAGGGGCAGGCTATCCTGTTGATTGCTGTTTTAATGATGGCATTAATTGCTATCCTCGGTCTCGCAATCGACGGCGGTGGTATGTTCCTGTTGTACCGTGATATTCAGAATGCGACCGATGCCGCAGGTCTGGCGGCTGCATACGATTTGTGTAGCGGGGGTAGTGCTGAAGACTCCGCAGAACGTTCAGCCGAACTCAATGGCTTTGATCCAGATGTAAATCCAGAAGTCTCTGTTGATATCGAACATCCGGTTTATAGCCGTACCGATCTTAGCGGGGAACCGGAAGAATATGTACTGATAACCATTTCAGCCGAAAAACCGTCTTACTTCATTCAGGTCGTTTATAGCGGACCACTCCGTGTTTCAGCGACAACACTTGTACGCTGTCAGCCCGGTATCGTTTTTCCGTTTCCATCAAATTCAGCCCTGGTAGCACTGTCGGATAGCTGTAGTGCTAGTGACCCTGCTATTGATTTCCAGGGTACATCCTATACCGGTATCCTGAACAGCACCATTTATTCCAATTGTACCGGAGCCAATAGCATTAATTTCACCGCACCAACCGGTATTGCAAACGGAACCGTATGTACTCCGGGAACCTATACAGGCTCAATAAGCCAGGTTAATTCTTATCTTCTTGAAGGTACGGATTGTCCTTATGACCAGTTAACGCCGGAGGAACAGGCTGATCCCCTGGGGTTGGATCATTTAAATTCTATGGAACTCTGCGGTAGTGGTGGTCTTAATCTGAGTGGTGATCCGGTTGACGGAATCGATACAGGCAAAACAGTTGCGCAGGGCGCTATTATTGACACCAATACCACCCCGGAAAATGATGCAGATACATCAACATGGGAACAATATTATCCCGGGAATTATACTGAGATCGATATCGAAGCCGGTCAGTATGCCTTTTTGAATCCCGGTGTTTACTGCATCTCGGGCAACGTAGATGTCGATGGTGGCTTGTATGGTGATGGGGTATTCATTTATCACTCCTGTGCAAACGTCTCACCTAATAGTAATTGTACATTCAGATTAGATGTAGACTCCGATACGAGATTAAACCCTCCGGCTAATGGCGATTATGAAGGCTTACTGACTTTTTCCAGAAGCACTCATCGTGGCAGTGATAATGCGTTCAACAATCAAGAGCGTATGGATATTTTCGGAACAATCTATATGCCAGCAGCCTCCTGTTCCCTGGATGGTGATGGCGCCGCTTCCCATATCTACGCCCAATTTATTTGCTGGGATCTGTATAATGGTGGTAATAATGAAACGATTTTCCAGCATGATCCGGCAGCAACTTACCAGCGTCCGGCACGATACGGCATCGAAGAATAAGCCAAATCAACCAATCTAGCTAACCACAGGAGTGTCTCTATATGAGGCACTCTTTTTTGTTTCAGGCAAGAAGCACCATCCGTCCGGCAGTAATTCAAGATAATATTACGACAACTCACAGGTGAAAAATCATGTTTGACCTGTCCGGCAAAAATTCTCCTTGCATCGACATATTTCATCCGGGATATCAAAAATCCGGCGCGAAAGTCAATAAATTCGCAGGGTGTACTTTAGTCCCGGAAGTTTGTAAAAGTTAGAACATATCAGGTACGAATACCCTGAAACGGTTAATAAATTACAACTTTTATTACAGGTACTAAAGTCACACTATTAAGCAAAACGGGCATTTTTCCCTGTATACTGCGGGTGTGATCGTAAATTACAGGTCACATTTCGGAAATCACACATTACGTTTTATTCTCATACTGTAAAACGTAGCAATTAGCACTCAGGTCAAATTGTTCCCGGAAAGGGCGCATTGGGTAGCTAATAAGTGAACAGGGGAAAAACAATGAAAACTTTAAACCGTTCTATTCGTCCTGTGTATGTTGTTGGATTCATCGTCACCACGATAATCTTCATTGCTGCATTGATGTTGCTCTATCCAACAACAGCACAACAAACTGAATTCGTCACCGTCTATCCACAGACAAATGACGATTACTTCACCAATCCGGGCATTGGCTGGCAACGCATGGAATACAATAATCCGCCACTGCTGGAAGAAACTGTCACCTATCCAACCCGTGAGGATATTAGCTGGCAATCTCTCAATCCCGGACAGGGTCAATATGACTGGTCAGCCCTCGATACAAAAATGCAGCGTGCGAGTGATAACGGACAGTTATTCTCTTTCCGTATCTATACCATGCAGGGTGAGAGCTGGGGTGGTCACCATGTGCCGCAATGGGTACTGAACATCGACAACAGTATCATCCAGGGCGGCGACCCGAATTATTCCAATTGTACCTATCAAACATACTGGGGCATGTTCGTCAACGAATTGCGTCTCCGTTATGATGGTAATCCGAACATCGCCTTCATTGATATTAGCGGCTATGGCAATTTCAATGAATGGAGTTGGACTGATGACCAGACATTCTGGGATGATGATTACATGAACCCGGGGTCACTTGATGGACAGGCACGGGTACGTCTCGCTGATATGTTTATCGGTGGTAATGACAATAGCCATAGCTGTGTTGATAGCAATGGCAATACACAGAACACCTCTTACAATTATATCGGCTTCCAATCGACACAACTGGTCATGCCTTTCGCAGGAATTCAGCAGAGTACCCGCTATGTTGCTGTCCGTCGTAATGATGTTGGTCTTCGCTATGATTGTCTGGGACGTGATGCCACACTAGATAAAATCGACGATGTCATTGAAGATATCTGGCGCACGGCTCCGATTGTCTTTGAATTTTGCTCTAATTTGAGTACCAGTGTCAATGTGATGAATACGGCTGAAAATCTGCTGAATCTATCACACGGGGTACTGATACACGAAAATCTCGAAGAACCCCGCGATGAATTACCTGTAGAACGTCTGCTCACCAATGTTGGCTATCGTTATCAACTGTCACAGGCAGTCTATGATAGCAATGCGGCTGCGGGAGATACCATCAGCGTGTCGATGTCATGGCAAAATGTCGGAACATCACCTGCTTATACCAGCATGGGCTATGACTTTGCCCTGCATGTCTATCTGCTTGATAGCAACGGAAATACAGTCGTTGACCATACATCCAACGCAACTGTTACCGCCTGGATGCCCGCACATCCGTTACCGGGTGACGCACCATTCTATTTACTCGGTGAACAGGTACAAATTCCAGAGAGCCTGCAAGATGGGGATTATGAATTGCGTGTTGCCATTATCAACACCGTCACCAATGAGCCAATTAATCTCGCCATTCAGGGTGGGGATGCCCTCGGGCGTTATCTCGTAGGGGATGTCAGTGTTACCAATATGGTGCCACCGACGATCGAACCAACAGCAACTATCACACCAACATTGCAACCGACCGATGTTCCGGCGACTGAAGAAACACCAGCAGAAGAACCTGCAACAGCTGTCCCGACAGATGTACCACCAACAGACATTCCGCCGACGGATGTTCCGGCGACTGAAGAAGTATCAGAATACATCTATCTTGCGGAAGTCAGTGCAGAAGTGCGGCGTATCCGTAACAATGACTGGGTTGCACGCGGGAGAATCCGGGTGCGCGACCATAACAATTCGAATGTATCCGGTGCTGTCGTGACCTACAGCTGGGATAATGGAACACTTCAAACCTGTGTAACCAATAGCAACGGTTTATGCCTGCCGCGCAAAACACGTATCCCGATGGATCAAAATGCGACATTATCCGTCACAGGCGTTTCATATCCTGATTTGCCTTATGAATCAAAACATAACTCAACTGAATTGAGTGCTACAGCATCGCTGAATCCTGTTACCGAAGAACCAACGACTGTACCGCCAACGGCAACCAACATTCCGCCGACAGCGATTCCAACGCAGATTCCAGCGTCACCAACAATGATACCGACGCAGATTCCACCAACACAGGTTCCGCCGACAGCGATTCCGACTCAAGTACCACCAACAACGATTCCACCAACGGCGATTCCGACTCGAGTACCACCAACACCGATTCCGCCGATAAACGTTCCACCTGTAACCGGGGACTATGTCTATATCGCGGATATGAGCGGACAATCCTGGTCAAGCGGGGGAGGCTGGACAGTCTACATTGATATTACTGTTGCTTTAGCTGATGGCGACGAACCTTCAAGCGCAACAGTGACCGGAGTCTGGCATGACGGTACACCCTTTAGCTGTAATGCAAGCTGGGGATGGTGTGGCGCACGTCTAACAGGAATTTCAAATTCTGTTAATACCGCAACACTCACGATTACCAATGTCTCCTATGCCGGACATAATTTCAACCCGTCGGCTGGTGAATCAAGTATCTCCGTCACCCGCTAAATCATAGATCAACAAAACAAAGCCATCTGACAATTTCAGGTGGCTTTTTGCGTTCCGAGCATTTTCGATAGAATGCGCTCAGTCCCTGTCCTCATTTCCGGGCAATGTCTGCTGGATGACCTCCGAGAGATGCGATATATCGAGTGGCTTCTGCAACCATGCAATCACAGCCGATTCAATATCCGGTGTGATCGTGACATTCTGATGAAACCCGCTCATCATGATAATCTTCGGTTTCGGGAAGTAGCGTTTCAAACGGCGTACCAGTTCAATCCCATCCATCTGCGGCATGACGACATCGGATAAAACCAGTTTAACCTGTTGCCGATTGGCATCATAAATTGATAGGGCTTCCTCACCATTGGTCGCTGTTAATACTCGATAATCCAGCGATTGCAACAAATCCGAAATCGCTTCCCGTAAATCAGGGCTATCCTCCACCAGGAGAATTGTTTCACCCTGACCTCTATCGAGTTTCATTTCGCCATTCTGTTCCACTGATGTCGCTTCGCCCTGTGCAGCCGGAAAATAGATACTAAAGGTCGTACCTTTGCCTGTCTCACTTGCAACAGTGATAAAGCCCTCATGTTGATGCACAATCCCGTGTACCTGCGCCAGCCCTAAACCTGTGCCTTTGCCCACTTCTTTCGTGGTGAAGAAGGGTTCAAAAATATTGGGGAGATGTTCCGGTTTGATACCCTGTCCGGTATCAACAACATCCAGTTGAACCCAACGTCCGGTAGTCATTTCAGGAATCGGGGGCGTCACATCTCTATCTAACTGGAAATGCTCCAGACGGAAGCTCAATTTACCATTTCCTTCGATGGCATCGCGGGCATTAACTGCCAGATTGGTAATGACCTGCTGGAATTGGGTCGGGTCAGCACTAACAGCGAATTCACCTTTTGTGTAACTGAAGGCAACTTCAATGCGTTCGGGAATCGTGCGTTGCAAGAATTTAATCAACTCACTCAGGAGAATACGTAAATCCAGAATAACAGGTTCACGAACCGAGCGACGGCTAAAGTCAAGAATCTGTTCGATGAGATTTGCTGCATGTTGTGCCTGTTTTTGAATACGTTCCAGTTTGCTGCGCTCATATTCTGTCAAATGCGGGGAGCGCAAAACAAGGCTACTATCCAACATGATAACACCCATCACATTATTGAAATCATGAGCGATACCTGCTGCCAATTGTCCGACGGCTGCCAGTCGTTCCTGGCGGATTCTCGCCGCTTCAAGTTGTTTACGTTCGGCAATTTCCTGCTCAAGTTCGGCGGTACGCTCTTGAACGAGGGTTTCCAGATGATCACGATAACCGGCTAATTCCATTTCGGTCTCTTTACGGTCAGTAATATCCCGTGTAATCCACAGAATACGTAGTTCTTCGGCATCGCCTACATTCCAGGGAGCAATCCGTCCTTCATAGAAAACGTGTAAACCTGTTTTCGTTGTGATGCTATATTCAATTGTCTGCATTTCATCCGTTTCGAGTGTTTCACGTATTTTTCCCAGGCAAAAATTAGCAAATTCATCGGGATAAACATCAGTCAGTTTTTTACCAATAACATCGTCAGGCGGTGGCAGTCGTGTTCTGATGTGTTGCTTAATGAGGCTGACATAACGACCTTCCTCATTGATGACCACTGCACGATCCGGTAATATATCGACAAAGGTTCGCAAACGTTCTTCACTTTCAACCAGGGCTCGTTCCGTCTCTTTTCGGTCAGTAATATCCCGTGTAATCCAGAGTACCTTTTTTGTATCATCACCGGCTATTTTCCAGGGGGCAATCCGCCCAGCGTAATAGACCCTGGTATCGTCTTCCATAAAATCATATTCAATGACCTGCATTTCATCTTTTTCGAGTACTTCATGAATTTTTGCAAGGCAGAAATCGGCGAATTCCAGTGGCAGAATATCATGCAATGTTTTGTCAACAACATCATCCGGTTGCTCTATTATGGTGTTGCTTGCCAGCTTAATCAGGCTAACATAACGACCTTCCTCATTGATCACCACTGCACGATCCGGTAGCATTTCGACAAAAGTTCGCAGACGTTGCTCACTTTCGACCAGAGCGCGTTCCGTCTCTTTACGGTCGGTAATATCCCGTGAAATCCACAGAATACGTCTTTCGTCAGTATCGCCTACATGCCAAGGTGCAATGCGTCCTTCATAGAAAACATGTAAGCCCGTTTTAGTAACCACATCATATTCAATTGCTTGCATCTGATTTTTTTCGAGTGTTTCATGGATTTTTTCCATACAAAATTCAGCAAAATGTGAAGGGAAAATATCGAAAACAGTCTTACCGGGAACATTGTCCGGCTGTGGTAATCGTGTTCTGGTATGCTGCTTGATGAGATTAATATAACGACCCTCCTCATTGATGACCACTGCGCGATCCGGTAGCATTTCGACAAAAGTTCGCAGACGTTCTTCACTTTCTTTCAGTGCCTGTTCCGTCTCCTTACGGTCAGTAATATCCCGTGAAACCCAGAGTACCTGTTTTGTATCGTTATCACCTATTTTCCAGGGAGCAATACGTCCCTCATGATAAACCCGTATACCGTCTTGAATAGAATCATATTCAATCACCTGAATTTCGTCTTTTTCGAGTACTTCATGTATTTTCGTCAGGCAGAAATCAGCAAATGATTCCGATAGTACCTCATGCAATGTTTTACCAATAATATCCTCTGATTGTTTCAGGGCGGTGTTCCTTCCCCGTTTAACCAGACTGACATACCGTCCGTCATTATTGATAACCACTGCACGATCCGGTAGCAAGTTAACAAAGGTACGCAAACGCTCTTCGCTTGCCTTCCATGCCTGTTCCGTCTCTTTACGGTCGGTAATATCCCGCGAAACCCACAGAACATGGGGATTATCATCGACTGTCCAGGGGGTAATTCGTCCTTCGTAAAAAACCTGAACACCATCGGTTATCACATCATATTCAATGACCCTGGTTTCATTAGCTTCCAGAACGTCCTTTATTGTCGCCACACAAAAATCAGCAAAGTCAGCCGGGGCAAAATCATAGATGGATTTATCGGCAGTATCTACCGGTTGTTCTACTGTTGTGTGAGCCCGTAACTTAATGACATCAACATAGCCACCTCCGGTATCCATGACAACTGCACGATCCGGCAACAAATCAACAAATGTCCGCAGACGTTTCTCACTTTTGATGACAGCCTGTTCATTTTCTTTGCGTTTAGTAACATCTCTGGAAATCCACAAAACACGGGGTTCTTCACCTGGTTCAGTTCTTAAAGGGCTAATGCGCCCCTCATAGTAAACCTTTAAGCCTATTTGATTAACTAAATCGTATTCAATTACTTGCATCTCTCCGGTATCGAGTGCCTTCTGAATGGTTGTCACACAAAAATCAGCAAATTCTTTTATTTGAACATCATGGAGACTTTTGCCAATAACGTCCGACGATTGATAAGAATTTGTATCCTGACGATGTTTGACAACATCCAGATAAATCCCTTTTTCGCTGATGATGACGGCTCTATCCGGCAGGGCATTGACAAAGGTTTGCAATCTTTCTTCGCTCTCACGGAGGGCAATTTCAGTTCTCTTGCGTTTTGTGATGTCTCTGGAAACCCAGATAATATGTGCCTGTCCGGTTTCATTATCATGCAAGGGAGCAACATGTCCCTCATGATAGACAAAATCTCCGGCAACGTTGAAAAAGCTATATTCAAAAATATGAACGGTATCACTCTCAAGGACTTCGCGCATCTTCGCCATACAGAAATTGGCGAATTCTTCCGGTTGAACATCGTAGAGCGATTTCCCGATGACATCTTTAGGCTGAAAATTGGAGGCAAAGTGATTTTGCTTAATGACATCCAGATAAATGCCATTGGCATCCAGAACAACTGCCCGTCCCGGCAACACATTGACCAGGGTATTCAGGTGATTTTCACTGGTTTGGAGAGCACGTTGAGGCATATGGGATAGCGGCACTGTTGATTCGAGCTCAGCTACCCGATGCCGCAGTGCCTTCAACTCTTGAATGAGTTCTTCTTTTGACTTTTGTTCATCGTTCATGGGGTGCTAGCCTGGATTTTCAAATACATACGGGAATAATACGAATTCTTAATCGCAAAACAACTCTTTACTCAATCATACTATCATAATTATGCACGGATACACTAAGGATGTGCATTGACGTTTAAGCAATAAAAAACCTCCGACAAGTGTCGAAGGCAGTAAAATATCACTTACGAATCCTTGCTATCCAATCACGGATGCGTTGGAGTAAATTATCGTCAGGCGGTTCAGGTCGATAGGCGGCAATTTCGACAGCATCAGCAATGTCCCGTAAATCGGGATGATCAGCGGCATGTTCTTGAATAGTTTGACCCGGAGCGCGTTTCGTTTTGAGTTTGCGTTGTACACGGCGATACTCACGGAAGATTTTTCGGCGGACAGGGTGGGTATGTACTTTGCGAATCCGTTTGCTATCCCACCATAGCCATGCCCGTCCGATGCCATAGATACTTACGATAACAATAGCAATCCCGGCTATCCAGAGTATCGGCACAAATGCCACGCTGAAAATTGCTGCTCCGGCTTCTGCGATTGCGCCAAATTCTATCTGCGGGAGACGTGTATTTTCAAAAAGGTTACTGAAAACCCAGGTATTGAGATTGCCTGTCTGAGGTTCCCCATTCCAGCCCGGGGTAGGGTCGAAAGGAACCCAACCATAATCGGTAAAATAGACTTCTACCCAGGAATGTGCATGATTCGCCCGGACTTCGTATAAGCCTGTCACCTGATTGTAGTTGCCGCTACCATATCCCACGACGAAACGCGCCGGAATACCAATTTCACGCAGCATCACAACCATCGCACTGACATACATCTCACAGAAACCTTCTTCATCGACAAATAAAAATTGGTCAACGGAATCTGTTCCGGGTAATTGTGGTGGCGGAAAATAGTTATAGGGATAATTTGTCAGGAGATACTCTTGAATGGCGATAACTTTATCGTAATTTGTGGGTTGATCGTCCGTGAGTTCATGAGCTAATTCGCGTGTACGGTCGGTGATGGTATCCGGCAGTTGCAGGTAGCGATTCACATGATCTAAGAAAATACCTTGATCGCTGCGGAGTTCATCGGGGTCAAAATCAACTCTCTCGGACAAAATACGATAGACCGACCCGCGTTCGAGTGTTGTCCCGATACGTAGTCCACCTGTTTGATCCATCCCGATGCTGTCTGCGGAGACGATTGCCATTTCCGGTGCGCCACCCGCCCACAAAATATTGGGCATCGGTTGTTGAATATAAAATGTCTGGACAAAGATTTCATCCCATTCATCGGAATCTGTCAGGTAGAAAAAGCCGCCATAGCCATCAATCTCTTCGATTTCTGTTTCGGATTGATACCAGGCGCGTCCATTGTACGTATCATAAGCATAACCGCGCCAGTAACTCCAGGCGGGACTGCTAACATACATCATGATCGTATCGCTCAAGCCACCACGATAACTCAAATCAACCGATGTCCCGAAGCCGAAGAAATATTCGCTCTCCTGATCTTCAGGGGGAATGCCTTCGACCTGCACCAGTGGCACAGCCGGGTTAATTACATCACGGTTCGGAGAGGCTTCAATCGGCGCTCTGAAACTTACGGGAGTCAGAATCGGCGTGCTATCGTAATGCGGCAAAAATACAAAGACTACGATAGTCAATACTAGCGAAACGATACCAAAGCGCAGACCTATCCAGCTTAATGTGCGCCACTGATTTTTTCCTTTATCCGGTGCATTGAGAATGTAGCGATTTTTCTTAACCCCATCTTCGTTATCGGCACGCCAGAAAAATGCCAGTAAGAAGCCAACAAAAGCCAGCAGGAAAATCCCGTAAATCATATCGCGGCTGAGGGTCGATGCGGCGTACAGATTGATTAATCCCAATCCCAATGCTGAATAGAGATTCAAACGGGTTCGGACTTCGATACTGACAAAGCTCATCGCCAGAACAGCAAACATCGCCTGCGGGTAGGGTAGTCCGGCAGCAATCGCGACAATCATGCCACAGATACCGAGGTTCAATAGCACAAAGCCAACATAGCGCACCCATTTTTGCGGATTATGCCGGGTGCGATAGGCAACAGTATGCCCGAAGGCGAGTAATATCAAACCCATCGGGAAAAGCCAGAGTTGCCGTGTGACATAGGTTAATGAGGCTGCCCCGACCAGCTGTGCGAAGAAGGTTATCCAGCGTAATGGCACGGAATCTTCGGGTTGCCGGATGGATGCGGGTATAGGATTAAAGCGATTCAGAAATTTGAACATAGTCTCTCAGTGGCTAACGGTAATCTGATTTGAGGATTTTGTGGGTGAGTTTGTAGTATTCATCCAATTTTTCGTCAGTCTGCGATGAGCGGTTTTCAATTTTTTCCGCAAATGTGACAAGTCTTTCAATATGTTTTGGCTGTTCAGGTGTCGGATTAATCTGATTGATAATCGCTTGTATCAGTTGTGCATATTGCCGCATGACAGTAGTGTGTAGTTTTACATCGTACATCAGATCATTCTGCACTCTGGATGCAAATTCTTTGAGTTCATCGTAGTCATTTTCGGTCATCGGTAGTCCTTATTCCTGAGAATAATATCGACCTCTTCACGGAACGTATTAGTAGAACTCAACATGCGTTCTGACATATCAATCACCAATGAAGATAAATCCTTGAGCATTGCTATATCATCATCCTGCATACAACTATCATCTATATCCTCAATAATCACCTGCATAACATAGGCGCTTGTAGCAACAGATTGTAGTGAACCTCTAAGCTCATAGATCAATAACTCGTGGACACGTTTTGCTAACATTTCTGTTCTGTTATAGTCGGTTTCATTCATAGAGTAGTCTCTCCCGTGAATTATCATGACTGATGACATCAGACCAATCATCACCGTGTTTGAGAATACGATTTGCAATGCCGTTATGGTCTAATGCGCCGGAAAAATTTTTCGCAGAAATATCACTTCCGATAGGGTAGCTTGCAGGGTCAGGAACAATCACCAGCAGGTTATAGCCGCGATGTTTCATTGAAATCAGGGTTTCCAGCAGAGATTCATCTATCCAGGCTAAAACAATCGCGACAAATTGTTGCATCGGCTGATAATTGAGTACATCGGATAGATTCGTCTGTTCGCTCACCGGAACACGGGCGGTATATTGCATCAGTGCGTCCCATACGATTGCACCCTGTGGCACTGCCATATCCTGATTATCTGCCGCAATATGAACTGGATAACCCCGTCGCATCGCGTATTCAGCAATACTGACCATCGCTTTGACTGCCATCTCAAACGGTTGATGCTTTGTTTCAGGAACAGGGGACAGAGGGCAATATCTATCTAACACGACTGTCACGCCGGGTTGTGTTTCCTGTGCGAATTCTTTACTGATGAGATTGCCATGCCGGGCAACACTGCGCCAGTGAATGTGTCGCGGGGAATCACCGGAGCGATAGGGTCTTACACCAATCACTTCACTGCCAATACCTGCTTTTGGATTGGTGAGTTCGGCAGCCGGTTGTTCATCTAAAAGAGATAGTCCGGTCAATTTTCGTAATTCGGGATAAACCAGAACAGAGGTCTCGATTTTTTTCTTGCCTCTGCGCTCAAAAAATCCGAACGGCGCACGCGAGGCAATTTTCATCGCCGGGAAGTGATACAATCCGCGTCGATGCACGACAGTTTCATAGTCAAACTCGATGCGATCATGCAATATTGGAATGAACATCGGCAATTGATGCTGATCTGAATCCGGCGGGGCAATCGGGCAGGTTTCAACCAGGGACAGGTGCGATGCTGGTAATTGACCTGTATTTTTCAGAGTCAATTTGATGCGAATATCGTCACCTTCATGCAGGTCAACTTCGACATCCTTCATTAGAGAGCGTGCTACTGTCACCCGCTTGAGCGTGCCGCGATTCAGAAAAAATGCCGCCATGACGACACCGCCTAATACCGCAGCAATGATATAAAGCCAACCGACAGCCGTCTGATTGGCAAAAAACCAGAATAGAAATGCCGCAAATAGAATTGTCCAGCTACGGGCAGTGATTCTCATAATTATTCAACTGGAACACGAACGCGATTTAAGACATCATCCAGTACCGCTCTTGATGTTTCCGGTTTGCGATCACGGCTCAGGATACGGTGTGCGCCGACAGCACGCGCTGCGGTTTTAATGTCATCGGGGGTAACGAAGTCCCGTCCGCGAATGAGCGCCAGTGCCTGAGCACATCGTTGCATCGCGACACCACCACGCGGACTGATACCGAGAACCACATCGGGGTGGGTACGGGTCGCCTGATTGACCTGCACAATATATTCCTTGAGATGACGCACGACATTAACTTCACGGGTTTTTTCCTGTAATTCGACAATGTCTTCCATCGTGAGAAGTGCCTCAATAGTATCAAGGGGATTGCCATGTTCTTCACGTTCGAGGATGCTGAGTTCATCGGTATATTCTGGATAGCCAAGATTGAGCATAATCAGGAAACGATCTAATTGTGCTTCCGGCAGAGGAAATGTTCCCGCCATTTCAATTGGATTCTGCGTTGCAATGATGAAGAACGGGGCAGGGAGTTGACGGGTTTCACCATCCGATGTGACCTGTCCTTCTGCCATCGCTTCTAAGAGACTGGATTGTGTCCGGGGAGATGCCCGGTTGATTTCATCGACCAGCAGAATATTCGCGAAAATCGGACCCTCGATAAATTCAAAACGTTGGTCGCGTTGATTGTAAATTGCACTCCCGGTAATATCACCCGGAAGCAGGTCAGGGGTACATTGCACCCGTTTGAAGCTAGCGTGCATCGAAGTAGCAATCGCTTTCGCAATCATAGTCTTACCGATACCCGGAATATCTTCCAGCAGAACATGACCGCGTGCCAGCATCGCTGCCAGAATAAGTTCGAGTTTTTCTTCCTCTATAACAACTGCGCGTTGAATCATATCCATTAGATTACGGATAGTTGTCGGGGAAGCTGCAACGTGATTTTTAGTGGGGTGCATGGTGACTCCATTGTCAATTAGCGTAACACTTCCATTTAAACATAGAAAACGTAACGAATACCTAAAGATAAATGAAGAAAATCACAATCTTCCCTCAGAATATAACTAAAGTCCTATCTATTAACCAAACCCTTTTTGAGCCACTATGAACCTTTAAAAATCATTAAAAGCCTAATATACTGCTATTGACCACAAAAATAGTTGAAAGGAGATGTCTATGAGCAAATTTGGTGTAACAGTCGAACGACTGGCAAAAATCGAACCACACGAGAATGCAGACCGTCTTGAAATGGCAAGCCTTGAAGGGCGGGATTACAGTTTCGTCGTCGGGAAAGGGCAGTTTCAGGAAGGGGATAAGGTTATCTATTTCCCGATAGATAGTCTATTACCGATGCCGATTGTAGAAGCACTTGGTCTGGTCGGGATGTTAGCGCACGGGGATATTCCGTTAGATGATAGTCCGCGACTGCAAAATCGTGTGAAAACCGTCAAGCTACGGGGTAACTTATCACAGGGAATTGTGAGTTCCTCGGATGATCTCGCGAAAATTTTCCCTAACATTGATTTTGAAGCCCTACAAATCGGGGATGACTTGACAGAACAATTCGGCGTGACAAAATATGAGCCTCCAATTGTGCCATCCCGTTATGGCAACTTGAGCCGCTTACCGGATATGGTCAGTGTCTATGATATTGAAAGCGCTCAGAATTACGCAGACATCGTACAGGATTATCTGATGGATGCCCCTGTCTATATCACAGAAAAAGTCGAAGGATCAAACTGGTGGGCAACAATTGACGCCCGGTGCAACATTCGTGTTGGTCAGCGTAATTACGAAATCATTGACGTGGTGGATTATCAGCATGACTGGTACAAAGTCCTCAAAATCCAGAATCTTGAGGATAAGTTGCAGCAACTATGGGAAGAATTGAGTCGCACAGAGGATAATGTTCAACTGGTGACATTACGCGGCGAAATGATCGGACCCGGTATTCAAGCCAATTACTACAAGTTGCAAAATTACAAAATGCTGGCATTCGATATTCAGGTGAATGGCAAAGCGATTAATGCCGATGAGTTCATCCGTCTAACAGAGAAATTCGAGATTGAGACTGTGCCAACACTGGCAATTAACGTCACGCTGCGGGATTGGTTAAACGGACGCACAATTAAAGAAGCCGCCAATGGTGAATCGACATTGCGTCAGACCAAACGTGAAGGCATCGTTATCAAACCCGTGACAGAGCAAACCGACCTGCGACTCGGGCGCGTGTTCATCAAACAACACAGCCTCGCCTATCTCGCAAAAAGCAAATTATAGCTATCTCCCTAACGACCCGTTTGTGGTCGTTTTTCGTAGAAACTATTAACCCGGATTCAATTTTCGTTCCGCGTCCTCACGAACAATCCGGTTATCATCCTGTAGCATTTTCTGGAGAGCAAGTTTTACACGCGGATCATCAAATGAGCATAAAGCCTCTACTGCATGATAGCGGACAATCGCCTCCGTATCATCGAGTGCACTAAGTAATGATTCAAGACTTTCAAGGGTATTCAATTTACCGGATGCTACAATTGCTGCGATACGAATTGCGATAATATCATCATCAAAGTAATTTAAGAGTAGCGGGGCAGCACGCTCATCCCCGAAATTACCGGTAGCATGAAGCGCCAGCCAGCGCATAACAGGATCACTATCTGTTAAATACATGAGTAGTGTTTCAAAGGTGCGTTCATCTGAGATTTGTCCGAGAGCATCTATTGCAGCATAACGCGCCCATACATCACTATCTTTCAAAGCCGATAGCAAGATATTGATATCCGCATCCTCAAAGTGCCCGAGGAAGAAGGCAGCACTACAACGAATTTCCCATACTTCGTCAGGATTTTTGAGGATAGCCGCTATGGGCATTAAAGCGCGTTCATCTTTACTCCGTGCTAGTGACCAGATAGCGGTGCTCCGTGTAAGACGTTCTGGATGCTTGAGATTCGCAATCGACTTTTCAACTTTATCAGCATCAGCAGCAGGGGGACTATAATCAGGGAAATATATTTCTTTGTGAGATTTTTGCAAATTTTGAATTGCCTGTTTCGCTTGCTCACTGTGTTCCCATTCGATTTTATCAAGAAGCGTAACTAATACCTGCTTTGCACCCGCCGGATTGCTAATAGAACAGGGCAAAATTGCTTCGTCGAATGGTAGTCTGATTGCACGCCGTAAATCATCCAATAGCCAGGCATCTTTATGATCTTGAAAATTCGCTGCAATGACATGCGGCACTGCCTCATAAGCCTGACACACTTTCACAATAGAAGAGGCTTCGCGGAATGTTTCGGGAAGGGCACTATTCATCAGGACAATAATTCCGGCAAGCATATCATTGAAGTCTAACAATTCAAGCACCGTATCCCATCGTCTCGCGCCGGGTAATTCTAACAAAAATAGATTCACATTGTCTGAAATCCTGATCTGACCCAGTCCAACCTGTTTCTGATTCGAAAATTTGCCATCAACATAATAGTCAATAAAGCCATTCTGTCCGATTTCATCCCATGTGTGTTCACTCACAGAGCGAATGAAGCCCGATTTTCCGCTATCGTAAGAACCTGACACGAGGATGAGTTTGTTATCGGAGGTCATTTTGTCGCGTAGAATGTCAGGTAGAGTCAAAATGTGCATGATGAATCTCGCTTATATGCTTATTTTGATTGTACCTGATTCCCCGGATGTAACAACAATTGTAACTATCTGATGAGATGCCTGTAAGACGAATATTTGATTAACAAAATTCAAATATCGGGTTGCTATTGTGAGTGTATCGCATACATATACAGCAAAGGAGCAACACTATGGCTAACGGATTCTGGAATCGGGTAGAAGGTAACTGGAAGCAGTTCACAGGTTCAGTCCAGGAAAAATGGGGCGAACTCACCGACAACGAAGTTGCTGAAATTAAAGGCAACCGTTCACAGCTTGTCGGCAAGATTCAAGAACGCTACGGCATTGCCCAGCAAGAAGCTGAAAAACAGGTCGATGAGTGGGCAGATAGCTTAAAAGAAGAAATCAATAATGCGTAAAAGCGCATTTGCTCACAGGAAGAAGTCACCTCAACAGGTGGCTTTTTCTTTTTAATGGCTTCAAACCCGGTCACATGGCTAATCCATCTGCATGAACACAAATACCATATCAGACTATATAATAAGAAAAAACAATACAGGGAGGCAACACTATGGGTATTTTCGCATGGCTGATTATCGGTGGTATCGCAGGTTGGTTAGCAAGCATCGTGATGAAAACCAACAAACGCCAGGGATTGATTAAAGATATTTTGGTCGGTATCGTCGGTGCATTCATCGGTGGCTTTTTAGTCAGCTTATTTGATCTCGGAAACGGTGCTGGAACAACCATTACAGGCTTCAACATCCCCAGTCTGGTGACAGCATTTTTCGGTTCGGTCATTCTGCTTGCGGCTATGAAAATCTTCGGTCGCAAGAAAAAGAAGTAATCAAGACTATTGCAATCAAAAAAAGACCTCAACCGACGCGGATGGGGTCTTTTTTGTATTTATGGGTTATGACCGTCAGCAACAGGATTATGAGATACAGCAAAGCAGAGCAATTTCGTGAATTTGTCGTGAAAGACACTGCTTATACTTTAATCAAATCATCTAGTTTGTAGATGATGGCAGTGTATATCTGTCAGAGTTATATCAAACCGGGGAAGGGTATCTCATGCGCGATATATTAAGATATAATAAAATACAAAATACCAATAGGGGAGGTGTTGCATGAAAAAATTTACATTACTCAACCTATCTTTTCTTCTAATAGTCTTTTCTTTTTTAATAGTGATAATCAACCCGATCACGACAATTGCCCAGGGAGATGCTGATGACGATGGGATTCCTGATAGCAGCGATGCCTGTCCCGGACGGGGCAACGAAGGGGGTTTAGGCGTCGATGAAACAGGCTGCCCCTATTACGATGCCGATTGGGATGGCGTTTATGATCGTAATGATGCCTGTCCCTGGCGTGGGGATGAATATGGTTTTGGGATCGATTCTTCGGGATGTCCGAATCGTGCGCCAGCTACACAGGAAGCACCTGAAACCTCAGAACCGCCGACAGATTCACCCGGTGATAATGATGACACGCCGTCCGATGATAATCCAGCCCCCGAAGAAACTCCTGACGTAGACCCACCCGCCGCGACAGAAGAACCTGTTAGTACAGAAGACCCTTATAGTCAGCGTGATGAGTTTCGTGATGCTGATGGTGATGGATTTGCCGATGAAGACGATGCATGTCCCTGGCGCGGTAATGAAGGGGGATTAGGCGTCGATGAAACAGGTTGTCCCTATTACGATGCCGATTGGGATGGCGTTTATGATCGTGATGATGCCTGTCCCTGGCGTGCTGATGAATACGGTTTTGGTGTAGGTGATGATGGATGCCCATTGACCGGATTACCTGCTGTTACCGGAAGTATCTCAAGCCCTGGCAATGGTGATGATGTCTATCCACCCGTCGATATTGAATACATGTTTGATGAACCTTTGCCGGAAGGGTACGGACATTTCATCTACATCGTAGACCCGCTGGTTGATGATGAGCATGGATTCCCCTGGCTTCATGCTATCGAAACAGAGGACGGTTATCTATTGGAATCGGTAGTCCTCGGATTATTTAGCGATAGCTGTGGCTATGATTTTGAAATCAGGCTGTATGTGACAGAAATTGAAAATCTCCCGCCGGACGAGTACACAGAAGTTCAACAATCATGGGATGAAGTTAATAGCATCACCGTGACCAAAGTTTGCAACCCTGATATTCAACTCACCCTGGTTGAAGCAGACGAATGGGTAGAAGGTATCGGATGTGATGCACGATTCCAGATAGAAAATCTCAGTGATACGGATTACACCGTGACGCCGTTCGTCCACAACGACTTTTTTAATGGTCCCTGGGCATCTGACAATATCGGAGATTCTTATCCTGATGAGGAGTTATTCGCCAACAGTAGCCGTATTATCGAACTCACACTCGGCGGTAGGGAAGAAATCTATCGGGATCACAGGGTCACATTCCGATTCCCCGATGGCTCTCTCTCGAATGTAGTCGAAGCACGATGCTCAGACCCCGTAGATTCATAGTCAAAACACAAACACCTCTTTCTCAAGGGGTGTTTTTCTTTTAAATCACCAATGTTTCACCATCTAACGGGATGAGTAAGCGAGTTTCAGAAATATTGGCTTGATTAGCAGCCGCACGTAAATCCTCGCGTGAGACTGTCGCATGATCGAGCGTATCCAAATGTACAGCAATGACAGTCGCCTCCGGTTTCGCTTCACACACTTGAATGGTCTGTTCTGCATCCATCACAATAGGGGAGTTCGCTTCAAAAGATGCTCCGGCTGAATGCGTGATTATCACGTCGGGCTGAAATTGCTGAATTGTCTCCGCAACAGCATCTATCCAGATTGTATCGCCACACCAGTAAACAGTCGGTTCGTCATCAGCTTCTAAGACAAAACCCATCACAGAGCCCATGCGTTCAAGCCATTTACCTGTACCATGTTGACCGATAGTGCGGGTGATTTTGATCTCGTTCCAGGTGATTGAATTGTCAAGCGGGGTCACATCGGTGAAGCCATGTTCTGCTATTTTGGTTTCATCGCCCGGCTGACAGATAATTCGCCAGTCTTTCGGTATGGCTTCCTGTGCAGTGGGGTCGAAATGGTCAAAATGCAAATGTGAGACAATCACCAGTTCAACATCTGTGAGAATTTCTTCTACTGAAAGCGGTAAACCGACCATCGGATTTTTTGATTTTCCCACTAATGGGCCACGACTATGTTTCGGCGCGAAGTAAGGGTCAATCAAAATCACGTGTCCGGCATATGTCAGACGTAAGGTCGCATTTCGAATAAGCCGTAATTGCATTGCATTAATTCCACTTCAATTGACTGCGGGTGCGCCAGTATTTGACGGGAGCTTCTGCCATACGGGAGAGTGCCGCCGCCGCCAGATGATCCCAGCCAACATCCAGTGCTTTGACATTTGATTCCAGATGTTCGACATTTGCTGCACCACTCAGCACTACATCAACCCAATCTAAAGACAGCACCGCAGCAAGCGCCAGTGCATCGACTGTTGTTTCGAGGCGGTTGGATTCGACATTGAGGGATGCCAGTTTGAGAATGAAATCAGGATTGGTATTTTTCTGTGTCAGACGACCATTGGCGAGGGCTTCTTTAATGACGACTCCCATTCCGGCGATATGTGCGGCATAAAGCGCATCTCCGGCAGATTGTTCGAGGACATTCCAGGTTGCCTGTACCGAATCAAACAGGCGCACCCCATCAACACGGATATTAATTGCTTTGCTGATGATCGCTGCCTGATTTTCGCCACTGGAAGTCAAACCGATTTTGATACCTTCTTCTTTCATACGGGCAAGTTCCAGCAACACATCTTTATTGGTTAATATGCCGGATTCAAGCGTCGCGCTATGCACCTGATAAAGGTTAATATACTCTCCGAGATTGGATTTGCTTTCTTTCCATTGTTTTTTGAGGACTTTGAGCGAATGTTCCTTGACCTCGTGAGTTGTCGCGTTGACCTGCCAATCAGCGGTATAGGTATAGCCCCATTTACTGGCAATAACCACATCACCTGGAGATAATTCTTTGGCTTTCAACCAGGATGCGAGAAATTCTTCACCTTTACCATAAGAACGGGCAACATCAAAATAACGAATACCAGCATCATAAGCAGCATCTAAAACACTATGAGCATTCTCGCGCATGGCATCCGCATCATATGTGTTGTTGAGGTCATCATAGTGATTGAGGTTGATATAACCGGGACGACCCATTGCCGCCAGTCCCAATCCAAATCGTGTCACATTTAAACCCGTATCACCGAAGGGTTTTACTTCCATAGTTTCGTCCTCGTTCGGGCGCAACAAATTACGCCCTTACATCTAAATTCTCGATAGAAAATCAATTCTCACCAGTATTGCATCGCATCACGGAAAAGTTGTTTCAAATCATCCAGACTGGCAGGGCGGGGTGAGAGTTTCGTTAAACGCTGTTGTGCGAATGCGCCCTCTGCTAGCTGGTCAATGTCATCTTCTGTGAAGCCTAATTCGCTGAGTCCATTGGGTGAGCCGGTATCTTTCATCACGTCGATAATTGCCTCTGCCAGCAAATCACCTGCCTGAGACTCATCTGCACCGGAAATATCCACACCCATTAATTTCGCCGCATGTAAATGACGTTGCGGATCAGTTTCCGCAGTCCAGCGAAAAACTGCCGGAGCATTCACAATCACAGCAATCCCGTGTGGAACCATCGCCCAATCAACATCATAATCTTTCGGATGATAATCGCGCACCATCCCCGCAACCGGATAAGACATCGCGTGAGGCAGATGCACCCCGGCGTTTCCAAATCCGATTCCTGCATAAGAAGCGGCTAACATCATCTGTCCGCGTGCTTCGATGTCATCAGTGTTATTCATTGCGCGGCGAATGTACTTCGAGACTATCTCAATAGAATTTCCCGACCAGATATCACTAATCGGATTTGAACCCTGGTAGGGTGGTCGCTTCGATGGATGGTCTACAGCAGGTTTATCATTATACGGTATAGCGGTCAGAGATTCGATAGCGTGACTGAGAACATCCAGACCACTACTCGCAGCAACCAGTGGCGGCATGGTCGAAGTATTCAAAGGGTCGATAATACCCAGTACAGGACGCATCGCCCGGTGAGAAATGCCTGTTTTGACTTCTTTTTCCAGTAAATCAAATACGGCTACGCTGGTTGTCTCGCTACCTGTTCCCGCAGTCGTTGGAATAGCAATCAAGGGCTTGAGCTTACCTAGAATCGGTTTGCCATTACCAAGCGGCACATTGACATAATCCAGAAAATCATCGGTTGGATGAGTCGAATAGAGATTGGCGACTTTCGCGGTATCAATACATGAGCCACCACCAACAGCAACAAATCCATCAAAATTGCCATCCAGTGCAAAAGCAATCGCTTCTTTAAAGGATACGTCGGTCGGTTCGATGCGCGTGCCATCAAATTTAACAGCTTCAATATCCGCATCGGAGAGAGATTGCATCGTAATATTCACAGGGTCACTATCACTGAGCTTCGAGTCGGTAATCACCATTACCCGCTTGACCCCGTATTTTGCCATATCAAAGCCGACTTCACGGGTTGTCCCCGCACCGTATTTGATACTCGACGTATCCATCGTAAACGCTGTTTCACGTGCTGTCATTTGTTCTCCTATTTATAATATTTATTTTCAATAATTCTTTAGCCACAACACGTAAGAATTAATCCAATACGTAAGGATAACATGAGACCTGCAAAAGGGGCAAAAAGTGTTTGCACAAATCTCAGAAACGGGGTATAGTTTATTCATCCTGATTTTTGGCAGAGGGAAACTGCTTGAACAGTCTCCCTCTAAACTGTCCAATACAGGACATACAACAAAGGTAGTATAGTCTTTTGCTCTGTCGCTGAACAGCTTGTTTAGTGTTTAGCTACGGCATTGTCTATATTTCTTTTTTTTCAGCAATTGGACAGCCGCCTGTTTTGTCGGGGTCGCGGCAAATAGTTGGACGGTGAGTTATGCAGTTCCTTCGATGTTTAAATCAACGGGGTGCGTTTAGACGCAGAAGGTTAATTCACCGGAAAATTGTGAGGCGTGTGCGCGTTGAGAGTGGATAGGCAACTATCTGCTCTTGAGGCTTCGTTAAAAAATTGTTTTTAGAACGACAGGCAAGCCGAGTTGTTTGAGTCCGTAATTATTGACTCGCGCCAGTGAGTCACGCAGATCATGACGATAAAATTGTAATTCCGCAATCCGATTCCTATAAATCGACAAAATTCCGAAAATTCGCAAAGCTGGCAGCATCATTTTTGTGGTGGGGTCTACCCATGCAGGTCCTTCAACGGCTGCAATCAAATCCCCGGCATCAGTATGTCCGAGATAATCCGGTGTGCGGGGCAGGTGGGTATGCACTTCGATTTCACCGGGTTGGAGAATATCCCGTTCAATTGAGAGAACACTATCGGTTGTGCCAAGTGTTTCAAAGACAAATTCTGTAATTTCAAAAACAGATTTCGATTTATCCGGTGTTGTTGCCGCTAATTTGACTGTGGCTAAAGCACTGCTTTCCCTGATACGGCGTTCACGATTGGCTAAACCGCGTCGAATTGTATTTTGAGCAGTCAAACTCAATGTAAAGGCAACATCAACTGACCGCTCTAAATCATAGAAAATAGCAAGTGGATGCACTTCCGTCCCAAGGCGATTGAGCAATTCAAAGCGTCTCTTTTCGATTGTCTCTGCATCCATTGCTGGCATTTTCTGATTCATAGAAATTTGCCTTCATCTACTTTTGTACGTTATATGTGATCGGATTAATTTTGCATCAATCACTGATTTTCTAATTCACATACAGCGTTTTGTATATTATACGGCATAAAAAATCAGGGGTTGAGTATAAACCCGACCCCTGATGCACATCTCAGTTTCAATTTATCGAGAGTTTAGACTTTCAGCAAGTCTTCTGCTCTCACGTTAAGAACGATCACATCGCCCTGTACATCTTCGACTTCATTGGTGAAGGCAACAGCATCAGCGCGTAAAAATCCTCGATTGATGCACACGAACCCTTCATCATAAAGCCGTGAATACAACACCGTTGGCAATTCTTTCTGTCCGCCGAGACATTCAGATATAGCATTTGCCATTGTCACAATGTCCGTTCCGGTAGTCCTGATAGTACCTTCCCCGGGACGAAACGCTTTGACAGTACCTATTTTTGCACCATCCCTATCATAGACGTCCATTCCCTCTGTGATTTGACTAAATGTCGGTTGAGTTAACATGGCATCCTCTTTCAGGATATGTTTGCGTTATGTGAATCGTAATGTTATTGTCTGAGACTCATATTATTCCGGCATAAGAAATCTATCAGTTCAGATAAGCAATTGATGGGTTTATACCGACATTTTCCGAAATACTGTTATGCTGAAAATTTGCATTAAAAAAAATCGGAGCTCAGGTAATACCCGGCTCCGATCATAATTATCGTTTGAATTTGTTGGCAGATTAGACTTGCAGCAGGTCATCTGCATCTACGTTGAGGAAAATTGCCTCACCGAATACATCCTGTACTTCGTTAGTGAATGCAATCACATCGGAGCGCAAAAATCCGCGTTCGATACACACAAAGCCCTCGTTATAGAGACGCGAAGTCAGTGTGACAGGTAGCTCTTTTTCTTTGCCAAGACCTTTCGATACAGCAAATTCCATCATAGTCATGTCTGTATCTGCGTCGTTGCCGTGATGTAGTCCCTTGATAATACCGATCTTCATGCCATTTGTATCATAGACATCCAGCCCGGTTACAACATGATTCAATGTCTGTTGAGCTAACATTATCCATCTCTTTCAGGATATATTATCGTTATGCACATCGTAATGTTGCTATCTAAACTTCGTGTTATTTGCGTGTAAGAAAGCCATCAGATATTGTGATAGAGTTCTGATTCAACACTTATAATGATATATGGGGAGCGTGAAGAAAAAGACGACCCGCTAATTCAAGCCTCATTCAAATTTGTGAGCAATGTCAAACGTCTCGACAGCATTCTTAGCAATCGACAATATCCGAATTTGCATCTCATCACAAAAATTTTTGAGGATGAAACCCATGTTTCTGTAATGCCTGCCTTATTTAGTATGGGTTTACGGGCAGTTTTTTCAGCGTCTACCAATGTACAATCATTAAAATAAGAAAGTCTATTCAAGCACAATAATGTAGGGGTATGGCGTGCCAAACCCAAAATTCTAACACTTTTAGAAATCCACAGAAATAGAAGGAACATCATATGAGAAAGTGGTTCAACCGACTTTTGACAGGCATTCTTATACTGGTCGCAGTCGTGACCTTACTCATCATCGGATTATATGCGTATCTGGAAATCAATGATATTAATGTCAGTAACCCGTTTACACAGGGTAGCGGCTCTGTTGCAGATATTAGGTTGCCCGATGGTTTTGAAATAGACCTTTTCGCGGAAAATGTAACAGGCGCACGCTCATTGCGTCTCGGGGATAACGGAACATTGTTTATCGGCTCTCGCGCACCTGGCAATCTTTATGCCATTCCGAATGCCACAGAAATCGACTACGCGGAAGAGATCATCATTGTTGATTCAGACTTAAATTCCCCGAATGGCGTTGCCTTTGTCGATGGGGATTTGTACGTCACAGAAATTCACCGTCTGCTACGTTATGATGACATCGAAAACAATCTTGATAATGCTGAATATGTTGTTCTCCGTGACGATTTGCCGACAGAAAGACATCATGGCGCACGCTATCTCGGATACGCACCGGACGGAATGCTCTATATTGCAATTGGTGCGCCCTGCAATGTCTGTGATCTGACCGGAGTATTTGGCAGTATTTTGCGTGTTGAACTCGATGGCAGTGATTATGAAGTTTACACAACGGGAGTCCGTAACAGTGTCGGCTTCGACTGGCATCCTGAAACAGGCGAATTATGGTTTACCAATAACGGACGTGACTTAATGGGCGATGATATTCCACCGGATACGCTTCATTATGCCCCTGAGCCGGATACACATATGGGATTCCCGTATTGTCATGCTGGCGATGTGAGTGATCCGCAATTTGGTGAGGAACGCGCTTGCGACGAATTTACCCCTCCGGCATATAATTTAACCCCGCATGGTGCATCACTCGGGATGCGTTTCTATACAGGCAACTCTTTCCCGGACGAATATACTAATCAAATATTCATCGCAGAACACGGTAGCTGGAATCGAACTGTGCCGATTGGCTATCGCATTATGCTGGCACGATTGGATGGCACAGATACAGTTGTTTCCTATGAGCCTTTTGCTGAAGGCTGGCTCAACGAAGAAACAGGGGAGGCGTGGGGTCGTCCGGTTGATGTGCTGGTGATGCCGGATGGATCATTGCTGGTATCCGACGATGCAAACCATGCAATCTACAGAATTCGTTATACCGGAAATTAATCTCACACTATAAGAGCCTGCCCGGACGCGAAAAATCGCATCCCCTACATTTTGCGGGATTCCGGTGTCAAGAGCAATGAAAATCTTACGATGTAGGGACATGCTTTTGCATGTCCGCCAACAATTTATACCTACCCTCACTGGCAAAATCCATCGAACCGGGTTATTTTAATGTGCACCGCACCCCTTAACCTCAATTCTAGCATTAACCCCTTATGACTCATAATGAGTCACTATGAGTCATTTTGATTCATAAAAGCTCGTAACTCCGCTTGCCTGAATCACCATTAATGTGGTATTTTTAATGCGTGGTCATACGATCAGCACCCCAAAAGCTCGACCTATGGCGACCGCAATAAAAATATATTTTTACATTCGCATATCATTGAGTAGAAAGGGAAGACATGGGTCTGGTTGTTCCCCCGCTGATAGATGGTATGCTACATATAGTTAGACCTGATTTCGAAGCACACTCTGCGGAGTTTGAAATGCCTTAATCCATTAAAAAGAAAAAGGCGTCCAAACTGCACCCCGTTGAGTCTGGACAACCTTTCCTTGCGTTCTGGTAGTCTGTGTAGCTTCCGATCGTCGCTAAACAAATTTTCATCTATCAGCAGAGCAACCAAAACTCATAGTGTTATGTACACTAAGCTTACAGGTATTATACCCCATAATGCTGTAAATGTACAAGTCAGTATCCCGAAAAAGACTGACGAAATACAAACAATCTATCATACAAACCGCATCCCGAACTCCGGTTTGTCCGAATTGCAGCGCGAAGCCTATGCTCTATACGACATGGGACTCAATGTGCTGCCCCAACCAATCGCATCAAAAGGAGGCTTACCCTGGAAACGCCTTCAGTATTCACGACTCAATCGTGATGACCGCAATTATGGTTTACGCAACCTCTTCGCTGGAGAAACAAATCTGGCCGTGATGTGTGGCGCAACCAGTGACAATCTATTTGTGATTGACTGCGAATCAATTGATAGCTTTCATTATCACATGCAACAGATGATAGACCGCAAAATCCCGATATGGGCAGTCCAAACAGGGCGAGGTGGTCATCTCTATCTACGTGCGGAAAATGGCGAAGTCCACAATGTCGAACCCGGAATTCTACCGGACACCGAAATTAAAGGACGTGGTGGATATGTGCTTGCACCGCCATCTGTGCATCCATCAGGAGCAATTTATAGCTGGGTTGTGCAACAGGGTAATGAAATCCCGATAGTACAAACGAATGTAATTGACTGGCTAAAAACCGGACAGGGCAAAACAATCACACTGGAATACGAAACTATATCAACCGGAAAACCAGGGAACTGGTCGATGCACATGATTTCACCTGCATCAAATCTCAGTCGGACAACCCGAGATTATCTGGAAAATGGAAACCGATTAGCAGAAGGTTCACGTAATGATAGGTTATTCAAAGCTACCTGCGATTTTTGTGGTAATAATTACAGCAAAACAGAAGCTGAGAATATTCTGACACCGATTGCAGCAATGAGCGGTTTGCCAATGCCTGAGATCAAAGCAACAATTCAGAGCGCGTATAGCAAAAATCGTACTCCTTCCAGACCGGATACAAACTCAGGACTATATTTTAGCTGGCGCTATGCGCTTTTATGGGCAACCAGACATAACTGGGATAGTCGTACTGCCGGAAGTGATCGAGCTCTATTTTTAGCCTTAATTGAACGGGCACGCCTCAGCAGTAATGAAAATAATGTATTCAGAGCCAGTATGCGAGAGCTAAGTGAATTAGCTAGTCTCGGTACAACAACTATCCAACGAGCACTTAAACGTCTCGAAGAACTGACACTAATTTTCAATTGTGGATATGACAGCATGAGCGGTGCATCGTTATGGCGATTCAGTGACAAAGTTATCAGTATTGCAAAACAGATAGAATTGAATCTGAATACAGTAAGTATCCCCCCCCACTGGCTAAGATATAGTGAGTCTGTTTTCAACTCGGATGTGGTAGAAAGAGGGGCTTTAGGGCACTCGGTACTGTTTATTTATGAATTCATGCGAACCTTGCATAAACCGATGATGCCATCTGATATAGCTGACTCAATCGGGTTGTCTGTGAATCAAGTGAATTATGGTCTTAAAAAGCTTAAAGAACATAATTTAGTGAAGCGTCTGGATGAAGGTTGGTATCTCACAAAGCTAACTGTACCTGAACTTGAAGCTATTTTTGAGAATGTTGCTGGTAAAGGAGATGCCCGTGTAGAGAAGCACCGGGAAGAACGCGAAGTCTTTGCTGGCTATATTCTGTTTAATGCCCGTATGAGACGGGAAGGTAGACGGTTTATGTCTGCTGTGTCGGAACAATTGCGTTATCGACGGGAAGAAGAGCAGATGGAAATGGATTCTCTGGTGCAACTGGCAATCGAGCTAGGCGGTGTATTGCGGGAGGATTGTGCTCCGATGCACTAGTTTTTGAAAAGACTCAGTTTCTTAACTCTATATAAGGAAGAGAGCCTCACTTTCAGAGGCAAGACTCTCTCTACAATTTAGTCTGATGAACTATCGCCATCCGATGTTGCTTCGAGTTCTCCGGTGACAGGGTCAACGCCTGTATCGAGTTCTTCATTTAGTAGAAGTCCATACACTTCACTGGCGGCTGCGTATACTTCACTGGAGATACTTGAGTCATTGGCAGGTGCGAAACCGATCCCTGCCGTGAATACATCGAGAGTGTAGTTACCGCCGCCCGGAAATTCTGATACCTGATCGGATAGTAGCAGAGCAGCCACATCATGCACACCACGATCAACGCGTTTGACGGCACTGGTGATGAGGAATTCTGAACCTTCGACTTCACCGCTATTGAATGTGGTGTAGTATTCGTCTTGATCGACACCGATAACATAGATGCCCTGGCTAGATGCTTCGAGAATTGCGCCTGAACCTGTTAAGCCACCTGCACCGAATATAACGACTGCACCTTCGTCGATATATTCCTGTGCGATGCCTGCGCCGAGTTCCATATCAATGAAGGAGTCGGTATATTGCCCGAGGATGTTTGTGCCGATTTCCCAATCAGGATTGACGTAGAGAGCGCCCTGTTCATAACCGTTGCGGAAGCGTTTTACCGCCGGAACATCAATGCCATAAACACCTGCAATCACATCACCACCGATGTCATTGGCAACTGTTGCGGCAATAACACCGACGAGAAACCCTGCCTGGTGTTCGGCTGCCTGAATACCGGCGTAATTTTGAGGCGCTTCGATTAATGCCTCAACATCTTGATCGACACCGATGAAATAGACTTCCGGGTTGGCAATAGCTGCTGCTAAGGTTGTTTCGGTGAGGGTAAAGCCAACTGTGACGATAATATCGGCTTCGCGGTCAAGACATTCCTGAATATTTGCCGTGTAATTTTCAGGATCAACTGTTTCGACGTAACTGGTTTCGAGATCGGGATAAGTTTCAGTCAATTCGATCATGCCTTCATAGGCATACTGATTAAATGTACCATCGCTGATTGAGCCGACGTCGGTGACCAGGCACATGGCATCAAGAACAGCATAAGGACTTTCAGTGACTTCCGGTGTGGTTTCGGATTCGGATGTTGCAGATGAACACCCGGCTAGGATCAATGCAAACAGGGTAACTAGAATTTGTAACTTCACAGGTCTTACTCCCTAACGATAATTAATGATACCTGTAAAATTAATATTCATTACATTAAATTTCAATAGTTGATACTCACAAAAAAAGCCCTGCCAGTTCCGGCAGAGCTTTTAAATTTCATAGATATATGGAAGTCTTATTCGTCGTCCATCATCATGTCAGCACATGCTTCTGGCATTTCCATTTCTTCCATTGCCATCATGTCTTCTTCGCTGAGCAAGTCACCGCTAACACCATCAACACCGGTGTAAATGCAGCCTTCGAAGAGCAGGTCGAGGATATGGTCTACTTCTGCATAGAGTGCTTCGTCGATGTCTGAATCGTGTGCTGGAGCGTAGCCAACTTCACCAACGAAGTTATTGCCAGCATATTCTTCCCAGCCCATCATGTCGCCTTCTGCGAGGAATGCAACAACGTCGTAAACTGCGAGGTCAACACGTTTCAGAGCGCTGGAAATGAGGAATTCTGCGCCTTCGGTTTCGCCTTCTGCGAATGTGGTGAAGTATTCATCCTGGTCAACACCAACGACGTAAACGCCCTGGCTTGCAGCTTCTGCGATGGCTGCTGAACCGAGAGGACCACCTGCACCGAAGATAACAAATGCTTCTTCACCGATGAACTGTTGTGCAAGGGAAATACCCTGTGCTTGATCTACGAAGCTATCAGCATAAGCGCCGAGGATGTTTGTGCCGATTTCCCAGTCAGAGTTAACGTAGAGAGCACCCTGTTCGTAACCGTTACGGAAACGTTTTACAGCTGGAACATCAATACCGTAAACACCTGCAATTACATCTTCTTCATTTTCGTTAGCAACCATTGCTGCTAATGCACCAACGAGGAAGCCAGCTTCGTCTTCGCTGAACTGAATACCAACGAAGTTTGCAGGACCATCAGCGAGGAATTGGTCAACACCGATGAAATATACATCAGGGTTAGCTTCTGCTGCTGCGGTGGTTGCATCCTGAATCAGGAAGCCAACAGTTACGACAGCGTCTGCGCCATCATCAATACAGGTCTGGATGTTTGCGTCATAATCTGCTTCTGAAACTGTTTCAATGAAGTCATAGTCGAGTTCATAATCTTCTGAGACAGCGACAGCGCCTTCGTGTGCGAATTGATTGAATGTACCATCGTTTACACGACCGAGGTCAGTGACCAGGCAGAGGCTTTCAATAGCGCCGTCCTGTGCGGATACTGCTGGAACAAGGCTAATTGCCATTGCGAGCAGTGCAAATAAAATCATAAATTGACGTGAAAATTTCATTCTGGCTCCCTTTTTTAAGAGACGTAAATTAGCTTTAAGAAATGCTCCCCAAAATTTATCGCATTTTAGAAATTTTGCAAGTTGCATTCTCATTAAATATTCCCTGTATTGCCCGTAAATACTAGAGATTCGCTGACTTTTTGTGCATATCTTACAAAAAATGTCTATTACATTCAGTTAATGGGCTATTAAATGTTCGCTTATGTCGATTTTCCTGTTGATATATGCTGAGAGAGTGTGCCATAACCCGATTGGATAGGTTATAATCCGCCACATTGAGAATTCAAGTGATATTGTTTATTGGAGAAAATAGTGTCCGAAGAGATTCCGGTCTTAGAAGTCAGAGGCATCACCAAGCGTTTTCCCGGTGTTCTTGCCAATGACCACATAGACCTCAAACTATTTAAGGGGCGGGTACTCGGTCTACTCGGTGAAAACGGGGCAGGCAAGAGTACACTCATGAATATGATTTATGGCTTGTATCAACCTGATGAGGGTGAAATCCTCATCAATGGTTTACCTGTCGAAATTGATGGTCCCGATGATGCGATTGCCAGAGGGATTGGCATGGTGCATCAACATTTTCAACTGGTTGATGTCCTGACTGTCACTGAAAATGTGATGCTCGGGAATGAGAGCGTCAATGGTCCTTTCCTCGATAGAGAAACAGCCCGGAAGCGTATCATCGAAATTTCTGATACCTATGGTCTAAATGTAAACCCTGATGCCGTTGTGCAGGATTTACCTGTCGGGATTCAACAGCGTGTGGAAATTATCAAAGCACTGTATCGCAGAGCCGATATTCTCATCCTCGATGAACCCACAGCAGTGCTTACCCCGCAGGAAATTGTCGGATTATTCCGTATTATCCGCACATTGCTGGATGATGGCGTAAGTATCATCTTCATCAATCACAAACTCAAAGAAGTCCTCGAAATCTGTGACGATATTACTGTGCTGCGACGGGGTAAATTAGCAGGACATGCTGACCCGAAAAACAGCACCGAACAATCGTTGGCATCTTTGATGGTCGGGCGTGATGTTGTTTTGCAAATCGAGAAAGAACGCGGTAAGCAAATCGACAAAGTTATGGAAATTCAAAACCTGACTGTGGTGGATGAACGTGGCGTTCCGGCAGTGAAAAATGTCTCTGTCGATGTATTTTCCGGTGAAATTCTGGGAATTGCCGGAGTACAGGGGAATGGTCAGACAGAATTAATTGAAGCCATTACCGGATTGCGCGGAGTCGATCACGGAAAAATTATCCTGCTTGGCGATAACATCACCGGAGCAAGCCCCCGTCAGATAACGATGTTAGGGGCAGGGCATGTCCCGGAAGACCGTCAGCGTATGGGGATGGTCAAACCCTTTGAAGTCATGCACAACATGGTATTGAATACTTATCATAAATCGCCATTTTCACGCGGGATTGTGGTCAATGATGATGCGATTGCTGAAAATGCGGAGAGTCTTGTACAGGAATATGATGTTCGTCCGCCATTAATTCACAATACGATGGGTAGTTTGTCCGGCGGGAATCAGCAAAAGGTGATTATCGCCCGTGAATTTAGTCGCCCTGTAAAATTGCTGATTGCGGCACAACCAACACGCGGACTGGATGTTGGCTCGATTGAATTCATTCATAAGCAAATTGTGCGGATGCGCGATGAAGGTACGGCGGTCATTCTCGTATCGACCGAACTTGATGAAATCCTCAGCCTGAGTGATCGTGTCGCGGTAATGTTTGCAGGTGAAATGATTGATGTTCTGCCGATTGAAGAAGCTGACCGTGATACAGTCGGTTTGCGTATGGCGGGTAGTATGGATAGCCCCGATAGGAGCGAGTCATGAGCGAAATAAATCAACAGGAGACTCCACCGGAAAATAATTTGCAAGTTCCTGCACCTATCGCCTCATTTGCACGGCTCTGGAACAATATCTCAAGTAGTCTCGTCCCATTTTTAGCAGTGGTCACGGCATTTCTTTTCGGAATCCCTCTGATTATGGCGACTGCCGGGTTGGATAATCCCGCACGCGGTTTAGTCATCTCAGGACAGGCATATGCAGCACTGGTCGAAGGCTTAACCGGAATTGCTGTCAGTGATGTTGCCGATTTCAATGATTTCAGACCTTTACGTCAATATGATGAAGCCTTAGAGCTTGGCGAACCCGGTAGACGACTCGGTATCGAAGCAATTGACATCCTGGGACTTTCGCAGGTACAGGCATATCGCGATGTGATTTCTTCTTACGACAATCTCACAGGAAGTAACATAGACGATATTGTCGCAGTCTTGCCGAATATCAATGATATGGCAGATGACCTGGAACAGGATGCCATTCTGAGCAATTTGAGTGACATCAGCACCTTCATGGATGGTGAATTTGTTAATGCCTTAGCAGGCGCACCGGATGAGCCGCTACGGGGACGCGATGCCCGTGAAAAAACTGAGATTTTCGATGAACTGGTTAGTCTCGGTGCTGACCAAACAGAGCTAGCAGAAGATGACCTCGCCGCCGCAATTGAATTTTTGCCGCTCATCGAAGAGATGACAGACGAACAATTCAGTCAGATGCTGATTTATCTGACACTTTTCGATGACTATGGTTTTGAAGTGGTTGATTTACGGGGTGCGCGGTCGATTACAGTCAGTGGCGTCGATCCTTTTGATGAAGATTTGACCGCTACACTGCGCGACATCGAAGAAAATAATGCAACCGATGCCATTGTTGCGCTGGGTCTACTGGAAACAGCCGATTTAGTCAATCAACGCGGGGCAATTGCGGCTAATTTCCGTTTGCTGAATAACCTCTACAGTGCAGATTTGTTGACTGCGGAATCTGTTGATGATGCGATTGCCAATGAACTTGAAGCCGCATTGGATGAAAACATAATTTTGCGTCGTTCTGGCGAATCAATCATTCTCATTCCCGAAGAAAATAATAGCATCTACGGGAGTGTCCCCGATGAACAGGGGCGTCCAATTTATTATGTCAAAATTGGTGGCTCATCATTTTTGTTCCTGCCATTTCAGCTAGAAAATACCATCGTCAAATCAATTCCCTATATCATCGCCGGACTTGCTGTTGCACTCGGTTTTAAAGCGGGTCTTTTCAATATTGGTGCGGAGGGGCAATTATTCATCGGTGGTACACTTGCCGTCTGGATTGGTATCAGCGTGACAGGCTTACATCCGATTTTCCATGTTTTACTGGTGATTATCTTCGGGACAATCGGCGGGATGCTATGGGGTGGTGTGCCCGGTTTCCTGAAAGCCTATACCGGGGCGCATGAGGTTATCACCACAATTATGTTGAACTTCGTGGCGATTTTTTTGGTGGATTTCTTCATCAAATCCGAAACGCCTGTTTTGCTTGGCGACCCCAATTCAAGCGCCCCGAAAACACCGGACATTATGACCTCTGCGATGTTGCCGACCTTCGATGAATTATCCTGGTTGTGGTTTATCGTATTCGGGATAGTTGTGTTCGCAGTTGCTGTTCTTTCACAGCGCAAGAAGTTCGCACCGGAAAATATGCTGCGACCTGCTGTTTACGGTATTGTAACGGTTATCGTCAGCTTCTTCATCAAAGCAATTACCGTTCAGGGTAATTTACATATCGGTTTTGTCGTGATGTTGATTGCGATCTGGCTGACAGACTGGTTCTTAGAACGCACCACACCGGGTTTTGAATTACGTACAGTTGGTTTGAATCAGAATGCGGCAAAATACGCCGGGATGAATGTTCCCTTCAATGTGATTATTGCGATGGCGCTCAGTGGTGGTTTAGCAGGTTTAGCCGGAGCAATTGAAATTAGCGGGAATGCCCATGTGATGTTCCCGAGCTTATTTGCCAATTACGGTTTTGATGCGATTGCTGTGGCACTCTTAGCCCGTACCAATCCGAAGCATATGTTATGGGCGGGATTGCTCTGGGGTGGTTTGCTGGATGCTTCCGCCGTCATGCAGGTACGCACAATCGTATCACTTGACCTGATTCGTATTTTACAGGCATTCATTATCATGTTCGTTGCAGCCGACCAGATCATTCGCTTTATCTGGCGTATTTCCGAACGCACGGATGCAGACGATTTGCAGTTTACAAGCGGATGGGGAGGTTAGCCCGTATGTCACGTTTAAGTTATGCAAGTATCACCGCACTGGTGGCAACGATTTTACTGGGTTTAGCTTTCCTGGTGATGCCTTTACTCAATGCACCCTCGATTGTGGATGAGCAATTAGCGACCACAGAAGAAGGTGACATTATCTACGAACCAATTTCAGCATTATCTCTCGCACTTAATGGTGATTTGCCGGAATTGGGATATAGTCTTCCGGTAGTGAATTTGCTGGCAATAGCAGTTGTCATTGCTATCATTGCGATGGCAGCTTCCTTTTTACCTGCTGTTACCCGTACCGGGCGTTATGTGTTGCTTGTGGCGGGTATTCTGGTAATGCTTGGCTATTTTGCAGTGCCGCTACAGGTAATCGAAACAGAATTGACCAATTATGCTCAGATGCTTGGCTATGGTTTCTGGGTTGGTGTGCTGGCAGCTATCGTCCTGATTGCACAGGGCTTCATGGGACAGGAAACTGATTCCATTACAGATACAGTATCCGATTTTGTGAAGAATTTTCGTTTCACACGCCAGCAATTACTCTCGGCAATACTCATCATCATCGGTGTAGCGGCGTTTTATCGCGGAACAATAGGCTTCCGGGAAGTGATTCTGGTTGAAGGACTGGACGCAGTACAGCTTGAAGAAGAATCTGCTGCATCAGATATGGAAACAGGAGAAGCAACAGAGGAAGCCGCCGTTACATCAGATACTGAAACAGGAGAGGAATCACAACCTGTCGAAACTGACACGGAAACGGTAGAAGAAGAACCCGCACCACTGCATGAAGAAAGAATTTCGATGCAAGCAGGGGATATGTACAGTGTCACCCTTGAAGCTGAAAATTCAGGTGCATTTGTCCATATTTTGAATGCGGCGGGTGAAGAAGTTGCATCCGGTGAAACATCGCTTGATTTTACGGCAGAAGCCAACGGTTCATATACTGTTGTAGTTGATGTGATGGAAGAGACAGAAACACCAATTGGCAACTATACACTGCGAATCGAAGCATTGGACACTGTTACAACCACACTCAATTTTGCACCGCATGGTTTCCGCCCGGAAGATGAATCGGCTGAGCCTTTGCAACTGGTTGTTCCGACAGGGCAATTCATTGTCATTTCGAGTGTCTACTTCATTGTTGTCGGGGCGCTCGGAATTGCGAACCTGGAACAACTCAAACGGGTGATGCCTTTCTTGCTGGTTTTTGCCGGGGTCATGATTTTCATGGTCTTGCTGGTAGGCTCAGCAGCCGGAGGTAGCACCAACGCCACAACCATGATTACTGAAAGTTTGCGAACAGCGACCCCGATTGCAATTGGTGCGATGGCGGGTATCTGGTGTGAGCGTTCCGGTGTCATTAACATCGCGATTGAGGGCATGATGCTCTTCGGGGCATGTATCGGCTTCACGACGCTTTTCTTGCTGCAAGCCTGGTTCCCCAATCCTGACCTCGTTTACTGGTATATGTTCCTCGGTGTTCTGGCGGCAATTATTTCCGGTGGATTGGTTTCTCTCTTACATGCCTGGTTATCCATTACCTTTGCCACTGACCAGATCGTAAGTGGTACGGTGATTAACATTCTGGCACTCGGAACGACCAGCTATATCCGTGCAGAAGTCTTGCTCTCCAGTGAAGCCGGGTTGAATCGTTTACCCGCTCTCGAAATTCCGATTCTCTCAAAATTGCCTGTGATAGGACCCGTGTTCGCATCACAACCGATTTTCTACCTGATGTTTGTGGTGATTATCCTGACACATGTGATGCTATATCATACCCGCTGGGGCTTACGGACAATCGCAGTTGGTGAGAATCCACATGCGGCGGATACACTCGGGATCAAAGTGAATCGCATTCGCTGGATTAACGTTTTCATCGGTGGCATGATTGCCGGACTCGCAGGGGCATGGTTCTCATTGGAGGCTACCGGACGCTTCACCGATAGCATGACTGACGGGAAAGGCTTTATCTCGCTGGCGGCAATGATTTTCGGTAAATGGACACCTGCGGGGTCATTCGGAGGCTCACTCTTGTTCGGATTTTCGGAATCACTCGGTTTCCGCTTCCAGATTGAGAATGTGGCACTCCCGCCACAATTCTTACAGATGGTTCCCTATATTGTCACGCTGATTGTGCTGGCAGGGCTGGTTGGACGGGCAATTCCGCCGAAAGCAGTCGGTCAACCTTACAAGACAGAAGGCAGTCGATAATAGACTCATATATCATGCAAAATCCCTTCCTTGCGATTTCAGGAGGGGATTTTTTGTTTATAAATACAGGTGGATATTGTCCGTCAATATTTGCGATACACTGCAAGCCTCAACCCGCTTGAATAGCTCAATATCGTTGGTGACACCACAATGCACAAGCAGATTCAGATCATCGAATCGTGACAGCACCTCAGAATTAATTTGTTCGGGAAATAGATGTACCCCTCTGACATTTGCTAACCCTGCTTTGTCTATCAACAGTCGAATTGCCATTTCATCTGTCATCCAACTGGCTATTCGGAACAGTAAATCACAGGGATGCGCCGGATTATGGTCATGAATAGTATTGATAATAGCTGGCTCAAAGCTGGTCAATTCATACATATCATTCAGAGCAGGGTAGTTATTCAATATTTTGCAAACAGCGTCAACAGTGGCGCGGGTGTCACTCTGAACATGAATTTCGAGATAAGTTTTTCCTGCAAAATGATCTAAAACCGCCTCAAGTGTCGGGACATCATAATCTGGATTATCAGGCGATAATTGAATTTTCTGTATTTCTGCATAAGTCAAATCTGCAATGAACACATCACCAATCATCAAATTGTGATAGACAACCGGAACACCATCCCGTGATAGGCGAATATCAAATTCAAAACCATCTGCCCCTGAATCATAAGCTGCCTGAAATGCTGCCAGTGTGTTTTCATGTGCCTGTGTGGTATCACCACGATGGGCAAGAATTTCCACAATCAAATCCTTTTTGAGAAATAATAATGACAGGCTATCAACACGGTGTGTGATTGTCGATATTATCATTAAATAGTAGTAGAAACGTCATGTACTGTAAGTTTGAAATTCGAATTTGTATGTTTTTGCCCCGCACGGCATTCATGCCGCCCCTACATTTTATACTGCTTTGAGAGGTATATTCTGCAAATATAACCGGGTGTAGGGACACGATGCATCGTGTCCGGGAAATTTCAATCGGAACTGATACTCTACCGGAATTTGACGCAATCAAAATTTGCGCGATTATCGGTAACGGGGTATAGTAATGTCATCCTGATCTGGCAAGAGGGACGTTGCAACCAACAACATCCCTCTTAAGCATCCAACAGGACACTTCCTAACATGAGAAGTATAACGTTCTGAACTATGTCTGAACAGGTTTCGCGACCCTGTTTGCCGTATAGATGGGCGTTATCCGGCACAATACATAAAGCATCATTAGGGAAAAATCGCTAGACGGATGGTGACGCTGTATTGTGTTCAGTCTGTTAGAGGCTGCCAGGAGGGACAGATGTTTTTATCTGCCGGAGATTGTGCCACGTTCGATTCGATACGGGGATTGAACCGGACAAAGCAACTATCAGTCACCGGGTTTTTCGAAAAAGGCATTCGCATATCGGGAGATGCTGTTGGTAATTGGCATCTTCCGGTATAAATTTTTTATAGAATCGGACTGAGTGGTACTGGTTAGCGCTTAACCTGATTGTGCAAAATAAGAGAATCAACACACTATTTTCAGTAAAATGTCAGGGTATCTTATGCACAAGTTTATCGCGCAGTTTCATGAGATTTACGGCACGGCAACGCTGGTCGATGCCGCATTTCGCGCCGGAGTTGATTTTCGCGTCCCCTCCGCAAGCCTCAATCCTGTCAATCCACAGCACAAATTAGCAGGGCAGGTGCTGACCGTGAAGGCAAACAATGATTTGATTGCCGTTCTGGAAGCGGTACATACCGCCGATGAAGGGCATGTCATTGTCATCAATAACGCTGAAACCGAAGTTGGCATTCTAGGTGACATCATTGCAACCGAAGCCAGACGCAAAAAATTAGGCGGTTTCGTCGTTGATGGTTTTGTCCGTGACGTGCCAACCTTACTGAATCCCGGTGTCCCTGTGATTTCTCGTGGTTCAACACCTCTCGGTCCACTCAAATTAGATGCTAGCCAGAAAGGAATCGGGGAAATACAGGTTGCTATCGACATCGGTGGTGTTACTGTGACGACGGATGATTGGGTGTTTGGCGATGCAGATGGTGCTATTTTTCTGAGACATGATGATTTAGATGCTGTATTTGAACAGGCACGTATGAGTAAAGCACGCGAAGATGATTTATTCGAGCTACTTGCAAGCGGTCAATCATTGGGCGACCTTTTGCAACTGGAGGCTTTCTTAGAACGTCGTCGGCAAGACCCCGATGCAAATTTCAACGAACATCTCAAGCAAATTGGTCGTGCGATATAAACAGCGTGGATTGCGACGGTAAAAGGTAAAATTTAGCTTGTATTCACCTTTTACCCTGTATCTTTTTCCTTTAATTGGCAGATGTCAGACGGAATCGTAATGGCGACTGTCCGGGAACACGTTCGATTTTGCCGCGTGCTTCTAAATCCAGTTGTACCGTTTTTGTATACCAGCGCACCGAACCGGGTTTCGGAAAAAGTGCTTTCGGAACATTCTGCTCATTCAGAGACTGGCGAACTTTTTCTTCCAATTCTGAAAAAGGCATACTTTCGCCATTATCAACAGGCAATGCTTGCAGAATCGCGTCGCGGACGAGTGTATATTTTTCTTCATTTAGATTTTCCTGATGCCCTGGATGATTGACATTGAGTGCTTTGATACGCTTCATGTGATGTTTCCTCCTCATCAAACTGTTACTCACAGTATATGAATCCCGGAAACAGAATACTTGCTAAATCCTGCTAATTTTGAAATTGTGCCCGATATGCCGATGGGGTGAGTCCGAAATATTTGCGAAAAGCGGTGATAAAGGCACTCAGGCTGTTGTATCCCACCGAGAGCGAAACATCGGTCACACTGTCATTGGCTTCCAGTAGATACCGTGCCTGATTCAATCGTAATCGCAGCACATATTGATGCACGGTCGTCTCAAAAGCTGTTTTGAATAATCGTGCAAAATGATATTCGGATAGCGCGACATAACGGGCAACATCTTCTGTTTTGATTGCCTCCGAATATTCAGCTTCAATGAATTGCCGTGCCTGTAAGAGACGGGGCAGTATATCGGCTATCGTATTTTGTTTATGTTGTGAGAGTTTGAGTAAGGCTTCATACCGTAAGCGCATCAATCGTAAAATTTCCCCGATAATGCTCATGAATATATCGTTTGCTTCTTCCGTCGTGTCAATATTCTTTGCAAGTAAATCCAACAGGGACGAGATACTATCGCCTTTCTTGAGCGGGACAGCATGAAGCAGGGTATTGAAATCCGCCGGAATATCAAGAAAATCTGCCATCATCTTAATGAAACCGGGACTTATCATCAGAATGAGCAGGGGAGATGAGTTCTCAAGTGAACGTAGATTCTTGAGTGTGACACTGTGATGCAGTAGAAGATAATGTTTGCTATCCAGTTTGGTATCTGCCAGGGTGAGCATCGTTTCTTCTATAGGAAAAATGAGAAACAGGTGTCCGAGTTGAGGCAATGGCATAGTACGCGGGAGTTGTCCGTACCAGAGCGCGTTAATCGGGGATACATGATCTGCTGTATCAGGTCGCAGGGGCGTTGAACGTAAGACTATCATAAGGGGCATTATGGCATGAAACAAAAATTCCCGCGAATCTGCCTGAACTTAATCAACTGCGGGATATGAAGACTGTCTCCGTATCATAATTATCACAGTTTCAATAGAAATTCGAACTTCCCCTTAATCCTGTTTGGAATAAACCCCTGTCGGGGATATAATCAAACTAGATTGTTCATGTGCTCACAGGCTAATATTATGTCCGATATTCCATCAACCGCAATTGCATACCTTCGTGTGACTGTTGGACCGCAACCCGAATATGTGCGGTATCGTGGCTTTGAATTAGCCGATGATACAGTCCAGATATCCTCCGGGAAAAAGTTGAAAATTGGTCGTAATCCCATAGAGGTTGATTTGCAGGTCTATGAACTTGCCGCCAATTGTGCGATTAGTCGTTTACACTGTTCGATTGAGTATGATCCCACGACAGGCAAATTTATGCTCTGCGACGAAGGCTCAACCAATGGCACATATATCGGGGACGAACGTCTGGAAGTAGGGACGCCGGTTGCTCTCAATGAAGGTGATCTCATCACACTGGGCTCAGCGAAACATAATGGCGTGCAATTCGCCTTCACGACGCTCGAAAAATCACAGCATGAACCATTGGAGCGCATCGTATTACGTCCATTTGTTGATGAAGAAGAAGAGGAAGTTGCTGCAAAACCGGATACACCGGATAAAGTAGCAGAAGACGAAGCGCTGTTCGAGGCAATTGGCGCGGAAGCACAACCTGCCCCTGAAATCAAAGAAGCTGAAGAAATCGAAGAACAGAGTGTCAAAGTTCAGGTTTCGACAAAAATCATCAATAAATATGATGTCTTCCTCAGCTATAGTCCCGATGATATGGAGACCATGAAAAAAATCAGAAGCTATCTGATGAACAGGGCACAATTACATATCTGGTTGGATGATGCCCTGGAACATGGTACAAGAACACGGCAACAAATCATCAAGAATGTGCTGATTAACAGTCATTGTGTGGTGGCGTTGATTTCTCCGGCGATCAATGACACGAAAGCCTTCCAGAAAGAACTTGCCTACGCGAAATCAAATAAATCGAGGGTCATTCCTGTGATGATTGATAGCGGGGGTAAGCCAAATCAACTCTCATTGCCCGGTATTAAATTTGTTGACCTGCGTGGTGATAAGCTGGACAGCAATCTGCAGGAATTAGCGGAAAAAATCCAGAGCCGTATCAAAGACCTGAAAGAACCCGGAAACTAAAGCAATTTTGAACCTTTTTCAATAATGCACGAACTGCTGTTTGTACACTGTATCAACGGGGGTTTTTCTATGCGTATCAATATTGCCATGTACTTGAAAGATGTACGGAACATCGACGCGATGTTTGAAGCCTTTGACCTCAAAGAAACGGAACTCGATAGTGAAGTAATTGAAGAGACCTTAGCCGATTGGGAACAATTTATCTCTGTTCTACGGGATAGAGGTGTTCATGATCTGGCAGATGAGGTCTACGAGAAAATTGAAGAGATTGAAGACCGTCTGGCAATCTATGAGCAGGAGCAAATCAAAGCAGAAGAGCAGGCAGTCGTCGATGATGCCAGCGACCGTCTAACACAATCAGCCGTCGATAATTTACTCGCACACGCAATAAAGACGAAAAAGCAGCAAGCAGACATCGGACTGGAACACAAAGCTGAATTTCGCCTCAGAAACCGTGACAAAGATTTTCCAAAACGTCTCAATCGCCTGATTGACAAAGCCTGATTAAAATTCTCGAAAAGACAGACAAAGATTTTGTTCGACGTAGTGGCATGGCGTGCCATGCCTCATAAGACGGTCATTACATCAGTTTTTGTTTCTCCATAAGATTGTGACATGAAATTTTGCCTGTGCCGGGATGGATTAGCATACCCATCCAGTAGTATCAGGGGCAAATAGAAAGCAATCAAGTTACTAAATCAAGTGAATAGGTGAGGTAGGGCAGTCCCTATCTCACTAAGGTTCAAAGTTTGCTGTTATCGGTTGTGTGTCGTCACAGTCATCGTCCTGTGCTTCCTCCCATTCCTGACGTTGCTTATCCCGCAGGACTGCCAGGTAATGAGCGACCACATTCGTCACTGCGCCGACCAGAATCCCGACGCCAATCATCAACAGCAGGTCAACGATGTTATTGCTCATGTGATTTTCCTTTCTCTCAATTAGTTCTATCACCCCTGATAAAAATATCCCGTACACCCGGTACAGGATATTTAGAACTAATGTTCAGTATACCACAAACCATTTTGTTATGTTGGATAGAGTTTCTTTGGAAGCAGGTTTATTGAGGGTTTGACCTGTTGCAATGTTTGTTATAAAGGGCTTTTATACGACTTTATGGCATCGTACTTTAGTCCTATTGTTAATTAATATTTACTTGATTTTGAACTCAATAGAGAATATTTGTTAATAAATGAAAACAATACTTATTAGGAAAAAAGTCATGCTTAAGGTTTGAATGCCCCGTTTTGACTGTATACTGCGTCTGTGGTTTGAAAATTACAACTTTCATTTCTAATCGGTCAATCAAGCCACTATTCTCAAAAAGCATAGAGAGAATGCTCAGGGATATAAAACCGAACGTTAAATAGGGGACATATTGTGGAAACATCATTCTCATTCAAAGGTCGCGGCATTGTATTGCTGCTCATAGCCTTATTCATCGGTCTCAGTCTCAGTTTTGGCGGACAGAATTCCCTCTCCGCACAACAACAAACGGACTTTATTACCTATTATCCAACTGCAAGTGATGAATTTTTCACCAATCCGGGCATCGGCTGGCAACGGATGGAGCATAACAATCCACCTCTGCTGGAAGAAGCTGTCACGTATCCAACACGCGAAGAAATTAGCTGGCGGGTTCTGAACCCCGGTCCGGGTCAATATGATTGGACAGTGCTGGAAGAGAAAATGCAACGTGCAACCGATAACGGTCAGTTGTTCTCTTTCCGTATTTATACCATGCAGGGCGAAAGCTACGGCGGACATAAAGTGCCGCAATGGGTTGTCAATCGCGATAGCCGTATTATTCGTGGTGGTTCACCTGACTATAGCAATTGTAATTATCAAAACTTCTGGGCAGTATTTGTAGATGCGTTGCGTCTGCGTTATGATGGCGACCCGCGCATTTCCTTCATCGACATCAGTGGCTATGGCGACTTCAATGAATGGAGCTGGCTGGATGGTCAAACTGTCTGGGATAACAACTTCGCTGACCCTGAATCAGTTGATGGTCAGGCACGTGTGCGTCTCGCTGATATGTTCATCGGTGGTACTGATGACAGTCACACCTGTACAGGCAGCAACGGTCAACAGCAAACGACCTCTTACTCATATGTCGGTTTCCAGGAAACACAGCTTGTGATGCCATTTGCAGGGGTTCAACAGACCACCCGCTATGTTGCTTCACGCCGTGATGACGTAGGTATTCGTTACGATTGCCTCGGACGTGATTCCCGTCTCGATCGAATTGAAGATGTCATTGAAGATACCTGGCGCACAGCACCGATTATCTTCGAATTCTGCGCGAACTCAACCACCCGTTCGGATGTGATGAATCGTGCGTATACACTGATGAATGCCTCGCACGGGGTTATCGTCCATGAAAACCTGGAAAACCCGCGTGATGAAGCCCCGGTTCGAAACTTCATGACCAATGTTGGTTATCGCTATCAACTTACACAGGCAGTATACGATTCAGCAGTTGAATCCGGCGGTGTGTTGAGCCTGTCAATGGGCTGGCAAAATGTAGGGACATCCCCTGCATACCCATCAATGGGTTATGATTTTGAATTACACATTTATCTGCTTGCCTCCAATGGCGATGCGATTGTTGATCATGCCTCAAGCCATGTTGTCACGGACTGGATGCCTGCTCATCCTTATCCGGGTGAAGCGCCTGTCAACGCTGTTGGTGAAGAAATGAGCATCCCGTCGAATTTAGAAGATGGCATGTACGAATTGCGTGTTGCGATCGTCAATACTGCCAACAATGAAGCAATCAACCTGGCATTCACGGGTGGCGACCAGCAGAATCGTTATCTCATCGGTGAAGTTCGGGTAGGGGATGGTGTCAGTAATCTTCCAGCGCCGCCTCCTTTACAGCCAACAGCGACAATTACACCGACGATTGTACCGACTGTCGAACCGACCGAAGAACCAACAGCACCTGCAATCGTTGTAGTTTCAACACAGGTTGGCGTGACAGAAACACCTGTACCACCGACACAGTCATCCGTAGTTGTACAGGCAACACAGGTCGTGACCAATCCAAATGGTAGTGGCAGCACCACCGGAGTCGGTACAGGAAGCATTATCGTCATACCACCGTCGAATACGAGTGGCTCGAACAGTAGCGGCAACGGTAACGGTTCGAATAGCTCCGGCAATGGTAATGGCTCGAACAGTAGCGGTAACGGCAATGGTTCGAATAGCTCCGGCAATGGCAATGGCTCGAATAGTTCCGGCAACGGTAATGGCAATGGCGGCGGACGGGGTAACGGCAGTGGTGGTAATCCGAATAACGGCAATCGCGCCGGAGGTCCGGGTACACTTCACGTTTCTACCCTCGATGCTTCGACATGGGGCGACTCTCGCTCATGGACTGCTTTCGTAGAAGTTATCGTTCAGAGTCCAGGTGAATGGGGTGTGCGTGGTGTGACTGTTACAGCACGCTGGCATGATGGAACAATCACCACCTGTGTCACCGGGGGAGAAGGCTACTGTGATATGCGTCTGCCGAATATTTCAACCTCACGGAATACGGCAACCATGACCATCACCAATCTCTCGCGCTCGGGATACAGCTACTATCCGGCGGATAACTATGACCCGCAACAGGGACGGGGTAACAACCGTGACAGTGACGGTACAACCATCGTCGTGCGTCGTCGATAAGCAAAATCACTGACAAACAAAAGCCATCTGATACTGTATCAGGTGGCTTTTTTGTTGCCATGAGGAAGACATACCCGCAATGCTTTATGCAGAATAAAATTGATCTTATACTTATATAGTATTTGTAAAAAGATATTACTAACCTTTAAAGACTTTAAATGATCCTTAAAAATAAAAAGTTGTAAAAATAATAGTTAATTTTATATGCGTTAATTATTGAGAGACAATTGTTGATGTATATTTTTTTATGTCGATTTATAGTACTGAAGTCACAGGAGATAACAATGTTCAAGTTTCGCTGGATAGCAATTTTAATCGTAGTAAGTTTTATTGGAATGTCCTTAACGGGGATTAGTAATGCTCAAGAAGAAAATCCCAATTCATTAGCTGTTAGTGAAACAGATATGGATGAGGCGTGGGCATCTGATTTTGGAGATTCTCTCAAGCAACAATATATCTTCACTGCTGTTGAAGATAACTTTACCACTGTAGTCATCGTTAACGAAAACGGCGCATCAGGTATTGTGGCAAATCTGATGGAAGTTGGTAGCCAGGAAAACATTAGCTCAATGAACACAACAGCAGGCGCAACGACATTCTGTGTGCCAGCCGGAAAACAACAATACTTGCTTTCCCTTGAGCGTGACCCTGATTCAGAAGCTACATCCTACGAAGCCATTATCACAAATCAACCAACATCAGTCTGTGATCTGGATATAATTTCTAGAATTGAATTAGAGATCAATGGTACTGAATTTTTGACTGAAAACGCAATCGATTCCGTAATCGATGTAAACGGTGTAGTAATTCCAGTTACCATTAACACAGGAATACAAGTAAACTCAGCAAATGATGACGATACCGTCTCATTAATTGTTGATACTGGAGATAATTTCCCGTCTGTTTCATTTGTCTCATCCGATAATATTGTCCTTGTGGATGTAAATGTATCGAGCGACGAAGACGCTTTACTGGATGTAGATGTGCTGGGTGACGATGTGATTGCAGTCTACGTCTATGAAACCGAAGATGGCACACTGACAGTCGATGTAGTCCCCGGTGATGCCAGTGGCGTAACAATCGCCGACGACCTGTCAACAGAATTAGGTCTGGAAGTCGATGTTGAATTAACAGAAGACGGTCTGATGGTGGATGTCAGCTTGAATGATGACAGCATCGTTAACGCACAGGTGATTGATAATGGTCTCGCTGTATCATTGCTGGAAGAAGAATTCGCAGTAGTTGATGCCGGACTTCTCGAAAATGCAGGTATCCTGAACAGCGACTCAAGTTGTACAGCAACCCCGAATACCAGCTTCGCGACTATCAATGTGCGTTCATTACCGACAACTGCTTCCAATCCTGTTGATGTTGTCTCTGTCGATAGCGATTTGAATGTTACAGGACAGGCTCTTGAAGGCACATGGTTGCAAGTTACATTGCCGGATGGACAAACAGGTTATGTATCCGCAGGCATTTTATCCCTTGCAGAAGTTTGTGCCACGGTAGAATTGCCTGTAATCGCGGTAGACCTGGCAGAAATTCAAGCACTTGAAGCCAGCGTAGCAGTAGAAGCAGATGTTGCAGGTGTTGAAGCCGATGCAAATGTCACAGTCGATGGTGATGGCGTTAACGTCAATGTAGAAACCGATGCAGCCGGAGTTGACGCAAATGCAGATGTCACAGTTGGTGGGGATGGTGTCAATGTAGAGACAGAAGCTCCGGGTGTTGATGTCGATGTTACAGTCGATGGGGATGGGGTTGATTTAGACGTAGATGTCGATGATGTAGGTGTCGGTCTCCCATAAAGTGTAAGTATACTCGCGGGGCATATCAGAGATGGTATGCCCTTTTTTATTTCCCTGAACTCACTACACTAAATTTTAGAAAATTTGTTGCAAGAAATAAAAAGACAGGATATACTGTTTTCACATCAATTGACTGGAAGGGCAGTAGCGCAAACTACCACCCTTGAGTACATCGTGGTTTACACAATGCCTACTAACCCATAGGCAAGTGTAATCACTGCGGTGGATGATTTTCTAGTCCCTATTGATGATATTTGTCTAATTTTACGGAGGTTTAACGATGAAACGTCTATTTTTGCTGATTTTTGCCGCAATCGGGGGTGCAATCGCTGTCTGGTTGTTTTCACGGCGGCGCATGGATGGTCTCTATGGAGAGGTCAGTCGTCTGCGAGAAATAGAGCGCAAATACGATGTGATGGTCGAAAAAGAAGCACAACTAAATGCCGTTTTCCGCGAAGACATCGAAGAAATGAAACGTGATAGAGCCAATCGTCCACCCTTAACCACCGAGCAAAAACTGAAAATGGCAATGCTTGAGGCTGTCTTTGATGCCGATGCCCGCGAAAAACTCGGTGAGCATTACATTGAAGATGAGGAGGACGACTCATGACGAATAGATGGCGTGATTTTGATAAGGTCTTGAAGCGTCTCAGACTTCGCATTCGCGATACGGCAATATCTGATGAAATGCGTCAATGGTTGCAAGATATGTACAATGACTTGTTCTACCATCGAATGACCCTTGATGACATAATTTATGAAGCAGAGCAGTCCGGTATTCGCAATCCTGCCTTTCCCGATGATTTAGTCGGCTGGCTGGATGATGATTTCGACGACGACGATGAAGATAATGAGGACGAATAGAAACTCTCTGTCCGCTACTGAATCGTCAAAAATGGTAGGGGCACAACGCTGTTGTGCCCTAAAAACCCGGAGAAAGGAGATTATTCCGCCAACTCCGGCACAGTCTCCCCGTAGAGCCAGGCATCAAATAACGCATCCAATTCCTGACCACTGACCGACTCTGCTATAGCAATAAAATCGTCTGTGGTGGCAACGTCATAAGCGTATGTTTCATAGAAGCTGCGTAAAATCTCGAAGAAAGCATCATCGCCAACTTCTTCCCGCAGGGCATGGAGTACGAGCGCACCCCGTACATAAACTGTCCCGCCGAATAAATTCTCAATTTCGATAGAACCGGGTGCAGAAAGTCCCGCGCCGGATGCGAATCCATAATATCCCTCAATATAGGCGTTGTAAGCATCCTCGCCCGCACTATGTTCTACCCACAGCGCTTCAAAATAAGTCGCGAAGCCTTCATGTAACCAGATGTCTTTCCATTGTGCGACAGTCACACTATCCCCGAACCATTGATGCAGTAATTCATGCAGGATTGTATCTTCGCCGGGGCTGCCAGCACCAAAAATCGACAGCGTTTGAGTTTCCAGTGCAGCAGGGAAGTTCGGAACAGCAACGACACCATATACTTCAAAAGGATACTCCCCGAGCATATCACTCAGGAATATCATCATGTCGCCCGTCACATCATAGGTATCAATCACATTTTGCGGTGTACCTGCCGGGAAATAATTGCGAATCGGCACATCACCGGAATCATCGCGTACTTCAATGAAATCACCCACAGCAACAATCGCCAGATAAGACGCCATCAAATCATTCATTTCCCAGTGATAGCTTCTAAAACCTTCCAGATTTTCTGTCACATCAGTCAGAATACCATTTGCTGCAACCACATTTGGCTCTGGAACGGTGATGATGAAGGTAAAGGTTGCTTTATCGAGCGGATGATTGTTCGCAGGAAACCAGTTCATCGAGCCGGAGGGTTCACTAACAGCCGCAAAATATCCCGGTGCCCATTCTTGCCAGCCTAATCCAATGAAAGGCACGCCGGGGTCATCGACTGTCTCAGGCACACCACTATAGCTGACAACGACTATGAATGTTTCATCTGCGAGGAGCGTCTCAGCAGGAGTGATAATCACTTCGCTATCTTCCCTGGCAAAATCGGCTTCTGCATCATTGACGGTAATCGAGCTAATCTCCATGCCGAAAAAATCGAGATTGAAGCTGGCTAAATCGTGCTCTGCAATCGCTTCAATCGTGGTTGAACCATCTAAAAAATTATCATCAGGAATGAAGCTCAGGTTAATCGTATAATGTTGAACATCATAGCCACCGTTCCCCATCTGTGGGTAGAATTCGTCTCCTAATCCGTCTGACCCGTTCTCCTGCGCGAAAACCGACATCGAAAGCAAAAGAAGGATCAGTAAAAATAGTGCTTTGCTGTGCTTCACTGTGAATTGCATGTGTGTCTCTCCCTTTTTTGTCCCGTAACAATATTGTTCCAGTAATAGATACGTGTTTACTCCCCATCTGTCTCACTATTGATAGGAAGAGTGAGCGCATCGTCACCCGTATCGGATAGTAAAATACGTTGTCCCGTCAGCGTATCGTACCAGCCAATTAGAATGATATGACTGTCTGTAGCAAAAGCGTCAGATTGATGTCCGCTTGTGATGAACTCTCCCGGAATCCAGCCTGTTGTCGGACGCTGATTATTGACCGGGATACCATCATCAATGAATAGAATTTGCCCGTTTTCATCGAATACCTGCACGAAAAGCCGCAGATTCCGGTTGATAACAGTCTCTGTTTGCCAGTGCAGTGTGATGCCCGTTTCCGTCTGTGTGTAGCCGATTAATTGGATGCCATTTTGCCAGTTGATGAGCAGGTCTGTATCGAATTCCGGTTGCTCAAAATTGCGTTCCGGCACAGTGATGGTCATCTCATGAACTATGCTGTTTGCATCACCTGCTTGAATGAGGATGTCATACTCTCCGGCAATCAGTTCCGGTGGAATATAGAAACGTTGATACCCGCGCCAGACATCACCGGAGCGCCATTCCGCAAAGGGATAACCGGGAATCGTCTCATTGAAGGGCACACTAATTTCTGCATTCCAGCGCAATGTCGGGGTAATACCTTGTAGTGGTGTGTTCACACGCCATAACCAGGAAAAAGTCACTTCCTCCCCGACCTGTGCAGTATCCGGCAATCCATCAATCTCAAGCAAACTCATGCCTGAAACAGTGAAAATAGGGGAGCGCAAATCTTCTGTTCCCGCAAAGAGTATCGGATGCGTGATTGTTAGCGTGCCTGTTGTGATGTCGATGCCTGTTGGATTACCGATGTTGTTGATAACATCCAATCGCTGACCTGTTGCTGAATCGAATACGCCAACCACAATGTCATAATCTCCCGGAGGGGTATAATCCGGGATGTCCAGTGTAATCACATCTTCGAGATAGTAACCTGGCAACCAGTTCGATGTCGCTAATCCACCGGGGTAAAAATTGCTGGCTTCTGCAATCACAATCCCGCGATAATCCACCATCTGCACAATAGATGAGTAGTCGCTGTTGATTGCTGTATCGGCAACTGTCCAGTAGAGGTGAATCTCCCTTGTCCCACCCGATGCAACACCGGAAAGACTATCCGCTCCTAAGAGACGCATCCCGTTATTGAAATTGACATTGAGCGGTATATCGACATTTTCCAGAATACCATTTTCAAAACGCGAATTTCGGAAAATATTATCTGTCCGGTCAATCACCTGTGTCTTGAGCGCCAACAATCCAATCCCGACAATTGCTGCTGTGATAAGCATCGAGACCTGTAAATCCTGCGACCGATAACCATCAGGGGAGGGGGATAGGAAGAAAAATGCAATGCCGACAACTGCAATCAGAGAAATAATGCTAATGATACTTGCAAGTTGCTGTGTTCCAGTTTGTGTATAGTGAATGTCGATATCATGAATGCCCGGTTCAATCTCAAAACCTACTAAGCCAGCATCCGTGACAGGCACGACAGGTACAGTTTGCCCGTCAACCTTGACTCGCCATCCCGGAACATAAAGCCAATTCACACTGATGGTTGTTGCCTGTGATACATCAATCTGCGCGAATAATTGTCGGCTATTTTCCTCCAATTGCAAAATTTCATAGTTATCCCCATTGGATAGGCGTGGTGCATCTTCAAGGAAACGATCTGTATTGAGGGCATTTTCATCTGTATTAACCGGGAGATATTCACCATAAGAGGACAAAACAGGCTGACGGGATACCACTTCATAAGATTGAGCATCAGCAAGTGTTTCAGCGGTCAGGTTAATCTCAGGGCGATACAACCAGGGAACACTATAGAGAACAATCCCCGCTAAAATCAGTGCTGCGACAGTCATTTTACCGATTTGAGTTGGAATCAAGCGGACAAAATAGCCCCCGCCAATCCCTGCTAACAATGCCAGCACCAGACTACCAATGCTCATCGGACGCCATGCAAATTGTGAATACTGCAATAATCGTACGGATTCCCAGAAAGTTGCAGATTGCGGTAATTGCGAGAAAATCACGATTATCAAGGTCACAAATAACAGCACATGTAACCCCAAAATTGATCGGTGGCTATCATCTTCCTCTGTCGGAGGTTGCGGCAGAAAAAAACCAATAATCGCCAGAATAACCAGAATCCAGTTGAAGCTGATCGGCATGACAGACTGCAATTGAGTCGGATCAGCCGTTTGTGGTAGCGCAAAGACAGTGCCAATACCGCGCAAGGTGTTCGTCACGGAGATAAAATCGAGATTTTCCAGCACACCATTAATTTTGACATAATCGGTTTCCGCGAGGGCAGGTAGCCAGAAAAACGCCGTTATCAGCACCGCAAAAATTCCGGCTGATGCCAGTTGCCAGAAAACCCGTACCCGTCGTTCCGATGTGAACAGTAAAATTCCACAATAAGCAATCAATAGCAGTGAGCCATACAGCGTCATGACATTGTGCGCCATGATAAATAATACATAACTGAAAACCGCTACCAGATAATCACTTCGTCGCCCCGAATGCGCCAGTCTTGTGAATCCCCATAAGGCAAAAGGGAGCAAAGCCATTCCCGCAAATTCATTGCTCGAGCCGCGTGTCACCGTGTCGAAGAGGGTATAAGGCGCATACATATAAGCAGCCGATGCAATCAGAGCGCCAGTATCATCCAGCCATTGCCGTGCCCATAAAAATGTGCCAATTCCCGCTAAGAACACATAGAAAATGACGGTTGCTTTCCATGCTGTCACCCAATCCAGACCCATTGCATGGAAAATCACTGTTGGATAGTAGCTTGTCGGCGGAAAATAATTGAACAGGGACGCGCCATAACCATAGGCTAATCCGCTTGTATAACGCGGATAGAGACTCCCATCATTGCGAATCGCATCATCTAAGACAATCGAGCGATACACATGCAGGTTGCCATCATCCGTGAGCGGCATTGCATCTCTCAGAAAGGGACTGATACTGACCGACGCCAGTAAAATCAGTGCAAGGAGTGCCAGTATCCATTTGAATTGTCTCATGATGCTCAATTTGTCCCTGTGTGAAATAAGTGCGAAGCAAATTTTATCACATTTAAGCCCGGCTTGATGAATAGATCAGACTTTCATCGGATGCTAAAAATACCCCTCACATAGTGCTTTTTGACATATAAAAAGATTAATTATTAGAAGTTCTTGACAAACACGAATTCCTGCGCTAACCTATTATCAAATTTTGGGAGCGTTCCCAATCAATTGTAACTCAGAATTTTAAAAATTTTTTGAAATATTATGGGAGCGTTCCCAACGAGGGAAAGCATTTTTACGAATGACGCTACAAAAGATTGCTAAATTAGCCGGTGTGTCCAAATCAACCGTTTCACGGGTTATCAACAATGATCCCAACGTCAGTGCAAAAACCCGTGAAAAAGTTCAGGCTGTCATCGAGGCACAACAATATCAAATCAATCCAGCAGCACGGGCACTGGCTAGCCGTCGAACAAAAATTTTAGGGATTGTCATACCCAATAATATCGGCGTACTGTTCGATACATCCTTCTACTTCCCGACTATTCTGCGGGGTATTTCCCAGGCAGCACATGATCGCGATTATGCGATGCTGTTGATGCTAGGGGAGGACAGTGAAGATGATATTCGTTTCGCCCGCCGTATAGTCCATAACCAGATTATGGATGGGCTGGCGCTAATTTCGCCCTCAATCGGACATCCCATCATAGATGAACTCATCGCAGCAAAAACCATTTTTGTTTCGGCAGATCGCATCCCCCGGGATGATGTAGATGTCAACTTTGTAACAGTCGAAAATGTTGAATCGAGCAAAATCGCAGTTAAACACCTCATTGACTCAGGACGTCGCAGAATTGCAATGATCGCTGGAGATACTGAGATCATCGACGCACGTGATCGTATTGAGGGCTACAAATGTGCGCTTGCAGACGCAGGCATAGCGCTTGACGAAGAACTCATCATGACAACACGCTATGACTACGATGCAGCTTATGAGGCAATCCAGTATTTGCTCGACAACAAAATCGAATTCGATGGTGTTTATGCCAGTCAATCAACCCTCGCTGTCGGTGCGGTCAACGCAATCATGGACGCAGGACTGAAATTGCCGGACGATGTAGCACTCATGGCATTTGACGACCTTGCGGACGCAATGAACCCTCGCATCGGCATAAGCACCATGCGACAACCCGTTTTTGAAAAGGGATACCAGCTTGCTGAAGTACTCATTGATCTCATCGAGGAAAAAGCAACCCCGCCCATCCAACGTTACTTGCAAACCGAACTGATCATTCGTGATACGTGCGGTGGTAAGAAAATCAATTTAACGAACTAGTTGCCAAAAGGAGGAAATTGCGTATAATAGACTTAGTTGGTAATGTTAAATTACTTATCTAACGTGCAACGCGTTAACAAATAACTATTATCTAAGGAGTTACAAGTGAAAAAACTATCTGTTCTTGCTATGTTGTTGATGCTGGTTCTGATCAGCGTTGCTCCCGTTGTTGCTCAAGATCGTATCGAAGTTGTCTGGTTTGTCGGTCTCGGTACAGGTACAAACGAACAACAGATTGAAGCTCAGGAACAAGTTGTTGCAGATTTCAACGCTTCACAGGATGAAATCGAACTCGTTCTCGTACTCGCAGGTTCAAATGAAACTGCACGCGACACCCTCGCAACACTGATTGCTAGTGGCGACGCTCCTGACATCGTAGGTCCTGTAGGTGTGGGTGGTTCAAACTCATTCAATGACCAATGGGCTGACCTGACCCCGATGATTGATGCTTCCGGCTACGACCTGAGCGGATTTGATCCTGCACTGGTTGATCTCTATCGTCAAGGTGATGAACTGGTTGGTATTCCTTTCGCAGTATTCCCATCAGTAACCTACTACAACATTAACCTCTTCGACGAAGCAGGTGCAAACTATCCTCCATCAGAATTCGGTGAAATGTACGTCATGCCAGACGGTACAGAAGTAGAGTGGAACTACGACACACTCCGCGAACTGGCTATGTACATGACTGTTGATGCAAACGGTAACGACGCAACAATGGAAGAATTCGATCCTTCAAACGTTGTACAGTTCGGTCTGAACTTCCAGTGGGCACGTATCCGCCTGATGTGGACAGACATGGCTCCAGCAGATTTCTATGACGAAGAAGCTAACGCTGTAAGCATCCCTGAAGAATGGGTAACAGCAAGCGAATGGCTGCAAGCAGCAGTTTGGGAAGATAGCTTCATTCCTAATGATGCGTATGCTAACAGTGAACTCTTCGGTAACGGCAACAGCTTCCAATCCGGCAACATCGCAATGTCAATCGTACCACTCTGGTACACCTGCTGCCTCGGCGAAAGTGTTGATAACTTCGAATGGGACTTTGGTGTTGTTCCACGTTCATTCGACGGTGAATACCACGTAGCAACCGATGCTGATACATTCCGTATCCTCGACGGCTCAGACGATCCAGATGCTGCATTCGCAGCGCTTAGCTACCTGCTCGACGAAGCAGTTCCAACACTGGCTCCAGTATACGGCGCTTTCCCTGCACGTCCTGAATACCAGGCTGGATTCGCTGATAGCCTCAACGAACGTTACCCATGGGGCGTAAACGTTGATGTTGCAGCAGCAAGCCTTGCTTACAACAACCCTGGTAATCAACATCACGAATCATACATCCCGAACTGGGCAACTGCTTATGACCGTGAATTTGCATTCCAGACACTGATCTTCGGTGAAACAGGTGCAGATGTTGATGTCGCTGCTGCACTTCAAACCCTTGAAGATGACTACAACAGCATCATCAGCAACTAAAACAGGTAATTTATCGGCTTCATAGCCGGTATGATGCGAGGGGGCAGCCAAAAACTGTCCCCTTTGCATAAAAAGCGATCCCCATCTTAAGCTGACAGTGGTATATACTGTAATGAAAGTGAGATGGGTAGCGTAGTGACACTGTCAGTTATTGAGTGAGTACGAAGGATTCTTTTATGGCAAGCGGTCAAGTGATGGAACTCGATGCTAGCGAAGAGAAACAAAAAAATAGGAGAAGCGGTTTACACGAGCAGCAACGCCGCTGGGGTTGGATATTTATCTCTCCCTGGATAGTCGGTTTCACTCTGTTCACTGCCGCACCAATTTTAATTTCATTATATTGGACATTTACTGATTACACCCTGGGAAGCGAAGACGCAGTTAATTTTGTTGGACTAACCAACTGGCAGCGCCTGTTTACTGACCCTCTCGCATTACAAGCGCTGAAGGTTACAGGAACATTCGCAGCAATTGCTATCCCGATATTCCTGTTGGTTCCCCTGGGAATGGCTGCACTATTAAATGCAGAAAATTTATGGGGTAAACGAGTCTGGCGGACATTATTCTACTTGCCATATATGGTACCTGCTGTTTCCGGTATTTTTGTCTGGCAAGCATTCTTGAATGGTCAGAGTGGCTGGCTCAATCGTATGCTACGATTCTTCGGCATTGAAGATTTCCTTATCTGGTTAAGTGATGCGCCATTTATCGGAAATTACTGGAACTTTGAAGGATTACCGAACTGGCTTCAAAATGAACAAACCATTGCAACAGCCTTCCTGATTATGGGTTTCTGGGGCGTTGGTAACGCGATGTTGACCATGCTGGCATCAATGCAGGGTGTTCCGAAAGAACTTTATGAAGCAGCCGATGTTGATGGAGCAGGCGCCTGGAAGAAATTCAGAAATATTACCCTCCCGATGATTTCTCCGGTGATTTTCTATAATCTTGTGCTGGTCGCAATCGGTATGATGCGCTACTTCGAAGTACCTTATATTGTGTCACGTGGTACAGGTGCGCCCAATAACGCAGCTTATTTCTACAACATTCATTTCTACAAGACAGCCTTTACCGCCTTTGATATGGGATATGGTGCAGCCCAGGCATGGTTTATCTTCATCCTTTCGATGATTATCACCCTGGCACTATTCGCTACATCCGCACGCTGGGTATTCTACGCAGGGGGAGACTAAATCATGGCATCTATCTCAATGAAACCCGGAAAAAATGAAAATACTTCACCATTCTACAGCGCAGATTTACGCAAAATCTGGGTGACAGGTATGGTGACAATGTTCACAGCTATCATCTGTGTCGTTTACCTGCTGCCTTTCGGCAATATGGCATTACTCTCCGTTAAAGATAGTGAACAACAGGTTGCCAGCGCGACCGGATCTATCCTGCCATTGTCCAGCTACACTTTTGAGTATGAAGGCGAAGAATACGACATTTACACAGTACCACTTCCTCAAGAAGATGGTTCTTTTGTCGATACAGAAATGGCGCTTGTTCAAACAGGACGTCGTGTAAGCCAGTTTGTTGATGTCAATAATCCTGAAGCGGGCTTAGTTGAATGGGAAGGGAACTGGCGCGGTTTAGAGCCTGTTACCTATCTCGACCCTAAATGGAGCAACTTCCCGGACGCATGGAACGGCATTGAATTCCCGCGTGTATTCCGCAATACCCTGTATATCGCAATTGTGGGTATGATAGGCACGATTATCTCCAGTTTGCTGGTAGGATACGCCTTTGCACGCTTCCCGATTCCTGGCAAAAATATCATGTTTATGATATTGATCGGGACAATCATTCTGCCCGGTCAGGTCACACTGATTCCTACCTTTGCCTTCTTTAACTGGCTCACGAATTCGATGGAATCCGTACTGCTGGCAATGGGCTTACCACTGACATTAAGAGAACCTCTGCTGGCGTTTATCGCATGGATACCCTTAACCTTGCCACATTTCTTCTCGAATGCGTACAATGTGTTCCTGTTCCGCCAGTACTTCATGACCTTACCGAAGGAACTGGATGAAGCAGCCATGATTGACGGTGCGGGACCGCTCCGTATTCTCATGCAGATCATTATTCCATTGTCCTGGCCGGTAATTATCGCGGTTGGTTTGTTCCATTTCATCTTTGCATGGAACGATTACTTCAATCCGCTCATTTACCTGTTGAACTCACCTGAACTGAACCCGATTTCAGTCGCAGTCCAAATCTTCAACTTCCAGTACGGGGCACGTCCTGAACTCATTCAGGCAACATCCCTGATGGCGATGGCACTGCCGATTGCAATCTTCTTTGTTGCACAACGCATCTTCATGAAGGGTGTAATCCTGACAGGTGTGGATAAATAATGTCCGAACCTTTTGTACTCGGGGTCAATTATTGGCCCCGTCGTAAAGCGATGTACTGGTGGTCGAATTTCGATGCCGATGAAGTGCGCGAGGAATTCGACATCATCGCCAGTATCGGGATGAATGTGGTGCGCCTGTTTCTCCTCTGGGATGATTGGCAACCAACATCAGACTCAGTTTCAGTTGAGCGAATGCGCGATTTTGCGACGGTCTGTGATATAGCAGCCGAACGCAATCTCGGACTGGATGTGACATTTTTTACCGGGCACATGAGTGGACCCAACTGGTCGCCACGCTGGTTGCTCGATAAAGATGCGCCACTTGCATCGCCGCATGTCCGGCAGGTGATTAGTGGCGGAGAAATCGTTGATAGCTCGTATCGCAATATGTTTCATGATGAGGAAGCCATCAGCGCAGCACGTCTCCTGTTGAAAACAGTGGTCAGCGAATACAAAGACCACGACGCAATCTGGATGTGGAATCTCGGTAACGAACCGGATTTATTCGCTCATCCCCACTCGGCAGAAGCCGGGCGTCAGTGGGTCAAAGAGATGACAGGTATTATCCGTGAGATTGACCCGGTGCATCCTGTCACCTGTGGTTTACACGTTGCGAACCTGATTGATGACAATGGCTTGCACGCTGATAAAGTGTATGGCGAAACCGATGTTGCTGTCATGCACGGGTATCCGATGTACATTCCCTGGGCAAAGGGTGATCTTGATACCAACTTTATGCCTTATCTCTGTGCGCTGGTGACGGCTCTCAGTGGCAAACCCTGTCTCGCAGAAGAGTGGGGTGGATGTACTGCTCCTGACGGCGGTGAATCCGAAGTATGGGAATGGGTGACTTATCGCGATAAAAAACGCACGCAATTTATGGCAAGCGAACAAGCGCTCGCTGACCATATTGAAGCTGTGTTACCGAAATTACAGGAAGTTGGTTCAACAGGGGCGATGCTCTGGTGCTTCGCGGATTACGCTGAAGAGTTATGGGATAAACCACCCTGTAACCCATCCGGCTCAAAGCATGAACGTCATTTCGGATTGGTTCGTCCTGACGGATCGCTCAAACCACATGCGGAGGTTATCCGCAAATTTGCTGAAACGAAACCAACGGTTCAACCTGCAAAGCGTATTGTCGAGTTAGATATTACACCGGATGAGTACTATCAAGACCCTGATATGCACTCACAACGTCTGTATGAAGATTATCTAACCCGTTACGAAAATTACGAAATCTAGTTAGGTGGTGCAAAAGTCTACTCTCCACTTTTGCACTGCCACCATCAAATGTCTGTAATATGATAGCCGTTTCCCGGACTGGTTTTTACGTCAGACGCTGGATACGTCTATGTTTAAAAAGGATATTTTTATGCGAAAAATCACACGGCAACATACATTATTTTTCTTTCTCACACTATTAGCAACACTCGCGCTCACTGTTAATTATCTGCAACCCGTCACCGCACAGGACACAATTACCATCAGTGTCGATGCCACACAGGAACTCAACGAAATCAGCCCTTATGTTTATGGTTTGAATCATGGTCCCTGGTCGGAAGTATCCTTACAGATGCAAGAACCCGCACAGGATTTATTCTTCACATTCTTGCGCTGGCCCGGTGGTGAATGGGGCGATGATTTCACAGTCACTGAATATCAACTTGACCTCTATATGCGCCAATCCAATATATGGGAAGCTGTTCCGAGTATTCATGTTCGCTTGAAAAACAGCACGCCGGAAGAGGCAGCAGAAGTCGTTCGCTATATGAATGTCGAGAATGACTATGGGGTACAGTACTGGTATATTGGCAACGAACCCAACCTCTTTGAAGATTACACCAACACGGAATTCAATGAAGATTGGCGTAATTTCGCAGAGGCAATGTTAGCAGTTGACCCTGATATTACATTGGTTGGACCCGAAATCAGTCAATTCCCCGATGTAAGAGATGCGTCGGACTATCACGCCCCGCTTAACGATGTCTGGTTGCGTGAATTCCTTGAATATAATGGGGATTTAGTCGATATTGTCAGTGTCCATCGTTATCCATTCCCGCAGGGTCAGGAAGCAACAACGATTCCTCAATTGCGTGAAAATGTTCCGCGCTGGCAAACATTGACAGAAATCGTTCGTGAAACCATTGTCGATGTGGTCGGTGAAGAAATTCCGATTGCGATTACCGAAGCCAATTCACACTGGAGCCATGCAGCACTGGGACAGGCAACACCGGATAGTTACTACAACGCAGTCTGGTGGAGCGGTGTTCTAACCACACTGATTCACGAAGAAGTAGACATTATCACTTACTTCATCCTCTATAGTACAGGACCTAACGGCGCATATGGTGTGCTTGACCGCTACAACCCGCGTCCGACCTATTACACCTATCAATTGTTCGGTGAACTCGGGGAAATCCGTCTGCAAACGGAATCATCCGATGAATATGTGACAGTGATTGCTGCGAATCGCGAAGATGGTGCGACAACAGTCATTATCACCAATCTCTATGAAGAAGAACGCACGATTTCACTTGATCTGACAGGCTTAGATGATGTGTCAGCACAGTCTGCCCGCATCATGACACCGGAAATTTCCGCAGAAGAAGTTGCTGTCGAAGATTATCTCAGCGAAAACACACTGACCATGCCCGCTCAATCTGTGATTCTGCTGGTATTCGAATAAACCTGTAAGGGCGCAGTATACTGCGCCCCTACGCAAATCATTTGATTGCGCCTATTTATGAAAAAACAAACTTTATTCAACATCGTTCTTATCTGGCTAGCATGGAGCATCATTCTCATCGGTTTCATGCACTTTGTCGCTGATAGAGTGCGCCCTGACCGTCCTGACGATGCGCTCATGTGGTCAGCGACAGAAACCACCATCCGCAGCAACAATAATAAACCCTACTTGAGTGATCCGTTTTTTAATGAGTTAGTCGCCTGGGATAGCGAATACTATCTTTCGATTTCGATTGCCGGATATGACAATCTTGAGATGCGTTCACAACCGGAAGAGAGTTTGATTCAAGCAGATGGCGAAGCCTATCACACAAGTTATGCTTTCTTTCCTCTGTATCCACTTATGATGCGTGTTGTACGAATCCCATTCACACCATTTTTGACACCGATTGCCGCATCGACAGCAGCAGGAATTCTTATTTCACTGCTGGGAACACTGGCAGGGATGATTGCGCTCTATGACATCGTCCGTGAAGATTTAGGCGAAGAGGGCGGTCTGCGTGCCGGGTTCATGATGCTGATTTTCCCGACCTCTCTATTTTTCGCGGTGATTTATACCGAAGGCTTATTTGTCGGATTGGCATTTAGCAGTCTGGCATTGATGCGCCGGAAACAATTAGTCATTGCGGCAATTCTAGCTGCACTGGCAACCTGGACACGGGCAACAGGCGGTGTTTTGATAGTACCTCTCGCCTTTTCCTGGTGGATGATGTACAGCAAGTCTGAAAACAAATCCGTGATTCTAAGGCAACTCCCTGTAGTAGCATTTCCACTGATTGCCTATGGTATCTGGCGTTATTTTAATGGCGTGCCTTTTGATTTTGTGCAGACCCATCATTTCGGAAATGGCTTTCTGGCTATCGAGAAAACACTCAGGGCATGGGGAGGAATTTTAGTACGTGCAAACGAATTCCCTGAAACCCGCATGATTGTAGTTTTAGGGATTGGCTCAATTCTGTTGTCGATTTTGAGTTGTGCTTTGATGGCACGTAAATATCCGCGTCTGGCATTATTCGGATTTTTCGCGTTACTCATTCCACTAACAGGCGGATGGACAATGACTCAGAGTGGTATTCGTTATGTTCTCGTTGTGCCGACACTATGGGTTTTATTGGCGTATTGGAGCAAACATCCTGTATTTGAACGGGCATGGATGCTTTTCAGTATTTTGTTACTGGCGATACAGGCATTTTTATTCAGTTTCGATTTTTGGGTTGCTTAACACAGCAATAGACATTGAAGGAGACTATATATGGCATTTCCGAAAGATTTTAAGTGGGGGGTCGCAACCTCAAGCTATCAGATAGAAGGTGGCGAATACAAATACGGACGCGGTGTGTCTATCTGGGATACATTTTGTGATGTTGAAGGCAAAGTATTCGAGGGACATAATGGCTCAATTGCCTGTGACCATGTGAATCGTTATGCTGAGGATGTTCAATTAATGAGCAATCTCGGTGTCGATACCTACCGTTTCAGTGTCGCATGGGGACGCATCCTCCCGACAGGTACAGGCTCTATCAATGAACAGGGCTTAGATTTTTACAGTAGCCTCATTGATAAATTACTTGAAGCTGGTATTACGCCTTTCCTGACACTCTATCACTGGGATTTACCCCAAGCATTGCAGGATAAGGGCGGTTGGGAAAACCCTGACAGTGTGAAATGGTTCACGGACTACACAGCGATTATTGCTGAAGCACTCGGTGACAGGGTCAAACACTGGCTCACACATAATGAACCCTTTGTTGTCTCGATGCTCGGCAATCTCATGGGGATTCATGCTCCCGGTAAGCAAGACCCGACTGCGGCATATACAGTTGCACATCATCTGATGCTCTCACATGGTGCTGCTGTTCCTGTTATCCGTGAATATAGCAAAGATTCAGAAGTCGGCATCACCCTCGACCAGACTTACAGCGTGCCACTTACCGATAGCTGGGAAGATCGTCAGGCTGCCCGTAAATTTGCGAATTTCCACAATGAATGGTTCTTAGAGCCTGTTTTCAGAGGAACATACCCCGGCGATATGGTGAATGCACTTGAGCCGCACGGTGTTTTCAAGAACATTGACCTGAGCGAGATTGAAAAAGCAAAAGTACCTACTGATTTCCTCGGGATTAATTACTATACCCGCAATGTGATGGCATATGACCCCGATGAACCATTAATGAACATGAAGCATGTCCCACTGGAAGATAGTGAATATACAGGCATGGGCTGGGAAGTCTATCCCGATGGCTTATTGCATACACTGCTTTACCTGTATAATGCCTACTATCCCGCGAAAATCTACATCACAGAAAATGGTTGCTCCTATGATGACCCTGATCCTGTCGATGGCATGGTTGACGACCCGCAACGCAAGGCATATTTCCAGAAACATCTGGATGCAGTTAGTACCGCGATTGATTTAGGCGTCAATGTAGCCGGATATTTCGCCTGGAGTTTTATGGATAATTTCGAGTGGGCGTATGGTTATGATAAGCGCTTCGGTCTCTATCATGTTGACTTTGAGACACAGGAACGCACGATGAAAGCTAGCGCTGCTTACTATCGCGACCGAATCAAAGAGGAACGCGGCTAAAAATCAAAATGGGCATGAACACACATCATGCCCATCCTCTTATCAGCTATATGTCCCCATCATGACAATCGCTTCTGTCGATTCCAATGAGACATTGACTTGTATCTCAATCAGCACTTCGTCATCAGCAAACGTACAGGTCATCGTATAGTAAAAAGGTGTCTCGATTAAGCGAAAAACGACAGTGAATGTATCCTCATTTGTCCATGCACCACTACTGGCAACAGGGGTTTTATCAAATAAAGGCGACTCATTGAATATAGTGGTCTGGCTATGTTGCCATTCGCCATATCCACACAGAATCGTTTCTTGAACCTCGTCACTTTTAAGCGTAATTTCACAGGCAGATTCAGTAAAATTAAAAATCATGGACTGAATTGAAAGCTCATTCTCATCCACACCGTAAATTTTCCCGGAAACCTGTGACACAACAGGCGAACTGGTCTCTCCTTCTACTGGCACTATATTCAGGCTATCGAGCTTATTCACAAGGTTGTTATGTGAAATCGTATCGTCAGGAAGTGAAGCGCTAGACATTGCTGGCAACAATATATCCCATACAAGATTCAATGGTTCTTGCATATCAAACACATCCATGCCACCTGTCATTACAAAAACAGCATCCTGTTCCGGCATGACAACACAAAACTGTCCAAAGACACCATCTCCCCGGTAAGCATTATGACGACAACACCAGAATTGATAACCATAACCCTGTGTCCAGTCGGCTTGCACACCATCGCTATTCGAAATCTGAAATGATGTTGCGTCATTAATCCAGGCTTCGGGAAGCAGTTGTTCACCCTGCCAAACCCCTTTTTGAAGGTAAAATTGACCGAATCGGGCAATATCCTCTGTTTTGAGATTGAGACCGATACCGCCTGCTGCAATGCCCTGTGGCGATTCTTCCCATGTAGCATCCTCAATCCCGATTGTTTCAAAAAATTGCTGATTCAAATAATCGACGAGCTTCATACCCGTACATTTCTGTACAATGGCAGACAACATGTAGGTTGCGCCGGTGTTATAGAGGAAATGTGTATCCGGTGTATGCTGAACCGGAACAGCCAGAAAAGCCTTAATCCAGTTGCCATCACTTCGCTCAACCATATCTGACCAGGTATCGACTGCATGACCGCTTGACATTATAAGGAGATGGCGTACCTGCATCTTTTCCAGATGTTCACTGACCTGCGCCGGAGCTTCTTCGGGGAAAAATGACAATACCGTATCATCAAGTGAGAGCAGATTTTCATTCACAGCAAAGCCAGCAGCAGTCGATGTAAAGCTCTTACTCAACGAAAACACCATATGCGGATTTTCTTTGGAATAGGGCGACCACCATCCCTCAGCGACAACGCTACCATGACGCAATAACATGAAACTGTGAACTTCACTGATCTGCTCTAATGCCTCAACAAACCGGAGAATTGTCGATGAGGAAATCCCCTGTTGTTCAGGTGAACTACGTTGTAAATCATTCACGACTGTTTATCCCACTTTTTATCCTGATGTCTACCACACAATGAGTTTAATGACCGGATGATTCATCGTCGTTATCCTCTGATTCCGGTTCAAAGTGGATAGACACTTCTTCGATTTTCAGACCATCAACACTCTCGGCACGTAGCGTAACATCCCCTAATTTAACTTCGTCGCCTTGATGGGGTGGTAACTCCATGTTTGCGATCATCAATCCACCCACACTGACCATATCTTCACTTTCATCGATGGATGTCAAATCAACGTAAGGCTCAAGCTCATCCAGACGGGTACTCCCTAGAGCGACTAAATGCCCTGATTTGATAACCGTGATATGTTCCTGTTCCCCGGTATCAAATTCGTCCCGGACTTCGCCAACGACTTCTTCGAGCAAATCTTCCAATGTAACAATCCCTGCTGTGCCGCCATACTCATCAATTGCAATCGCCATATGAATATGTTGCTTTTTGAGCAAAGTCAGTAATTCATCAGCACTTACTCCTTCGGGAATGAAGGGCACTTCATGCAAAATCTCGCGCAGATTATAGGGCGCATCATCCAGATGAATCTGTACCAGGTCTTTCAGATGAACAATACCGAGAATATGGTCAACATCCTCTTCATATACGGGAAAACGGGTATGAATGGATGTGAACATCTTTTCAAGCAATTCATCTTTGCCAATGTCAATAGAAACCGCTTCGATTTGCGGACGGGGTGTCATCACCTGCTCAACACGCAAATTCGGGAAATCAAAGATTTTTTGCAGAAGTTGTTCTTCCTGTGCTTCAATCAAACCACCCACAACGCTATCGGAGATAATGAGTTCAAGTTCATCCGGTGTGTGCAGGCGTTTTCCTTCTTCGGGAGGGGGGACGCGCATCAACCACAATACGAATAGACCCACTTTGTTGAGTGCCGTAATCGCCAGCGAAAATACCCGTTGCATGATGAACATCGGCGTCGATAAAGCCAGCACAACCCGTTCCGCACTTTGTAATGCAAGTGATTTGGGAACCATCTCCCCGATAACCACATGCAAATAGGTGATGAGTGCTAATGCAAAGAAAAACGAGATCGTATGAACGATGTCACCACTCAGATGAAAAACATCATGCAATATCGGTTCAATCAGATGAGCAATCACAGGCTCGCCATACATACCTAAACCCAGGCTGGCGAGTGTAATTCCCAACTGTGCCGATGCAATGTAACGGTCAACCTGTGCCGGATTACTGAGAATCCGATTTACATTTTTTGCTGTGCGATTACCATCATTGGCAAGCTGAGTAATGCGCGTCGGACGTACACCGATAATCGAGAATTCTGCCGCCACAAAAACGCCATTCAACAGAATCAGAACGATGATAATTAGAAAGTCAATCAATATCATAGTTATGCCTCATCCTCTGTTGCTTGAGTTTCCGGTTTTTCGATTGTGAGAATGAGTTCCTCCAGCGTTTTATCCGCTATCTTTGTCGCTTTTAGCCTTACATTATCAACTGTGATTTCTTCGCCAATTTCCGGTAAATGCCCGAGTTGATTCACGAAAAATCCCCCGACAGTGAAGGCAGTGCCTGAGTCGATAAAAATGGGCAAGACTTCATTGAGGTGTGTAATCGCAGCTTCCCCGAGAACACGATAACGATTCTCATCCAATTTTTTGATTTCGGTCATTTCATCACCGTCAAATTCATCCTGAACATCCCCGAAAAGCTCTTCGAGTAAATCTTCGCGGGTAATCAGACCAACCGTGCCGCCATATTCATCAAAGACAATCGCAAGATAAGATTGTTCTTGATTGAGCGTATTCCAGACATCATCCAGCCGGGCGGTTTCCAGTACAAACGTGACATCTCTCAATATCGGGCGAATATCAGTCGTATCGCTTTTATACGCAAGCTGGAATAATTCTTTGAGATGCACAAACCCGACAATGTGGTCAATGTCATTTTCATAAATTGGAATACGGGTTAAACCATCTTTCCCTGCGAGGCGCAAAACATCATTTACAGGCGTACTAACATTGGCAGCAATCATTTTTGTGCGTGGAATGACAATCTCTCCGGCTCGTAATTTCCCGAAGCGAAAGGCATTATCGAGCATTTGATGTTCCTGCTCATCGAGCAATCCGCCTTGATGACTCTGCCCGATTAAAAATTTGATTTCTTCCGGTGAATGCACATGTTTGTGACCCTCTCCGGCGTCGATTCCCAGTAAACGCATAATCAAAACACCACTGCCATTCAGAATGACGATTAACGGCTTGAGGATAATATCCGCCGACCAGCGCATTGGAATCGTTGTTGCCAGTGCAACACGCTCGGGATATTGTAATGCCAGCGATTTTGGCACAAGTTCACCTAATACCACCTGTAAGGTAGTGAATAGAATGAGTACCAGTGTTGTCGAGACGCCTGCCGCCGCAACATCTGTCAGAAAGGGTAGATTGGCGAGATAAGGCGCAAGCAGTGGCGCGATTTGCTGTTGACCATAAATACCGAGTACCACACTGGAAATCGTAATGCCAACCTGACTGGCAGCAATATAATTATCCAGTTTGTGATGATCTTCGAGAATTGGTAACAGAAATTTGGCTAAGCGGTTATTTTGACTTGCCATCTGCGCGATACGTGTTTTACGGGCACTAACAGCCGCAAATTCACCCGCAACATAGAGTGCATTTAATCCAATCATCAATGAAGTGATTAAAATAATTGTGATAATGACGAACAATAGTGTCTCTCCGGTGCTTATATGGAACTTATGCAGAATAGAATAACACAATCTTCTAAGATATGAGTTAGTGGTGCTTCATGAAATTTGCCACTCTCATCTACCGGACATTACCCGGGGTAGATCATAAGGAAGATACTATACTTTTAGCCAGTACATATTACGTGGTTTAGAAATATTCCTGTGTTAAAATTTTAGTGTACTTATAGTGTGTAATTACAGGGAAAATATGACACGCGACAAGAAGTTAAACAGTATCAAAGACACGCCGGAAGTTGATGTACTGGTTATTGGCGGCGGGATTAATGGTATCGGCACATTTCGTGATTTAGCATTACAGGGTGTTCGCGTTCTCTTAGCGGAAAAAGACGATTTTTGCAGTGGTGCGAGTGCAGCCAGTTCGCATATGTTGCATGGCGGGATTCGCTACCTTGAGAATGCCGAATTTCGCCTGGTTCAGGAAGCCTTGCATGAACGCAATCGCATGTTCCGTAATGCCCCCCATTATTCAAAGCCATTACCGACCACAATCCCGATTTTTCGGTTCTTGAGCGGGATGTTGAATGCGCCGCTAAAATTTGCCGGATTAATGAATAAACCTGCTGAACGGGGTGCGGCGGTCATCAAAATCGGCTTGACTATGTATGACTGGTATACCCGTAACGATGATGCGACTCCAAATCATGATTTCAAGATGAAACGAGCCTCACTCAATGATTACCCGAAACTCAATAAGGATATTGTTTGCACAGCAACTTATTATGATGGCTGGATGCCGTATCCCGAACGCATTTGCATTGATCTGATTCGTGATGCCGAAGCTGCCAACGGTGATGCTCTCGCGCTCAATTATTTACGGGCGAGTGATGGTGAAAAAGACAGTGTCACACTCACCGATGAAATAACAGGGGAGACCTATACCGTAAAGCCAAAAGTGGTGATTAATGCGGCAGGTCCCTGGATAGATTTTGTGAATCAGGCAATCGGGCAGCAGACAAAATTCATCGGTGGCACAAAAGGCAGTCACTTGATGCTAGACCATCCAGAATTACATGAAGCCTGTGGCGGACACGAATTTTTCTTCGAGAATAATGACGGACGTATCGTGCTGATTTTCCCATTCCATAACCGTGTAATGGTCGGCACAACCGATATTCGCATTGATGATCCCGAAGAAGCCGTCTGCACTGATGACGAAATCGACTATATCCTGAGCATGATTCCCAAAGTTTTCCCCTCAATTAATATAGACCGTTCACACATTGTCTATACATTTTCCGGTGTGCGTCCTTTGCCATCCAGTGAAGATAGCCGTACCGGAACAATCAGCCGTGACCATAGCATTAGGTCGGTAGCAAAAGGCGAAAGTGGCTTCGATTATCCGATTCACTCCCTTGTTGGTGGTAAATGGACATCCTGGCGGGCATTCAGCGAACAGACTGCCGACACTGCCTTAAAAGACCTCAATCAGAAACGCAAAGTCGATACAAAGCATCTGGCTATCGGCGGGGGATTGGCATATCCATCGGATGATGAAGCTAAAAAATTATGGCTGCAAAACCTCCAGCAAAAGACTGAATTACCTCTCGAACAGCTAGAAATTCTCTTTGAGCGCTATGGCACACATGCTGAAAAAGTTGCGGAGTTCATCAGTGCGGAGAATGACTCACCTCTGAAACGTGTGCCCGGATACACAAAACGCGAAGTGACATTTATCGCACAGAGCGAATCTGTCTTGCACCTGGATGATTTCTTGCAACGTCGCTCAGCACTGGCAATCTTAGGCTATGGCACAGATGAAGCTCTTGAGGAACTCGGAAAGATTGTTGGTCAATCACTCGGTTGGGACGATGAGATAATCCGCGCAGAGATTGACCGCACACAAAACATCTTTGCTGAGAAACATCGCGTCCGTAATCTGGAATTGGTTTAATCCCATACATTTAGAATGATTCACGGGGATTTGGCACGCCAATAGATGTGCTTGAATGTAGGGGCATGGTGCGCCATGCCCTTGATAATGCCTCTGATATTAGCCCTCAACCGGGTAGGGCAGATAGCCAACAAATCCAGCGATTTTCCACTGTCCATTAACCCGTTTACATTGATAGAGTGTCTGCCACTGCATCGGCATGACCTCACCATCATCAGCGACCACCTGTCCCTGGAATTTTTTGTGCAGCAGTGCCGAATCCCCCTGAACTTCGATTTCTTCCATATTAGTTGCGTCGATAATCCCCGCACGCAATGGCTCAGTTTGAACTTTGCCGCGCATTTCCGCAGATTGCTCTAACCAGCTATCGCGATAATCAGCTAATGTAACAAAACTCAATTTCCAGTTATCAGGATTAGGATTGCGCTGTGCATCAATAGCAGTGAAGCTCTCCGCGAGGAAATCATCTTCGACCATTGACCAATCCCCCGCAATGAAGGCTTCAATATCGCGTTCGACCAGCATTTCCCATAATTGATAGCGGTCTGAACCGGATTCAAAGGGATTGTTGTAGTGTGACATTGTTTGCTCGATTCCTTCTATGTTAGATATATTTATCCAGTATGCGCGTATTTTGAGGATAAGTAAAGTGATTTTACCAATATTTTGCTACTTTCAACCTCGATAATGTTTTCTTTCAGAATAGCCGATATTAATCATGAGACAGTAAAATTATTCAGTGTTCATTCAGAGATACAGGGGAATCAATCACGATGACTGACAATATGCGAACGAAATCGAAAACCAATATCATGGAAGGACGCATGATTTATCTTGTCGTCATCGTCTTTATCATCCAGACAACCTATCCGATTAGTTTCGGAGAGTCATTATGGAGGCTAATCGGCTTTCAGACTCTTTATCTGCTGATGATTATTGCTGGTATAGCCGTTGTCCAGAGATCACCCCGCAATTTTATCATCTTGATTGTGCTGGGGATTGTGTGGATGATTTCCGGGATTGCCTTTGCGATTGCGCCTTCCACACCGACATTAGTCATGGCATATGTGTCTATTGGTGTGTATCAGGCGATGGTGGCATGGGTGCTGGCGATGTATATTTTTTCACGACGGATTGTGAACAGAGATGTGATTTACGCTGTGATTGCTGTGTATTTGCTCATCGGAGCGGTATTTGTTGGCATTTTCGGGGTGATAGAAGAATTGACTGTTTTCTATACAGGGCAACATGCCTTTGCGGATAATCTTGTCGGGGCAGATGAAACCTTACCCTGGCAACATCTGGTTTATTACAGTTATGCTACGCTGACCACACTTGGATATGGTGACATCACGCCAGTTTCTCTATGGGCACGGTCATTTGCTGCGCTGGAAGCCATCACAGGGGTATTGTTCACGACTGTTGTCATTGCCCGGCTGGTGGGTTTGTATGCAGCAGGGGCGGATGACACAACGGACTGATAATTGCACTACACTGACATCTCTATTCCCGACCATGATATTAAGCGTTAATCCAGCATGAAGATTGTCATATCTCTGGTATTTTTTCCCGGTATCCGATGTAAAATGAGACTGGAAGATGATTAATTATACTGTGTAAGGAATACATTTTATGTCTACAGCTAAATTGATTCTGGATGGTCAGGAATATGAATTCCCCGTTATCGAAGGTTCAGAAGGGGAGCGCGGTATTGATTTCAGAAAACTGAGGTCAGCAACCGGCGTTATTGGATACGACCCTGGCTTCGGTAGTACAGGCTCATGCTCCAGTGAGATTACCTTCATTGATGGCGAGAACGGGATTCTGCGTTATCGTGGCTATCCAATTGAACAACTCGCCGAAAATTCGAGCTTTGTTGAAGTGTGTTATTTGCTGATTTATGGCACATTACCCACAGCAGAGCAACTGGCACAATTCGAACATGATTTAACCTATCACACCTTGCTCCATGAAGATATGAAAAAATTCTTCGAAGGTTATCCACCGTCAGCACATCCTATGGCGATTATGTCAGCAATGGGCGTGTCACTCTCTGCCTATTATCCTGACATCATGAACCCCGAAAAAGTTGACCTGAATATCATTCGTTTGCTGGCAAAATTCAAAACTATTGCTGCTTTTGCCTACAAAAAATCTATCGGTCAGCCCTACATCTATCCGCGTAATGACCTGAACTACACCGAAGATTTCCTGCATATGATGTTTGCTGTTCCAAGTGAACAATACGAAGTGCCGGATGTTCTCACCCGTGCGCTTGATTTGTTGCTGATTCTACATGGCGACCACGAGCAAAATTGTAGTACGTCGACTGTCCGCATGGTCGGAAGCAGTCAGGCGAACCTGTTTGCGTCGATTAGTTCCGGTGTATCAGCCCTCTGGGGACCGTTACATGGTGGCGCGAATCAAGCTGTGATTAACATGCTACAAATGATTCAAGATGATGGCGGCGATTATCAGAAATATATGGATATGGCAAAAGATCGTGATTCTGGTTTCCGTCTGATGGGCTTCGGACACCGTGTTTACAAGAATTTCGACCCGCGTGCAACCATTCTTAAGAAAGCTGCTGACGATGTTCTTGAAGAATTAGGTGTTAAAGATCCGCTCTTAGATATTGCCAAGAACCTCGAAAATATCGCCCTCAATGATGACTATTTCGTTGAACGCAAACTCTATCCGAATGTTGATTTCTACAGTGGCATCATCTATCAGGCGATGGGTATCCCGCGTGATATGTTTACCGTGATGTTCACCCTGGGACGTTTACCGGGTTGGATTGCACAGTGGAAAGAGATGCGCGATGACGAAAGCACCCGCATCAGTCGCCCGCGTCAGATTTACACAGGTGCAAATGGACGCGATTACGTCGCAAAAGAAAATCGTTAAGTGAAATAAAAAACGGGTGTGGCTTATAACCGCACCCGTTCAATTGACTTATTGCGCTTCTGCTGTCACTTCCGGTTCAGGTGTGACCTCCGGTTGTGGTGGGGCAGGTTCACCCTCTAACGGACAACCATCAGCACCAACACCGTATCCGTATTCGTTACTGCGCCAGGGGCAACTATCGTTCCGGTCGTAAACACCATCACCATCAGCATCATAGTAGGGGCATCCGGTCTCATCAATGCCTAAGCCGCCTTCGCTTCCCTGCCAGGGGCAACTATCGTTCCGGTCATAGACACCGTCCCAATCAGCATCGTAGTAAGGGCATCCGGTCTCATCGACGCCTAAGCCACCTTCATTACCACGTCCCGGGCAACTATCCACATGATCGTAGAAACCATCACCATCTGTATCGCGATAGGTGGTTGGTTCCTGTGTAGACCAGGGTTCCTGTGTGCTTGATGGTTCGCGTGTCTGATCTGGATTCTGTGTGACATCGGGTGTCGCGTCAGGTGCATCAACAAGCTGGAAGTAAACGCCACCGGTATCACCAAATTCGCTACCCCATTCTGCTGACGCCCATGCTGAATCCGTGATAATCTCCGGTTCGCATGGAGCAGGAATGGTAATCATAATATTTTGTGTTTCAGGACTATCATCGAGGAAAACACCCGTTAATTGACCACATCCGGGCTGAAAACCTTCGCCATTTGCAATCGCATCTTCGACAATCGCCGCAGAAGCCGGAGTTCCACCGGGAATAATATCATCAATCAATGTCCAGATAGCCAGTTGAACATCGTAAGCTGTCGCTCCGATAGAGGAATAATCTTGATTGATAACATACAACACGAGATCAAGATTTTCTGAACGGTCAACCAGTGACGCACCATCTTCAAAGACCTGCACATCATAGGTAACACCCGTAGAAATTAAGTGTTCAAGGTCAACACACCATGCTTCGTACTGCGATGCCAGACCTAAAATATCGACAGTCGCATTGAAGTAACTATCCGTGCCTGTTTGCAGGAGCATTGTACCTTCATCACTGAGAGGCGCTTCAGTATGCGGTAAACTCTGGAGGAATTGTATATCAGCATGAGCGGAAACAAAAACATCGCCTTCCGGTGCTGTCACAGAGAATGAATCTGTCAGGTCACAGGTGAGCGCATGTTGATAGGTGAATTCTGATGGTGATAAACCTGCGGGAGGCACGTTGCCAGCATATAAACTCGTGGCGGTGAGACACCAGCCATCTGCTGTAACAGTGTAGGTGGCGTTGAGGGTATCGCCTACGATCTCAAAATCGACAGACCCCACAACCCCGTTATTATCAGATAATAAATCGACAGACCAGCTACCATCTGCCTGTACCGATTGAATAGCAAAAATTAATATAATAAGCGCAATCAGCGCCAGACCTCGTCTCATGAAACATCTCCCCGGATAAACGATAACCTGATTTTATCATGTATCCCTGATTCCTGCTTATTTGAATAGCTTGAAAAATCATTTGTTTTGTTATCTTCATTAATTTGAAATCAATTATCTTGTTGTAGAGAGTAAGAACTCTCCCTGATGCCCGGTCTGTAATGTATCCACGTGTATCCCGCAAATAGATGCAACTGCTGCATATAAGTACACATATGCCAGAGGAGATTGTTATGGCTAACCCGAAATGGAAGTTCGAGGCAACTGACCGTAAAATTCGTGTTGTTTTCAATGGTGAAACAATCGCTGAAACCACCAATGCAATGCTCATGATAGAGCATCCAGGTGAACTACACTACTATTTCCCGCAGGATGATGTTAATCAGGCATACTTAGAAGCATCAGACCACAGTGAAACATCCGGCTATCGCGGAACATCTACATTTAAATCAATCCGTGTCCGCGATAAAGTAGCTGAAAATGCTGCCTGGACATACCCTGAAATGAACCAAAATCGCCCCGACCTGAGTGACTATATTGCTTTCAAGTGGGATGCAATGGATGCCTGGTATGAAGAAGCAGAAGAGGTTTTCTATCATCCACGCAATCCTTATCACCGTGTTGATGCGCTGCAAAGTTCACGCCATGTGAAAGTTGTAGTTGCAGGAGAAACCATCGCTGAGACAAATCGACCTGTACTGGTTTTTGAGACGGGTCTACAGACACGCTATTATCTCTTACCGGATGATGTCAATCAGGACTATCTCACGGCAACCGATACCAGCACCATTTGCCCCTACAAAGGCACAGCAAGCTACTGGACAGTCAAAGCAGGGGATAAAGACTTTGAAAATATCGTCTGGAGTTATCCTGACCCCATCGACCAACAACCCAAAATCAAAGACCTGATGGCATTCTGGACAGAAAAAGACAAAGCCATCGAATTATACGTCGATGGCGAATTGGTGGGGTAGGTTCTTAAAGCAAAAATTCATGCCGGGCATAGAGACACTAATCTCGACACCCGGCACGCGACGACTGATTATCTGCGTTGCGTCGCTTAACAACCACTGTCTAAGCGCACCCCGATGCTCTAATACAGTGGGCTACTATTAAGACAACACAGACACCTTATCACCTGTCCCATTTCAGACCGACTGTCCAATTTGTTGCGACGAAACAACCTAACTCAAACACGAGAACCAGGATAGGAATGTAGGGGAGAGTCACTGTGACCTCCCGCTTCAAAAACCTGTTCAGGTGCGGGTTAAAAAGCTATACTGTTTTTGGATTTTGTCTGATACTGGACAGTCTAAGAGGGTCTCTGTTAGTGCAGATTCCCTCTGCCAGAATCAGGATAATAAAACTATACCCCCTTATCTTCATTCACGCAAATTGAATGTGTAAAATTTCTTGCGCCAAATGTTTACGCACGACTATTGCTTTTTACCTTATAATGAACAGTGATTTGCTATGAGCAATGGAAACATGATGCCTGATAGTCCGATGCCACATCTCTCATATCTCGGGTTTCAAATGTTTACACCCGCGCTGGAACTGCGCCCTTATATTCGCAATTACTGGCTGGTACAGCGAGAAGCAAATCTTGATCTTCCACATGAAGAATTTTTACATGCGGAAGGTGGATTCGGGATGATATTTAATTTCGGGGATGATTTCAGCTTTGATGGCGAAAAAATCCAGAAAAAATATCTCTTAGATGGTGCAAATTCACTGAGTCGCCGGATGCAATTTCACGGCAATATTCAAGCAATCGGTGTGCGTTTCTATCCCGGGGGTGCGTATCCCTTTCTGGAGATTCCACTTCATGAATTGACCGATGAATTTTTGCTGCTGGACGATCTCGCACTCGATATGATCGCTGCACTGCATGACCGTATCGTGAACGCGGAGACAGTTTCGGAGAAGATTCGTTTACTGGAAGCCTGGTTTATCCGGCGATTCCGGCAGAGCCATCGCGATGTATCCGATGTGATTATGCCCTCAATCCGTTTGCTGCATCGCTACGGGGCAGGAAAATCACCGGAGGCAATTGCTGAAGAATTGTACATCAGCCAACGACAACTGGAACGACTATTTAAAGCACAGGTTGGCATCACCGTTAAGCATTATGGTCGTTTACAAAGAGTAGGGCAGGCGAGGGAATTATTAAAATTACAGGTCTCTGAGTCATATACAGATATTGCTTTAAATCTCGGATATTACGACCAGTCCCATTTTATACGGGAATTTAAGAAAATCGTTGGAATGACTCCGCGACAATACGCTCAAAGACACTTCAAACGAGCCTCAAAATATTGATAAACATTTTAAAGTATTACGATATAATAGGGGTTATGTTACTATATATTTCCTATTTTTGCATAAAGAATTGTAAATTTTTCTATAGTACTTCTATAGAAATTAATGCAGCAAAGAAAATGCCTATATAATGAGCGTGGTCTAAAGAATCCGATCATCATCGGAATGCATTATTATTTAGGTGAGTGTAAGGGTCTAAGCGGCATGATATTAATGGGTTAATAGGTCATGTCGCACAAAATGGGAAAGATTAAGAGTTCAATGCAATTAAGGCGATTCGTTCAACAATCCTATCGTATTCATAAACTACCGCAAGCTATTCTCATCGGTATGTTCATCTTCATTCTGTCGGCATGTTCGGGGGAGTCAACACCTGATGCACTGCCAACACTGGTTGAAGTACCTGAAAATGTGCCGACCAATACGGCTGTACCTGCTACTGAAGTTGTTATCGTCACAGACGAACCGGGGCAGACAGAAGCCGTTGAACCTACCACCGAATCTGAAGGCATTGCCCGTGCAAACGGGGTCTTTGATTATCAGACGGATGATGGATCATTACGCCTCATCATTCACACCATCAACACCGCAGAAACAACGCCAAACTTCCCGGAAGGCGCAGAAGGCTTTAAATATCTCCAACTCACAGGCAATCTACAAAACTTCACCGGAGAAGCATTCTACGTTGAACCGGAATCGCTGACACTCATCGACGACAGTGGCAACCGTTATTCACCGGTCTCACCGGATGATTATTTAGCAGCACCAATGATTGATATTACTCTTGAGGGCTCAATTTCTATTCAGGGATCTATCGGCTTTGAAATCCCGGAGGATGCCGAAGCTGAAACACTGGAATGGTGTCCGTACAATGATTGTACGACTCTTATGTTAAGAACACCTTTGCCCTAACATCATATTATCAGGGAAAGTCTTAGTTATGAAACGCTATCATTCACGATTATCAATACCACAATGGGCAATCCTGTTAGCCATGCTAGCAGTTTTGTCGTTTGTGGTCACTTCGACAACTTCAATAGTCGAAGCGCAAACAACACCTGCTTTCCAGCAGAGTGAGTTACAGGGCATTGTCGGGATGGGAAATCCCACGACATTGCAATTCGGTCCCGATGGTCGTCTGTATGTTGCAGAACGCTTCGGCACAATTTTTGTCCTCACAATTGCACGCAATGGTCCGGGCGATTACGTGGTGACATCCCAGGAAAATATCGAGCTAATCTGGCAGGATATTGCGAACCGCACGGATGATACGGGGGCTGTTGATACCAGCAGTGCCTTCTTATCGACCAATCGCCAGATTACAGGTCTTTACGTCACAGGGACAGCCAGTAACCCGGTTATTTATGTCTCATCCAGTGACCCCCGTGAAGGTGGTGGCTCGGGTGGTGAAGACCTCAATCTTGATACCAACTCCGGCGTGCTTTCCCGCCTGACCTGGACAGGAACACAATGGAATCATGTGCAACTGGTACGTGGTTTACCCCGTTCGGAAGAAAACCACTCGGTCAATGGTATGGCACTCGATGAAAGTACCAATACAATGTATCTTGCGGTTGGTGGTTTCACGAACATGGGTGCGCCCTCATTCAACTTCACCTTCATTCCTGAATATGCGTTGTCTGCGGCAATTCTAGCCATTGATCTCGATGCGATTGGCAGTACAACCTACGACCTGCCAACACTGGATGATCCTACCCGCGTCAATTTACCTGATGGGTCTGACCCCAATGATCCCTTTGGCGGGAATGATGGTCTTAACCAGGCAGTTATTGTCCCCGGTGGTCCGGTTCAGGTGTATGCGTCCGGTTTCCGTAATCCATACGATGTGGTTATCACTCAAAATGGTCGCATGTACTCGATTGATAATGGTCCGAACTATAACTGGGGTGGTCCGACGGTCGATCAAACACCCGGACAGTGTGATAACACATCCAATGAAAATAACTCCAATACCTTCGGTGACAATCTGCACTACATCACCGGACAGGGATACTACGCAGGACATCCAAATCCTGTACGTGCGAACCCGGAAGGAATTTACGGCGTCGGTAATGAAGCCGATTCGCCTGTACCTTATGCTTTAGCCAATCCGGTTGAATGTGATTATCGTGTTCCCGGCTCACAGGATGGTGCTTTAGCTGTCTGGTCTACCTCTACCAATGGTCTCGCAGAATATACCGCCGGAAACTTCTCCGGTGAAATGCAGGGCGACCTCCTGACCGTTTCCTACGATGGTAACGTTTATCGTATGAAACCGAATGGCTCGGGTGATGCACTCATCGATCTCGATACAGGTTCTTCCAATGATTATGAAGCCCTGTTCGGTGGCTTTGGTATCGTCCCGCTTGATGTGACAACCCAGGGCGATACAGACATCTTCCCGGGTACAATCTGGGTCGCTGTTTTCGTGAATCAGACGATTGCCGTATTTGAACCTGTCGATTTCATCTGTACAGGCGATGATAATGCGCTGCTTGATGAAGATGCTGACGGCTTTGATAATGCTGACGAACTCGATAACGGAACAAATCCCTGCTCGAATGGTAGTAGACCACCCGATAACGATGGTGATTTCGAATCCGATCTGAATGACGATGACGACGACAATGACGGCATTCTGGATATTAACGATTTCTTCCAGATTGACCCTCAGAATGGTGTTCAGACAACACTTCCGGTTCGTTATGATTTCTATCAGGATGATCCCGGAACAGGGTTCTTCGGTGTCGGTTTCACAGGGATGATGGTCAATTATGCAACGGACTATCTCGATATGTTTAACCTGGCAGACCTCACAATCGGTGGTACTGCGGGTAAAGCGACAATTGATAACTTTACAGATGGCACAGCGCTCAACGGGACAAATACCCAGGACTATGCTTATCAATGGGGTGTGAATGTCACATCGGCTGATGGCACATTCGGTATTAACGCCCAGATGAACAATCCATTCTTCTCACCAACCCCTGAAGCAGGTGATGAACAGGGTATTTACTTCGGTAATGGTGATATGGATAACTACTTCGAGCTTGCCTTAGCTGCTGATGATGCAACAGGTGATATTGGCTTTGAAGTCATCGTTGAAACCGCAGGAGTCGCAAACCGCACTTTCTATCCTGTACCCGGTGCTGAAAGCAATATCAAGGTTAATCTCTATCTGACAATTGACCCGGCTGCCGGAACTGTTCAGCCTAAATACAGTCTCGATGGTGCGCCTTACGTTAACCTCGGTTCGCCGATTACTGTGACAGGTGAACTGCTCAATGTGCTTCAGACCAACCAGGTCATGGCAGTCGGCTTGATGGCGCACTTTGCTCCTACCGCCGCAACACCATTCGGTGGTACATGGGATTATGTATTTATTGATGTTGAACAACCCGGTGTACTCGGTTCAAATCCTGAAACACATGACTTCGGACAGATTTTGCAGGGTGCAACTCGCGACCAGACCTTCATTCTGACCAACCTCGGACAATCGACAGGTCAGGATATTGGCATCACGTCGATGAGCATTTCCGGTAGCACAAATTTTGTCGTTTTGACTGATCCATCTCCGGTAACACTCGGTCCGGGCGAAACAACTGCTGTGACTGTGCGTTATGCTCCGTCACCTGCTCCTGGTGAAACAAACGATGCTGCCACGCTGGTTATCAATCATGATGGGACAAATAATCCCCTCAATGTTGACGTGACAGGTAGTAGCCTTGTTGATTATGAGCCGATTTACCGTGTTAATGTCGGTGGTGCAGTACTGGTTGACCCCGATTTGATTCTCAACTGGAGTGCGGATAGTTCTGCAAGTCCGTCCCCCTATGCCAATCATGCTGTGAGTGCATCTTATATTTTTGTGACGGCTGCTCCGATTGATTACAGCAGTCCGACATTGCCATCTTATACCCCGACAGGACTTTTCAATCCAAGTCGTTATGACTTTGAGCCTCCGACAGGTACTGCGGCTGAAATGGAATATGCTTTCCCTGTAGAAGACGGTACATATCAGGTACGTCTCTATCTGGCAGAAACATTTAACGGCGTTACCGGAAATGGCTTGCGTGTCTTTGATGCGGAAGTTGAAGGAACTGTGCCTCCAACATTCAACGATATTGACCGTTTTGCCCTGGGCGGCGGTTTAAATAGAGGCTTCATGGTTTCAGCCGATGTGCTGGTCACAGATGGTACACTCAATATACGCTTCTTGCATCAGGTCGAAAATCCTGATGTACAGGGTATTGAAATTCTACCAATTAGCTTGATTCCTACATCAGACCTGATCGCTTCTTCAACGGCTTTCGATTATGGAACAATTCCGGCGGGTGTCGATGCAACACAGGTCATCACCCTGACCAATGACGGTGATCCCGGTGATCCCTCAATTACGATTAATAGCATCACCTATTCCGGTGTTGATGCTGCTGACTTTAGCGATGACATCGTTGGTACACCTGTCTTGCTCCCCGGCGAATCATTGGATGTGACGATTACACTCAATCCATCATCCGGTGGCGCGAAAACGGCTGTGGCAACGATTGACCACGATGGAGATAACGAAGCAATAGATGTTACTCTCCAGGCATTTGCGACCAGCAACGGGGAACTTGAACTCTCGCCAGCACCCTTCGATTTCGGTCAGGTTGCTGTGGGTGAATCTCTAACACTTCCTCTGACTCTGACCAATCTCGGTGAATTAACTGATAGTGACATCGAAGTCACAAATCTGGTTGTCTCCGGTGCGGATACCTATCAATTCCAGTATGAACCTTATGCGAATCCGCTCATTGTTCCGGCAGGGCAATCCATCACAGTTGACGTGACATTCACGCCTGCACAGACAGGGATTTACAATGTCACACTGGCAGCAACCCATGATGGCACAAACTCGCCAGCAACGGTCGCTGCTACTGCTGAAGGCGTCGCTCCAATTGGTGACCCGATTTTCCGTATCAATGTCGGTGGACCAACGATTGCTGACCCCGGTGGCGTTTTGAACTGGTCACAGGATTTGACCACTGCTGCCTCACCGTACTATACCGCCGGAGGACAGGGTTACTTTGCAACCGGTAATGCAATCAATATGAGTAATCCATCCATTCCGCCGGGAACACCATCATCACTGTTCCAGACTGAACGCTGGGATCCTGCGGGTGGTTCAGAATTGAGTTATGAATTCCCGGTTCCTGCGGGAACATACGAAGTCCATATCTATCTGTCCGAGAATTATCCGGCGACAGTCAACGCTCCAGGCTTACGTGTCTTTGATGCGTCGCTGGAAGGTGTTGTACCTCCTGCCTTTGAGGACATTGATCCCTTCGCACTGGGCGGTGCAGCATATACTGCTACGATGGTGTCAGCCCGTGTAACGGTAGCTGACGGGTCGCTGTCACTGCAATTCTTGCACCAGGTAGAAAATCCGGCAGTCAAAGCGATAGAAATCTATGACCTTGATGCCGATGGAATTCTTGGAACGAATCCAGCAACACATGACTTCGGTGATGTGCTTGTAGGCGAGACACAAATCCAGGTGATTACACTGAGCAACGATGGCGCAGGTGGTGCTCCACCTCTGACCATTAACAGCATTAGTTTTGGCACAACCGAATTTACCAGTGATTTCGTAGGACCTGTAACACTCAATCAGAGTGAAACACTCGATGTGACTGTGAGCTTCACGCCACCGACTCCTGCGAACTACAGCGATACAATGACAATTGTTCATACCGGGGTTAACACACCGACAACGGTTGGTTTAACCGGGACAGGTTCAGAAGCGAATCTCTTATCACAGGATGTCACATCAATTGATTTCGGTAACATTCTGGTCAATACCAATAACGATGGCACGTTTACACTGACCAATCTTGGTACGACGGGTGATCCCGACATCACAATCACCGAACTGAATTTCTCCGGTACAAATGCGGGTGATTTCAGCCATAGTGAAACATTGCCACTGGTGATTGCTCCGGGTGCATCTGAAATCATTGATATTAGCTTGCTTGTAGGCGTCGATGGTCCTGTGACTGCTCAATTGACAATCGTCAACAGTGGTGTTCAGGGTGATCTGATAGTTGACCTCACGGCGACTGCTGCAACACCTGCACCGGGTAGCTATCAGGTTGCAGTTGCTATTGTGCCAACCGGAAACATCGACACAGCTACAACAGCCTCACGGTCTTTCATCATCTTGAATAACTCGACAGGCGGTCAGGAAATCGTCAGCGTGAGTTTTGATATTTCCAGCGCAATCGTCCCGGATGTGGTCTTTGACCCGACGGGAACGGCGGGGGATGATTCTACTGTGTGTCTGATACCGGAGGCGTCCGATGCAGCTTCAACCGGGTACATTGCTCCGGCAGACGCCTGTGTTGACCCCTTCTCATCGCCATATGATCTGGGTTATCGGGTCGTTACACTGAACTTTAACGATTTCAGACAATCCGAGACTATGATTTTCCGTGTTGATACTGACCCGACCAGTGTACGCGGCTTAGTTGCTCCCGGTCCTGATAATGCCGGACACATCTCCGGTTATGAACTGATCGGTTCTGAAGTCACCATTGAATTCAATGATGGCACAATTCTCACAACTGAATTGTGGCGTAATGCTAGCAGTGTCACCGCGTCAATTAACAATGCAAGTAACACAGTACTCGCAACCCCATCAATCGAAGTTGTGGGTATCGCCACGACACCGACGACTGTTGGTGATGTCAGCCAGACAATTCGCGTGACGGGTCCTGCTGGTGCTCAAGTTTCCTTGCTTGTCAGTGAAGGCGACATGGTTGACCCTGCTGCTTATGATGTCGATGCCTTTGAACTGAATACGATTCTGAATGTTCAGGAATACACCGATACCATTGGTGCTGGCGGGACAGTCGATATTCCGATTACCTTGCTGGATGATGAACTGATTGATGGTACATATGGTGGTAAAAATATCATCGTGGCAGTCATTCGTGACACATCCATCAGTCAGACAAGCGCACTCTCGAACCGTATTGTGCTTGAATATGTTGATACACCTGTTCAGGACATTACCTTCGCAGGCGACATCAGCACAACAGCGCAAGAAGGACAAACAACAACAGTCAATGAATTACTCGGTACAGGCACAAGTGATGCTTCAACGCCGACAATTGACTTAACAGCCGTTGATGATGCAACCGGACTCGCACCGACATGGTTATCATTGCCAGGAACAGTTGTTGCAGGTAATGACATCGCAGCAATGATTGATGTTGCTACTGCTGGACTTGCTCCGGGAACATACACTGCAACCGTAACAGGTGCATCAACGGGTTATAACAGTGCGACCTTCGCAGTAACACTGGTCGTCAATGATCTTGATGTAGCAATTACATCGCCTGCTGATGCAGCCAATATCGTTGGCACAGATGTAGCCGTGACATGGACAGGAACAAGCGGAATCGGCACTGACCTGATGCAAATCACACTGGATGATTCTGTCACACCTGTGGTTGTCGATAGCCAGTCACTCGCTGATACCTATACCTTCACGGGCGTTGCACCGGGTACATATGATGTCACCGTACAGATGACCGATGCCAGCTTAAATATCTATCAGGGTGTTTCACAGACAATCACAATCACTGTTGTAGCACCACCTGATCCCGACATTCTGTTCAGTGGCGATGTTAGCCAGACTGCTCAGGAAGGTCAGAGTGTCAATGTGAATGATGCTGTGACAGTCACAACAGGCGATGCCACGACACCAACCGTGAACTTGAATGCGATTGATGATGCAACCGGACTTGCGCCGACATGGTTAACCATTCCAGCAACGATTACTGCTGGAAACAATGTTCCTGTAGAAATTAATCCGCTTGGATTAGCAGTAGGAACGCATACCGCAACCGTAACAGGGTCAGCGCCGGGCTACAATGATGGCACATTCACCGTGACGATTGTTGTCAATGACATCACAGTCGCGATTACTGCGCCAACTAACGGCATCAATATCGTTGGTACAGATATTGTTGTCACATGGACAAGTACAGGCGGTCTAGTTGATGACCATATCCATGTCACACTGGATGATCTCTCGACTCCGGCAGTCGAACCGCATATCGGTAGCTTGCCGCAAAACGATACAACAACGATCACAGGTGTTGCACCGGGTAGTTACCGTGTGATTGTCGAGATGGCAAATGTCAATCATATCGTCTATCAGGGAACAGCCGTATCCGTTGATATAACGGTTAGCTCAGCACCCTTACCCGATCTGATCTTTGCAAGTAACCTGAATATGACAGCCCAGGAAGGTCAGGGACTCTCAATTACAGATAGTGTGGCACTCTCAACAAGTGATGCCTCTGCTCCGGCGGTAACATTGTCTGCAATTGATAATGGTACAGGTCTCGCACCAACATGGTTGAGTGTTCCAACAGCCGGAACAGCCGGAACGAATGTCGCAGTCGATGTCAATGTTCTCGGTCTGGCACCGGGTACATATACCGCCACCGTGACTGCAACGGCTGCTGGCTATAACAGCGCGAACTTTACCGTGACAGTCGTTGTCAATGATCTGACGATTACCCTCACATCACCTGCCGATGGCTTGTCATTTAGAACAAGTGATACCATCACGATCTCATGGACGAGTACAGGTGGTCTGGGTGATGATGAGGTCGTAGTCTATATTGATAATCTTGCAACGCCAGCGCGTGAACCTGCCGCAGGGACATTCGGACTGAATGCGTCGCATAACATATCCGGTTTGACGGATGGTAGCTATGCAATCATCGTGGAAATGGCAAATTATGGCATCGCTTATCAAGGCGTGTCTGATACGGTCAACTTCACAATCTCGAATCCGGCACTTGCCTTCGGTGCAGATGTTGCCTTCAATGCACAGCAGGGGCAAGCTCCGATTAACTCGACTATCACGACATCTGCTACAGATGCGTCAACACCGACAATTGCACTCGCAGCCGTTGATAATATAACGGGTCTTGCTCCGACCTGGCTATCAATTCCGGCAAGTGTAGTAGCAGGTAATGATATTGCCTTCAGCATTGATGTGACCGGACTGGTAGAAGGAAACTATTCTGCAACCGTCACAGGTACAGCAACGGGCTACACGACCGACAGCTTTATCATCTCACTGTCAGTGGTTGATCCCGAACTGACCTTTGGTGCGGATGTAACCTTCAATGCACAGGCAGGACAGGCACTTGTCATTAGCTCAACAGCAGCGACGGGTACCAATGATGCGTCTACACCGACCATCAACATATCAGCAGTTGATAACTTCACTCAGATTGCACCGACCTGGCTGACAATTCCGGCTAATGTCGTGGCGGGTAGTGATATTGCCTACGATATCAATGTCGCTGGACTTGCACCGCGTACTTACACAGCAACAATCACGGGTACTGCCGCAGGTTTCGGAACACAGACCTTTACGATTACCCTGGTAGTCGCTGATGTTGATGTAACAATCACGAATCCGGCACCGTTTGCGAGTATCCTGAGTAATGAAATCACCGTGAACTGGACAACAACGGGCAGTATCGCTACTGATACGATTCGATTGACACTTGATGATCTTTCGACCGGGGCGGTTGACCAGGTGCTTCCAAATCAGGTCTTGAACGGGTCACGTACCTTTAGTGGTGTATTGCTGACCGACTATGAAATCATCATACAATTGATGGATAATCAGGGTCGCCCGTACTATGGTGCGGAACATCGAATCACCGTGAGTGCTGACCCGACCAGTCCGATTCCGGCGGCGGTAACAGGTGCTGTGACACCGACAGGCACAATCAATAATGCCTATCCGTCCTTTACCTGGACACCTGTCACGAATGCGACATGGTACTACTTCTTTATCAACACACCGAATGCGGGTTCACATACGGAATGGGTCAATGCCGGAGAATTCTGTACGGCAACCCTCTGTACCTACATTCCGGTGACTCCGTTTGAAGATGGCGTCTATGAATGGGCTGTCAAGACTTCCAACGCGAACGGGCATGGTCCCTGGAGTGATGTCTGGGATTTGACCATCACAGGTGGCAATATAAGTACTGTGACGGTTATCGACATTCCAGATAGTGCTTCGGTCAACCCGACATTCACATGGAACACTGAACTGGGTGCATCCTGGTATCGACTGCTGGTACAGGGTCCCGCAGGTATCATCCACGATCAGTGGTATCATGAATCCGAAGTTTGTGTATTCGCGGATTGTGCGGCAACCCCTGCACTGTATATCTCACCGGGTACATACACGTACTGGGTACAACCCTGGGGTTACGCTTATGTCTACGGTCCCTGGTCTCCTTCACAGGATGTCGTCATGAACGGTCCGGTCACATTGCCTGTACTGCAAACACCGATGGCAACAATTGTGGGTGCTCAACCGACATTCACATGGACTCAGCCTCCGGGTTCAAACTGGCATTATCTCTGGATTGAACTGGATGACGGTACAATCATGCTACAGGAATGGTTCGATAGCGCAACCTACTGTGATGGCACGACCTGTGTAGTTACACCTGCGGCACTTAATCTCGCAGATGGTGACTATAACTGGTGGGTACACTCATGGGGTGTAGGTTACGGCTATACTGGCTGGTCAACTCCGGGAACATTCACGGTTGATATTGTGGCAGCAGGGGCAATTGCACCTCCGCCAGCAGCACAGAGTGGTTCTGTCCAGCAACCTGCTCCGACAGACCCGTCTAATCCGCCTGCACAACCACCGCCTGCACCAACGAACCCTGCGGCGGTAGTTCCAGCCGATCCGACATCACCGTCGGTATCGAGACCATAACAGGAAACAGAAAAGACCTCTTCACAGGGGTCTTTTTTTATTGACGCATACTGGAAACAACAGGCGCAGCATGACTCCAGGCAAACCATGTCGGGAAAGACTGTTCCAGAGCAGGAATGGCATCTATTGTCAGGTCATTTTGTCCGATGATTTCTTCATAATTCAAACGTCCCAGCCAGAGCTTGAAAAATGATTTCAGATTGGCACTGACCAGCACATTAATCTCAAAACCGGGGTCAGTAACGCAGATAACGACATCGTCCTGACTGATAACGAGCCAGTAAGTATCACTCTTCGGACTGTGAAAATTAAACTGAATGGTGATTCGTTCCTGTGAAATCTCTTCCATATTAACTCGACCACGCATCCACCACATCAGCAAAAGCGGGTCAAGTTGATCTTCTGTCGGATCACCAAATGACCATTTTGATCCCCATACCAGCAATTCATTGATGACACTCTGTAATTCCACCCCGGCTTCTGTGAGGCGGTATTCCGTTGTGCGCCGACCTGTATCATTGACCTGTTTTTCGATGATGCCATTATCCTGCAATTGTTGTAGCCGTTTGGAGAGCAACGCCCGTGAGAGTCCCGGTAAACCCCGCTGAAAATCATTGAAATGTTGTGTTCCGGTGAGCATGTCCCGGATGATGAGCAGTGTCCAGCGATCTCCGATGATGTCAAGTGCTTGCGCTATCGGACAATATTGACCATATGTTGCCATGATGTGTTTCCCTTTTATGTAGTTGGTTCATTTTGTGAACTGGATTGTTTTCATCAGGATAACATACGATGCAAGTGGACAATATCACAAAGGAGAGTTTTTATGTCAGATTCAGAACGTGGACAGGTCAATAAGAGTGCAGCGCAAATTTATGATGAATTTTTTGTTCCCGCTTTATTTCAGGAATGGACTGAATCTGTATTGACTGCTGCAAATGTCACAGCAGGGCAGACGGTTCTGGATGTTGCCTGTGGAACGGGAGTTCTCGCACGGGCAGCACACGAAAAAGTCGGTTCAGCAGGGAAAGTCATCGGGCTGGATATAAATGATGGAATGCTCAACGTGGCGAGGTCAAGCAATACAGATATTGAGTGGAAACAGAGTGCGGTAGAAAAATTACCTTTTGAGGACAACACGTTCGATGCTGTTGTCAGTCAATTTGGCATGATGTTCTTCGAAAATCGAACAAAAGCAATTCAAGAGATGCTGCGGGTTGTCAAAGCAGGGCAGACAGTCGTGATTGCAGTCTGGGGCAGTTTAGATGAAACACCGGGTTATACAGCTATGGTTGATTTGCTTCTACGATTGTTCGGAGAAGAAGCCGCAAATGGTCTCCGTGCGCCCTACAATCTGGGCGATAAAGCAGTACTCGCACAGGTCATGGCGGATGCAGGTGTCAGCAATTACGATGTGAATACGATAGTCGGGACAGCGAAATTCCCGTCGATTGCTGATTGGATGTTCACCGATATTAAAGGTTGGGTTCTGGCAGATTCAATCAATGAGGAACAATATGAACTGTTACTATCAGAAGCAGAAAAAGAGTTACAACGCTTTGTGATAGCTGATGGCAGTGTTGCTTTTGATGCTCCGGCGCATATCATCACAATCACGAAAGCATAAGCCGGATTGAATGACCTCTACCGGATGAGGTCATTCAGTTGATTGTGTGTCTGCCAACAATTTTTCGGCGTAAGCCAGAGCTTCATCCATGCTATCGGCAATATAGAACTTGCCCGGCATAAAAGGAAAGAGCTTTCCGAGAATATTCGCCACCATCCGATTGAGCGGTTTATCCCGGCTCACATTGATTGTCATAATTTGATGGGATGGCATCTGTTTGGTTGCCCGGCTGTAATGAGGTAGGGGATTGCCTTTTGGATTTTTTGCATCAGGCATTCGTACATTAATCACCACAACAGGATGACTCACTTCTGCCATTAGTTGATGAGTCTCATCTATGCTCATATGGAACTCATCCCATGTCCATGCGCCACTGATTTCACCCCGCAGGATGGTTTTTTCGCCATTGTACCAGGCAACTTGAATAGGCATTCTATTCTCCGATGATAGGTGTCGTTAATGTTATTATGCCATATTATGTCTAATACGTTAGTAGGACGATTGTACATTATTGCAGGTATTGTCTCGAAGACGGTGGAAACTCAAATTTGTATGGTGTTTGCCCCGGATGCGAAGAATCGCATCCCTACATTTTGCTGTATTTCAGGGTCAAAATAAGGAAACTCCTCCGATGTAGGGACATGCTTCTGCATGTCCGCCAGATTTACATCGGAATGGATACACTACCTTATTGCAGGATATAGGAACGGATGCCTTCTTTTTGTACTAGCTCTGCGAAGAGTACCCATTCGACCTGTGCAATACGATGATGTTTGGCACTCACACGTTTCTGACCTTCGTATCGAGCACAATAGCTCATCTGTAAATTGCAGATTGCCGCAATCAACTGTGCTTTAACGGGGATAGGCATACTGACAGTGTGTGCCATGACATAAGCATGATGAATATCATCCAGCCTTGTTTCGATTTCGCCCTGTGTTAAGCCCACCGAAGAGTGTTTCATGCTTCCCGTAATGGGTTCGAGTGCGACAGCAATATCCTGCCACCAGTGATTTTGTTGTATGTCGTTTGTTGGAAATGTCATTATGCGATGAGTCCTGTTGATAATTGGGTTTGAATTAACTAACTTAATTATATCAAATTATAAACAAGCTAAAGTTAAGGAATTGATTTTTATAAGATTTAGATATTCTAGCCTGATAGGAGTACAATATGAGAAATTTTTCTGTAAAGGACTTTTCTCATGGCACAATCAGTTGATTTACTTTCGCCTGTCTGGACACACCTCACGCAGATTCAACCGGAACGTGGTGAAGGGGCGTATCTCTATGATGCAGACGGAACACGCTATCTTGATTTTACCTGTGGCATCGGTGTGACCAATACCGGGCACTGTCATCCTCGTATTGTCAAAGCTGTTCAGGAGCAAGCGGGTAAATTGCTCTTCGGACAAATGAATGTCGTCATCAATCCACAAACCGTTGCTCTCGCAGAAGAACTTAACACAGTCACACCCCCTGAAATTGACCGCTTCTTCTTCTCGAATAGCGGGGCAGAAGCTGTAGAAGCCTCGGTTAAGCTGGCACGCCATGCCACCGGACGCAAAAATATCATTGTGTTTCAGGGGAGTTTTCACGGTCGCACCGCCCAAACAATGGCAATGACCACCTCAAAATATATCTATCGCTATAACTATCAACCACTTCCTGCGGGTGTTTTTGTTGCTCCGTTCCCCTTTGCATATGGTTCGGGTATGTCTACAGAAGATGTGACCCGTGTCTGCTTGCATCAACTGGATATGTTACTTAAAGGGCAATCACATCCTGATGAAACAGCCGCAATGGTCATCGAACCTGTATTAGGGGAAGGCGGCTATATTGACGCTCCGGCTGGATTCTTACAGGCTTTACAGTCTATCTGTGATGAACATGGCATCTTACTAATTGTAGATGAAATTCAGAGCGGTTTCGGACGCACAGGAAAATTCTGGTCATTTGAACATGCCGGGATTACGCCGGACATCATCATCATGGCAAAAGGACTTGGTAGTGGGTTGCCGATTTCAGGGATTGCGTCCCGCGCCGATCTCATGGACAAATGGAAACCCGGCACACACGGCGGGACATATGGCGGCGGTAGTGCAATTGCATCAGCAGCCGCAGCCGAAACAGTGCGGGTTATGCGTGATGAAAAATTACCGGAAAATGCCGCAACAATGGGGGCATATTTACGCGGGAAATTAGAATCTCTGCAAGCAAATTATCCACATATTGGCAATATCCGCGGACAGGCTTTGATGATCGGTGTCGAATTCAGTGTGCCGGATTCACAGGGAAAAGCCGATAAAGATACAGCAAAAGCAGTTGCGAAAGCCTGCCTCGATCAGAATATGTTGATTTTAACCTGTGGTACATATGAGAATGTGATTCGTTTCATCCCGCCTTTGATTATCACACAGGCACAGCTTGATGAAGGTCTGGTTATATTTGAACAGGCGTTACAATCTGTGCTGGAAAAGGTGTAACATTCAGTTAGCTAATTGATGAGTCCTGTCAGTTTTTATCAACTGTAGTACGAATCTTAATTGTGATTTCGTTAATTTTGTGTTAGATTGTAACAGGCTATTTTGTCGGGGGCTGTCGATGGTATATCAGGGAATCGGGGATGAGTGAGAAGAAAATTCCACGTCCGGGAGAAAAAGCAACATATTTGACGCTATTGGTCGGACGTGAAAAAGAACAGGTTCGCGTCAAAATGAAGGATAAAGGCATCATCATAGGACGCAATACCAAAAGAAGTCGCGTCGATTTTGATACCAAACCCTTCAACGGAGTCGAACTCGGTGTATCACGGGAACATCTATTGATTGCACCGAAGCGAGACTATTTTTACGTACAGGATTTAGAAAGTGTCAATAGTACCTGGCACAATAAGGTACGGATGCGCCCGATGGTTGCTGAAGAACTCTATCATGGTGATTTATTGCACCTCGGCGAATTTCGTGTAGAAGTATTTTTTACCTATGCAGATGAAGTTCAGGAAGATTTGGGTGATACCCTGCAATTTGGCGATGCAGGTGGCGCACCCGCAACACGGGAATTTATAAACCCCGACGAAGAACGCAAAGCAGGTTCAACAAACGTCTTTGGCGAAGATAAACCCTGGAATACTAAAGAGGGTAAAACAGACGTGTTGAACGATACGGATCATGGAGACTCCGATTAGCCGGATGAATGCAGCAATGTTCCTACGGGGGTAGGGGCGAAACGACCACAATCACAATCCGGCTGACATAACTTTCAAAAACTCTCACCTCTGCGGAGAGAGTTTTTGTTTATGGAACAAAATCGCATTCGAGACGTTTACATTATTGAACAGCCAATAAATTCCAATAGGAGTAAATGTTTTACTATGCGTACAATTCGTGTTTCCGTATTGATTGCACTGTTGCTGACATTCGTCTCATCCTTTGCGGTGGCACAGGAAACTGATAGCGAAGTGGCTTTAACACTCTCGCGAACCCCTTGCTTTGGCACATGCCCGGTCTACACTGTCACAATCTATACCGACGGAACTGTAGTTTACGAAGGCGAGAACTTTGTAGACATCACAGGCACTCAATCATATGAAATTGACCCTGAAATCGTACAACAACTGGTCGATGGATTTGCAGATGCTGGCTATTTCGAGTGGGATGATGAATATACTGAAATGCTGGTCAGTGATATGCCATCAGTCATCACATCCGTAACCCGTGATGGGGAAACAAAACAAATTACCCGTTATGGCGGAGATAGTAGCGCACCACTGATGCTGGCTTATCTTGAAACCTGGCTTGATCTGATGGTCAATACAGCACAATGGACGGGTGTATCGCCTCAGCCTGCACACTTTACACCGGATATGACCCCTGTGATTACGCTTGAGCGTGGTGCTTGTTTCGGATTCTGCCCGGTTTACAATCTGGTCATCTATGATAACGGGACAGTAATCTATACAGGAATTAGCAATGTAGAAGTTGTCGGTGTTCGTATGATAGAAATTGATACATTGAGCGTCACGTCTCTCGCAGATCGTATGTCTTTAACAGGCTATTTCGATTGGCAGGATGAATATACCGAACAACTTATCACCGACCAGGTCACAGTTATTACATCCTTATCATGGGATAATAACTACAAACGTATTACCCGCTATGATGGTGATCCGAATGCACCAATTGGTCTGTATCGCTTTGAACAGGAAATTGATGCAATTGTAAATGTTTCACAGTGGGTTGGTGAACAACAGTAAGTAAGCATATCAAATAGCTTGACGATACCCCGCTCTGTATTTTGATGGAGCGGGGTATTTTTATTGTGACTATCCTCTGCGCCGACGAACGATAATTGCTGCTACCACGACTCCCGACATCGCGAGAGTTGTTCCGACAGGCAACCGATTTTGCTGATTGTCGTCTTCTTCATCCGAACACGACCAGAATACTTCCGGGTCAGTCTGCCGTAAATCACGCACATTCGAAACATCTACCGCTTGCTCATCAAAGGCAAACATCGGGTCGAGTGTCATTTCTTCCGGTGACATGCGCCCCAGCAGACGGGTGACATAATCATAATTTTCTGTGAGTTCCTGCAAAAGCGGGTCAACAACCTGAATACCATCGGTCAGAGTAGATGTTGTCTGTGCGTATTCGGTCGTCATCGCCAGACCCTGTTCTTCATCAATAGCTGTATCCAACAATTGCATGTAATTTGTGCCGCCGAAGCTCATGAAATCGCCACGAATATCTTCATCTTCAACGGTGATATGGGCATAATTTTCTGGAACTGCCTGTGACTCAGCGAAAATCCATGTGAGAATATTCATGTTGGGTTGTGCTGCAACGGCTGTCAGACGAATCGGAATCATCGGGGCATCGGATTCATAAGTCATAACAACAGGTTGAATATCCTGTACGCCAGCTTCCGGTTGCAATTTCATTGCGAGGAAGGGCATTCCCTCAGCGTTATAAACATGAATAAGCGGTTCCATCTCTTCTGTGACCTGATAGTCATTTTCACGTAACCAGACAACCAGAGCGTCAGGGTCAGGGCTATCAACGACATCGTATCCGTATGGACCGGCTGTCCCCGAGGCTAAGACAATGACCCCATCTTCATCTACCGCCTGTGACTCTATAGAACCACCTGCCGCCATCACAGGCATATCATCAAATGCACATTGCGGAATCTGAGGGGACAGAATAACAGGTTGTGTCAGGAGATCGAGTTCATCGAAGGTTGCCATTTCAGCCACATCGACTTCGGGAACGGTCGGGACAGGGACAACCCAGGAAAAATCGGGTGCTTCACCCACATAATTAATCTGAACATAAGCCGTAATTGTGCCATCCCCATTCATCGTGAAGATGATGCGCTCACCTTGCTGTGAGACAGGCACATTCTGACAGAATAATCCACCACATGCGAAGGCGCTTCCTGTAGTCATCAATAATACGAAAATTAAAATTGCTAAGAACAATAATCGCTGAAATTTCATATGCTACTCCCTGATATTGTTTATTGTTATTGTGCTGACGTTATTATGTCTCAATATGTTCCAATTGTCTGCAAAATCAGATAGATAGGTATTTCGATTAAAATTCATATTTGTCCCCTATGGTCACGTTGCGGCGAGAACGAAATCAGGGTACTCTATGCGTGGCTTACTTTACATTACAGGATGTTATTGCAATGCGGATTCACGGACTATCAGATGTCACTGTTGCGGGTGTCGGGTCACACACAATTTATCTAGCAGGTAATAAAGGCGAACAATTCCAATTTTCGGTACTCGACCATGATTTGTTCCGCGTACAGATGCGACCGGAAGGCACATATCGACTGGATAGAACCTGGTCGGTCATTGATGATACAGGTGATACACCGCGAGAAGGGCGTAAACGGGCAAATATCTCACAATTTCCCTGTCCTGAATGGGCAGTGGAGCAGGGTAAAGATCACATCACTGTTCGTACAAAAGCCCTTCAAATGACCATGAAACTCAACGAATTGATGCTTTCCTGGCAAACGCTCGATGATGAAAAAACTTTTGCTTCGGATGCTTCTGTCTGTGCTTATGCTCATAATCCATCGGGACGTGATATTTATCATCATATGCAGTATGTTGAGGGCGATTGCTACTATGGTTTCGGTGAAAAAGCAGGCAACCTCAACAAAGATGTGATGCGCCTCGAAATGCGAAATATGGATGCTATCGGTTATAGTGCCCGGATAAGTGATCCTCTCTATAAGCACTGGTCGTTTTATATCACACTCAATCCTGAAACCAATATCGCTTACGGCATTTTTTACGATAACCTCGCGACGACGGTTTTTAATACAGCGCTGGAACGTCATGCGATGTACGGGGCATATCGACAATATCATGCAGTGGATGGTGATATTGATTATTACTTCATCTATGGACCCACCATTGCCGACGTTGTACAGAAATTAACTCAAATAATCGGGAAGATGCCCTTACCGCCGCGCTGGTCACTCGGTTATCTCGGTTCGACCATGACCTATACCGAAATGCCCGATGCACAGGAACAACTCCGTTCATTTATTGAAAAATGCGAAAAATATAAAATACCCTGTGACTTATTTCATCTGTCATCCGGTTATACAACAGGGGAGGCAGATGGTCGCCGCTATACTTTCAACTGGAATAAAAAACGTATCCCTGACCCCGAAGCGATGATTGAGTCTTTCCATGATGCCGGGATGAAACTGGCGGCAAATATCAAACCCTACATGATGGAGACTCATCCGCATTATCCGGCGGTCAAAAATATGGGCGGATTCGTCAAAGAAGCTGAGTCTGATGCACCCGCCCTCGATTACGCCTGGGGCAACGATTTCAATTATTATAAAGAGGGCAGTCACCTCGATTTCACCAATGCTGATACTTATGATTGGTGGCAAAAAATGGCGAAAGATTTTCTGCTGGATAAAGGCATCGACTCCCTCTGGAACGATAATAACGAATTCGCACTCTGGGACGATGACGCACGCTGTGATGGTTTCGGGGAAGAGATTCGCCTCGGGCTGGCGCGACCCTTACTTACATTGTTGATGACCCGTGCCAGTTATGAAGCGCAACGTGAAAATCGCTGGCAGGAACGCCCGTTTGTGCTGACCCGTGCTGCAACCCCCGGTAGCCATCGTTACGCACAGACATGGTCAGGGGATAACGTGACAAACTGGGAAACCTTGCAATACAATATCCCGATGGGACTTGGACTGGCGCTCTCGGGCATGTCGAACACCGGGCATGATGTCGGCGGATTCGATGGGGATGCCCCCTCACCGGAATTGCTGGTACGCTGGGTTCAGAACGGGATTTTTCACCCGCGTTTTTGCATTCATTCGCTGAATCATAGTGAAATGGCGACCGAACCCTGGATGTATCCTGATGTGTTGCCGATGATTCAACAGGCGATTGAATTTCGTTACCGGATGCAACCCTACCTCTATTCGGTGTTTTACGAGAGCTACGAAACAGGCGCTCCGATTATTCGCCCGATGGTTTATCATTTTCAGGATGACCCGCGCACGCACAATCAATCCTTTGATTTTATGCTCGGCTCGCAGGTGCTGGTAGCATCGGTCTATGAAGAGAATGCCCAGACACGCGATGTCTATCTACCGGAAAACACGCGCTGGATGGATATGTACACCGATAACTGGCATACAGGCGGCAAGGTCATCACATTGTATGCGCCACTGGAACGCTTCCCGATTATGCTGCGTTCCAATGCGATTTTCCCGCTTCATACCGAACAATCCGAACGCTTCATTGCGCTTGCTCCGGTTCAGGATGATTATGAAAATAGCTTCACCCTGGTCGAAGATGATGGGGTGAGCATGAATTATCTGCGCGGGGAAGTCACGAAAATTCACTTCACACTCAAGACGACCCGCAAAACCATCGACATTTATGTGGAAGCAGAAGGTGATTATGAGCTTCCATACGAAAAACTGGAATTTGGCTTGCCCGATGGTGAAAAACGACTGCTGACTGTGCATTACAATGGCGAGTTCAAAAAGTCGCGGGAACTGATGTTGTAAGTTAGCTCCCGGTTTAGAAAATTTGCCTGTTTAACAGGGAATAACAGGGAGATTTTTTGCGAAAACAGGCGATTTGCGTTGGAATAGGGTTAGATTTACAAACCGTGATTCAGCAAGGAAAAGCATTAACTCAGAGTAAAAAGAGCGGGATTTTATATCTGTGATTGGTAAGGTGCATTCCGGGCGCGATGGATCACGTCCCTGCATTGATTGTAGCAAAAAATAGGATGTGAATGTCGTACATATGACTGTTGATATGATAGTCGAGAGTTTGTGATTACGGGTGACTGGAATTTAAGAAAATAGTAAAGAAGCATCATTATTTGGGTTCTGATGCTCCTGTAGGTTTTTGAAATATAAGTTTTGAAACTATCTGCCTCCAACTCAATAAACTTTAGGTATTATTTAATGTTTTGAGACGCTGTGCGTACTCAGCCCACATTTCTTTGCGTTGTATAGTACTTAGTTTTTGTTCTAATTTTGCCTGTTTTTCTCCCAAATCGATCATTAATTCTGCCCGTTCTTTTTTTGTAAGCATATATGGTGCGATTTGTTTGAGAAATTCAACAGCCTCCTGATTCCGTTTATACCATGTCATTCTCTCTTTTCGCTCGTTATATTGTGATTTTCTGTTTTTATTCCGTTCATATGGCGCTAACTTGCCACCAAAATTTGCAGTTAGCCATCTCTGGTAGTTATCTGATACGGTATCCATTTGAACAACTATATATAAACCATCACTAAGGCTGATTGTGCCATTGCAATCAATAGCTGTAGCAGCACGAATACATTTTTCCTGATGACTCATTTTATACATAAATATCCCCGTATACTCCATATGAACTCAACTGGATTTTCTTTGCTTGCTCTTGTTGACAATAATGTTTAAATATGGTGCATTGATTTGATACCACATTCGACATTCATCTACATTTAATTGGACCAACTCTGCGAATTCCTCAATGCTGTAATCAAGTTGTTCCATATATACATTTCGTAGGGACTGTACTAACTGCACGTTTTCTGGTGGCAGTTTAACTGGTTCGTTTTTTCTGTACCCAGCCCGGCTGATCATTTGATTTAGTGATGTATATCTTTTTTCTGATATTTGATCTATATCTCTTGCTCTTCGAATTAAGGCTTGTGCTGATACTTTCCAGTATGGTTTAACACTTAACATATTATCAAGAGTAACTGCCTGTAAGTCATCTCGGATATCATCTTCTGGCATGAGAAATGCAGCTGCAAATGCATCTGCTTCTGCCTCCATAGTTTCGGCATCGAATTCGCCTCGATGCATTATAAGATGCCCCAAAGCATGAGCTAGAGAAAATCTTACTCTATCCCAGGGTGAACGATTATTGATAAGGATTATAGGCGAAGATGGTTCAATCCACTGAACGGCTTCATCGATTTTATCTGTACCAAAATCAAAAGTAAAAATTACGCATGACGCAGCTTCTAGTTGGCGAACCAAATTGTGAATGGGTCCCGACGGTATCTGCCATTTACTTCTGACAATTGATGCAATTTCCGCAGGGTCATCATAATTATAGGCACTTAGAATAGGTATTTCATAAGGTGAAATACTATCAAGTTGCTTTAACAAATCAGTCACCTCCAATCGACGTTTATTAAGGTGACCGTCAATCATATTGAGTTGTTTTTTAGAAACTGATTTGCGTCGCCGATGAAAGAGCTCACCAGTGTCCGCACCATATCTTTTTCCATCACGCATGAAAAGAGTGGCGGGGAATTTCAACAGTTCAGAAATGAGGGTTAAATCTTCTTCTGAGACATCCTTGATTCCACCTTCATATCTTGAGATACGTGCTTGTGAAATACCTGTTTTTTGAGCTAACTCATTTTGAGTTATTCCTCGTATTTCACGTGCTAGTGTTAGCATCTCATGATTAAAATTCATACACTATCATCTTTCCTTGATATTTTAGGTTTAAATTCTGTGATTGGGATTTCAACCTCATTAACTGTTTTTCTCTCGCTAACTAGTGGAATTTCTAGTGAATTGATGACTTCTTCCCCATCCTGTTCAATGAGATGAAATCCTACTATGTATCCCTCTGCGCGGATATATCCACCGCAAATGATATAAAGATCGTCTAGGTTAGGATGAGTTTGCGACTGTTCTAAATCAGGAAATTCCATTTCTAGCTGGTGATAATCATAATCATCATGCAATTTGATGTTGTTATGATAGTTTTGGCGAAATTTAGCCTGCAAAATAGTCTTTCCCTCCACAGGTGCAATCTCAGGTATATCAATCCTCTTGAAATGAACAAAGTGTTGATCATCAAACATAAAACCAATCATACCGTTAAATGAACGTCGAAGAACCCGTTCATCAAAAGACAATTTTTCATCTAAGTAACCTAAAAACCATCCTCGTAGTTTGCCAGCTTTATTTTGACCTGGCATCTTGTCATAAATATGCATCACATCCTTATCATACTTATTGTGATGTTTATTAGTAGACAAGATAGCTTCGCGAAATGCCTTAGTGCGGATGGGAGTTAAAAATGAAAAAGGTTGTACATCTGGTTTCATGGAGTCACTGTTTCTTCTAACCCAACTGTTGAATAAAATTCACCATTTTTTTGACTCATAAGTCAAGTTTTTTGCATAAAATATTCATTAGAATTTTTGTGCGAATCTCAAAAACGTACTACAGAATTTTGCGGGACGCGATATAGTATATCAATATTGGATGCATCCTGATTCTAAATTTAGTATAAGGGAGTGTCAGACAATCAAAAGTGTCACGACAAATATTTGTGCGAACGGGGAAAACGGGGTATAGTTTTATTATCCTGATTCTGGCAGAGGGAATCTGCGCTAACAGAGACCCTCTAAGACTGTCCAGTATCAGACAATACACAAAAACAGTATAGCTTTTCGCTGTGTCACTGAACAGGTCGTTCAGGGTTCGCTACGGCTTTGTCTATACTGTTTCGTCACACTCAATCTGGACAGTCGGTCTGAAACGGGACAGGTGATAGGTCATCTGTGTTGTCTTATGAACATATACGCGCCGGAACTGTACATATGGGGATGTAGCTATCAGTTACGGGGTGAAAGTAAGATCGCGCAATGCAGAGATTGTTTCATCGCGTGCCGGGAGTGGAGATTAGCGTGTCTGCTCCCGGTATGAATTTTTAAATGAGTCGTCAGTTATCGGTTTACAGTTGTCAGTTAAATCCGGTGCATCTCATATCTATTTCGAGGTAGGGTGGATTGTTTAGCATAGCAATATCATCCATACGGGAAATTCTATACGCTATTCACGTCGCTTATACTATAATAAAAGACAAGAAGATGAGCTATGAAGGACACATTCATGTCTGATTTATTATCTCGAATAACCATGAATCCCGATATTAATCATGGAAAACCTGTTATCCGTAATTTGCGTTATCCTGTAGAAATGTTGCTGGAACTTCTCAGTGCCGGAATGACTATCGAAGAAATACTCGATGATTACCCGGATTTAGAACGCGAAGATTTGCTTGCTGTTCTCAGTTATGCCACGTAAGAGAAGCAACACAAACCCTGCCTTTATTACAGCGTGGATGCTATCCAGAACACATCCAGCGCGGCAATCACAAACCAGGTTGCCATAATTAGCAGGGGTTTCCGCAGAAAACAGCGACTCCGCACCAATCCCAGACTAAAGCTATAGCCATATAGCAGCACAGCTATCACCGCCACAATCAAGACAAAAACAGGCGGCGTTAACAACCAGACAATCAATCCGGTTGTTCCCATTTTGCAAAACATGAACGCCAGACGGTCGTATTTTTCAGCGCGTTGTAAGGGTGTCATTTGATGTTATCCAGTGAAATCAGTTGACCTGCCGTAACCTGTCCGGCGGATGTGCGTTGCCGTAATGCGCCGAAGGCTTGCCGCGCACAGAATGGAATGCGTACCACTTCGCTCTCTGCATCGACGCTGCCGACATGCACACAACATTGTTGTAGGCGTTCGACATTCATTGTCCAGGCATCCATGAACGATTTGATGGTGATGCGTTTCATGCGTTTTGCGACGGTTTCAACCGGGCTTTCCCGCTTCAAAATGAGGTTGGAGACTGTTTTCACCATGCCAGTCAAGCCGATGTCGCAATGCTCACAAATATCGAGGATGTAATCGACCAGTTCAGGACGACTGACGGTTGTGGTTTCGCTCATCATTCCGGTGAGTGCCGCCTGAATGATCGGGCTTGCATCGGGGAAAGCAATGCGATTTCCGACCAGTCCGAGATTAGCGCGTAATTGTTCTTCTCCGAGCAGGTTCGGCACAGAGTCAAATTTGCCTGTATCACCTTTGACAAAATAGCTGATTGAGCAGCAGTCGGGATGGCTACAGGGCAGGGCAATGAAATCATTTGCCTGAACCAGATTATTGGTCTGTTCGCCTAAACGCTTTAAGACACCTGTGGTTGTCATGCGATTCATCGGGTCAATGGGATTGGCGCGTCCACTGCCGAAAACAGGCTGGAAAGACACGCCGCCGATATAATCGGTATCAAAAGCGTATTCAACAACCCGTCCCATCTCATGGTCATTGACACCTTCAGCGACAGCCATCACCAGGGTGGTGAAAATCCCTGCATCCTGTAAGCGTTTTATGGCTTCTTCTTTGACTCCGCGCAAATCTTCGCCACGATGGAATAAATGCGTATCGAGGTCGAAGCCATCAAATTGCATGTAAACTTCGATACGGGGTTTCAAATCAGCGATAACCTGGATGAGTTTTTCGTCTTTTGCCAGTCGAACCCCGTTAGTATTGAGGACAACACGGGTCACTTCGCGTTTTTCGACTTCCTTGAGAATCTCTTTCAATTCAGGATGCACTGTCGGTTCGCCACCGGAAAGCATCAGCACATCAATGCGTCCCCCTTCCCGTTCGATTGCAGCATCCAATGTGCGTAAAATATGAGGCAGTCGCACAAATCGACTGATTCCAGGTCCACTTTCGGTGAAGCAAGTCGGGCATTTTAGATTACAGTTTTCGGTAATATCAAGCAGGAGAATACAGGAATGTTGTGTTTGCAAATCACCCAATCCATCCAGATAACCCATCGGAATCGGTCGAGCATTTACCGGAATATCGGTGATAATCTCTTTTGTCGGAACACGCCAGCTTTGCAGGTATTCCCACAGGGCGTAATCTTCTTCATAGAGGCTGATAACTTCGCCATGTCCACGCTGACAAACCCGCCGCAGATAGACTTTGCCATCCTGTAAAATGAGATTACCCTGCAAAATATCTTTTTCGTAATCAATCGGACGGTCAGGGTCGTCGCTGAAACAATGTCCACAGACACATAAAATCATACGCAGAGGGATGTAGGGGCGTAAAGGAAGCACAATAATTTCTCCTGAATAGTTTTAGCCCGTAAGCATCACCGGGCATCGTGAGGTTTATTTAATGAAAATATTTATCGCGGCAGGTAGGGAGTTTGGCGCGCCAAACCCTTACAATAACACTGCCTCAATACATGCCACCGCCAGCCATACAAATACCCCAGAGAACGCCGACGGCTACTATCGGGAAGCAGAAGAATAAAACCAGAAAAGTCCGAAAACCGTAAATCATCCCTTTGGCGAGATCGGGGTCATTATTTTTGATGAACATCGGTATAAAGAAACCCGCAAGAATCGTGGCAAGGTAAAGTAGACCGGATAAGCCCGGTTCAACAAATGCCACAAAGTACATCAGAATTGGCACACCGGGGAAGAAAATCAAAAATCCAAGAGGATTCGTATTCGCAAGTCGCCAATCCCCGTATTTGAGATCAGCATAATTTTTCATTTTCTCTTTTTGAGCGCCTTCCCATCCGATACCCAGTGCTTCAAAACCCGCATCAATCTCATGAATCGAATAGCCCGCATCCAATAATTTTCTAGTGATGGCATCTCGGGTATAAGTAGCTTGATTTTCTTTAATAAATTGCTGAACCTGACGTTGAATCTGGTCATTTTCTGACATGTGTTATGTCTCCTCAGCTAGATAAATCGGACAGGATGACACCATTATATACTGGAATTGCGATTACTATGCACGTTTATGATAACGTCAAAAACATTATTCAGTTTCGATTTCTTGCCTCATAGTATCACTTTTTCTGTAATACCGGAGAGGGTGGCGGTTCTGGCATGTGATAGACACCCTGTTTCCACTGACGATAAAAATACCAGACCAGCAATGCCGTTAAAGGAATGAGTACAATCTGAGGACCCGTTAGACCCCAGAATTGTTCGGTGTTTCCGCGTACAAATTCGACAAAAAAGCGGAAAAATGCTGATGCAAGCAAATACAGTTTCAAGGTATCGCCCTCGACCATCACAAGATGCCGCCATTTTAAAATAATGACCAGCGCAATCAGGTGAAAAATGATTTCATAGATCATAGACGGGTGCATGGGTTCGGTACAGTTGACACAAATGATGAATTGCTCTGCAACCTGTGGCGATGCACTGATGCCCCAGGGTAGGCTGGTCGGTGTTCCGAGTGGCATTTCAGACAGAAAGCAGCCGATACGTCCGATCATCATTGCAGCAGGAATCGCAGGGGCGTAACAATCTCCGGTAGAGATGGTGTAATTGAAAGCACGTTTGCTCAGGTAAATTGCAAGATAGCCCCCGGCAATCGCACCGATGATACTTTTTCCGCTATGCGAGATAAAATAAGTGAGGGGGACACTGCCAAACGATTGATAGTAATCGAGATGTTCCCATGAGGTAATGATTCGCGCACCTATCGTACCGCCCATAATTGCTGCAATCGAAATCCAGAAGATTTTCTCACCGAGCAACCCGCGCCTGTGAAGCTCAAAATAATAGATGCCCAATCCCAGCAATAATCCGACCGTTGAGAAAAAATCATGCGTATAAATCGTAATGAAGTCTGAATGATACATGACAGGGTACAATTGAATTTCCCTCCACCACATCACCTGTGAAACTAGCGTAACACATCTATATCATATGCGCTATTTTTGTCTGCGCGTTTCATCAAATTTGATTTGCGCGAACGGGGAAAACGGGGTATAGTTTGTGTATCCTGATTCTGGCAGAGGGAATCTGCGCTAACAGAGACCCTCTAAGACTGTCCAGAATCGGACAATAGCAAAAATAGTATAGCTTCTGGCTGTTTCACTGAACAGGTCGTTCAGGGTTCGCTACGGCTTTGTCTATACTGTTTCGTCACAATCAATCTGGACAGTCGGTCTGAAATGGGACAGATGATCGCTTATCTGTGTTGGCTTATATGTAGCACACTGTACTTGAGCATCGGGGTGCGTTTAGTCAGTGTTTGTTAAGCGACGCAACAGGTGATTACTTCATCGCGTGCCGGGAGTGGAGTTTAGCGTGTCTACTCCCGGCATGAATTTTTTAATGAGAAAGCAGGGACGAGCGCGAGTCGTCCCCTTTATAACAATAGAAACACCTTCCATGCTGTACCGATAATGCTCCTACTCATCATGTATTACGCTGGAAAAACCTCTGTTGGATGAGTTAATCGAGATTGTTTAGCGCCCACAGGATGCGCTGGGCAATGGTGATAATGACGGGTATGGTCATTATCAGAAAAAGGGCAGTCAGAGATTGTGGGAACAGGAAAAACAGCGTGTAGAAGATAATCGTTTCTGTGCCTTCGATTAACCCGGCTGGCATCGTGACCCCGGTCATTTCGCCGGATGTGGTCGCGCCCTGTTTACGTTTTTCCAGTAATGACGATAGATACATCCAGGAAGCCGAATTCACGTAAAAACTCGCCAGCAATAGACTTAGCGCAATGTAAGCTGATGCTGTTCCTATTGACAGAGCTAATCCAACAGGAATGGCAGCATAAATCACAAAATCAACCATGATGTCTAAATATGCGCCGATGTCACTCTGTTTATTGTATAGTCTCGCGACTGTGCCATCGAGTCCGTCCAGTACACGATTTGCCAGCCATAATCCCAATCCAGCAGCATACCATCCCTGCCACGCGACCCCGGCAGAGGCAAGTCCTATCACAGCACCTGTGATCGTAATTCCGGCAGGAGAGATATGTTCCCCGACATGCCTGGCAATCGGTGTGAGAACATTTTCTTTAATCCGGCGCATCTGTTTATCGAGCATTGTTTATTTCCGGTACATGGCTCATAAGAGCAATAATTGTACCAGTGGTGCAGATTTTTGAGACAAGCACAGATACACCAGAATTCTTTTTCGCTCATCTTCTACTCATTTTTGAGAATTTAGGCTATAATATGCCTCATTGATATGGGTTTGATGGTAGGTAAGACAGGTTACAGGATGCTCAATTTGCCCCTTAGTGGTGTTGAGACCACATTATTTTTACTATATTTGTTGGTCTGGGCAGGTTTGCTCTGCGGTGGTTTCTTTTTCGGAAAACCCGGTGAAGATGAAACGCGCCGGATGCCGCTTCCGACACGGTTGCTATCCTCGTTTACCCTGGTCACAGGGGCATGGACATGGTTCGCGATTTCGCAGGGAACGTCCGTTGATGTTTTTGCATTGTGGGTTGCAATTGGCATGACTCTCGGCTTTATCGGGGATGTGTTTATGGCAGAGGTGCTGCCTGTCGAAAATCATGTCATTTTCGGAATGCTCGCTTTCGGTATCGGGCATATTGCGTATATTATCGGCATGATGATGATTACACTTCCCGCGCAAGAATTGCTCTATCCCGCGATTATTATGGTGCTGATGTGGTGGTCGATTGCGGTCGTTTTATGGTATTTCGTGGTTTATAGAGGCAGTAAACGCGAAACAGTCATCTATCTGGCTTTACCTTATGCGATTTTGCTCTCGACGACTGCCGCAGTTGCGATGAACCTGACATTCCTCGATATAACTTTCTTCCCGGTGATGATCGGTGCGATCCTCTTCTTAATCAGTGACCTCGTACTTGCAGCGCAATTATTCAACGGCTTGCATTTTAAATATGTCGGCGATGTCGTCTGGTTTTTATATGGACCCGGACAAATGCTGATTGTTTTCGGTGTGATTCTCTATACCATGATTGATAGTCTCCATCTGTTTGCTTAGAATGTCCACAGGGTCTTGCTATAAATAGGTGAAATCAGGTAGAAAGGCAGCATGTTTTGGCTATTAGCATTGAGGAAAGATTATCCGATTCACCATATATTGAACGTATCTGGCAGGGGCAAACAGGTGAACCCGGTACATTTACATCCATTGCTACAAGTCACTGTGAATTAGTATTCTGGGAAGATTCAGGCAAAATAAATGTTTCGCTGCGGGGACCCGAAACTGTTGCTACTACCGTACCTGTGCCGGAAAATTCATACTCGTTTGGAGTGATCTTTAAGCCCGGTGTATCTATGCCTCATATCCCCGTAGACTGTATTCTTGATGATATGATTACCTTACCCCGTGCTGGCAGTCAATCTTTCTGGCTAAAAGGGGCAGCATGGGAAATTCCGACCTATGACAATGTCGATTCTTTCATCAAACGTTTGCTCAAAGAAGATATTTTAGAACAGGATTCTCTAATAGAATCAACACTCTCCGGTAACATACCCGATGTGACTGCCCGGACATTGCAACGACGGTTTTTAAAGGCAACCGGGATTACACGGACTGCATTTCATCAAATTGAACGGGCTCGCTATGCAACGATACTCCTCAAAAGTGGTGTTTCGATCCTCGATACAGTAACAGAAGCAGGTTATTACGACCAACCTCATCTGACGCGATTATTAAAGCGCTATATCGGACAAACCCCTGCTCAACTCGCGGATGAAAACAATGCCGGGGAAATGTCGTTTTTGTACAAGACCGAATTGCTCCCCTGACATATGATAAAAGCATCAAATCAAATGTATGTTTCGCACAGGAGCAATTGACATGAGAAAAGTCGTTTCAGGATTATTCATCACAATGGATGGTGTTGTCGAAGAACCATCCGACTGGCAGGAAACTTTCGATGAAGAAATGGGCGCAAGTCTCGGTGAATATATGGCAAACACCGATATTATCCTGCTGGGACGTGTAACCTATGACTATTGGTCGTCGTACTGGTCAGGCATGGAATCGGATGGCGGATTCGCAGATTTTATCAACACCACACCAAAATATATCGCATCGACTACACTCAAAGATGTAGCATGGGGTGATTATGATACGGTCTCGCTCATCGAGGGTAATCTCGTAGATGAACTTAATAAGCTCAAGCAACAGGATGGCAAAAATATCAATGTGATGGGTAGCCCCTCGCTGGTGCAATATCTTGTTCAGCAGGAAGTCATGGATGAACTCGAACTTTTCATTCATCCGGTGGTTGCGAACAAAGGCAAACGTCTGTTTACAGAAGGGGAGTTACAACGTTTCAACCTGATTGAGTGCAAGGCATCATCATCGGGTACGATTATGGCGAAATATGGTATCCCCAAAACAAAAGGCTGAGCGAATAAGTTAGTCACAACTGGATAATGATTTATAGGGTGCAATTGTTGCGCCCTTTTTGTTTTCAGGGGGTGAAATAAACGGTTAATCGTATTATATTACCCGCAAAACCAGCAAATTGATTCACTGTACTTATTCTTCTTGCGAATTTTATTAAATGGCGGGTGTGAATGTGGAACTATCTTCCTGATTTAAGAGACAACATGAGTTCCTGGAATTCAATGGGATAGGGTTAAAATCCTGTGCCTTTTTAAATCAAGATGAGGACAAAACATTTTTTACGCTCATCCAGGTAATTAGAAAGGTAACTAATGGCAAAGAAACCGGTGATGCTGGCTATTCTTGATGGCTGGGGGATTCGCGAAATGGAAGAAGGTAACGCGGTTCTACTCGGCAACACCCCGAATTACGATAAATGGTATCGTACCCTTGAACGCTCTGTTGTGGATGCCTCCGAACAGGCGGTTGGTCTGGTTCGCGGACAGATGGGCAATTCCGAAGTTGGACATCTGAATCTCGGGGCAGGGCGGGTTGTCTATCAGGATATTACCCGTATCTACAATTCTATTGAAAATAACTCTCTCAAAGACCTTTCCGGTATTCAGAAAGCACTCGAACAGGCAAAAAATGGTGGTAAATTGCATCTCATCGGATTGGTCAGTGATGGCGGTGTTCACAGTCATATTGAGCATCTGATAGCATTGCTTGATATTACCCGTGATGCAGGGGTGTCGCCTGTGATTCACGTAATTACTGATGGACGTGATACACCGACTGAAAGCGGTATCGGATTTGTAAAGCGCATTGAAGATTACATCAGCGAAAATAATCACGGTGTGATCGCATCCGTCACCGGGCGTTACTATGCGATGGATAGAGATAAACGCTGGGAACGAACCAACAGTGCTTATCAAGCGATGGTCAACCACAACGCAGATAAGATGGCTTCAAGTGCTACATTTGCTATTCAATCGTCTTATGATAATGATGTCACCGACGAGTTTATCCTTCCGGTAGTGATTGGTGATGCAGAGGGCAAAACAATCGACCCCGGTGATGCTATTATTTTCTATAATTTCCGGGCTGACCGGATGCGTCAGATTGTGCAGATGTTCACCTTACCGGAAAATGTAAGCGGCGTAGACTATGAAACAGTCGATAATCTCTATATCGCCACTATGACAGGTTATATGGATGATTTGCCAGTTGAGGTCTTATTCAGCAAAGATAATCTGGAAAATACTCTCGCGGAAACACTCAGTAAAGCAGGGAAGCAACAATATCACACGGCTGAAACCGAAAAATATCCGCATGTGACGTTTTTCTTCAATGGCGGTCGTGAAGACCCTTTCCCTGGCGAAACCCACAGGGTGATTCAATCGCCAAAAGATGTCGCGACCTATGATGAAAAACCGGAAATGAGTGCCTATGAACTCACTGAAACGACCTTAAAACGTATTCAGGAAGAAGATGACGATTTCATTCTGATTAACTTTGCCAATCCTGATATGGTCGGACACACGGGGTCACTGGATGCGGCTATCAAAGCAGTCGAAACTGTCGATGAATGTGCCGGAAAACTGGTTGATGCGATTACAGCAAAAGGCGGTGTTGCGATTGTCACAGCAGATCACGGTAACTGTGAGCGCATGGTTGAATTGAGTACAGGCGAGGCACATACCTACCATACAACCAATCCAGTCTCATTGTTTGTGATAGGTGAAGGCTATTATCTGCTCAGTCCACGCGGCAAACTGGCTGATGTTGCGCCGACAATTCTCGATTTATTGGGTCTGGAACAACCGGAAAACATGACAGGCGTCAGTTTGATTGACACATGGGTTGAGTAGACCATAGGTAATTTGACCTATTTTTTGACATTATGTGTAAAAAAGTCTATTCATTTAAGCTTTATTCACTACTCTCTTATGTTTTGCTGTGATAATTCTTACATAGGAGAGAGGATAAAATTGATGAAAGCATGGCAGGATGAGAAATATCCGTCCATTTTACGAATGCACATAAGCGATAAAACATTAGATGGTGACAACGAAGTCATTGTAGATGATGTGATTATGCGGATTGCAACATCGACTACCGGTGTGAATCTACTGGTCACCAAAGAACAGGATGAGTTAACAACAGCACGGTTAGATCGTATTCTATCCATCATCAAAACCTGTGTGATCCAGAAAAATCTACAGAAATTCTCGATCATACATCCTGAAGTTATTACGCTACCCTATGTTGAGGAAAAAGAGATTCTCGATAAATGGGCGTTTTTCAGATCACTGGACGAAGCATACGATTACATTAGCAAAAGCATCCACGTTTAAGCCCCGGAAGCATAGTCATGACAATTGGCTATGCTTTTTTGAATCCCGCGAAATTAAATGCTGAATATCCACTGACACAACCAGAAAATAAGCATTCCTCCGGCAATCGTCATCAGAATATTGCGGGTGCGCCATGCAATCAGAATAGCGGCAATCCCGGCAATGATTTTCGGGCTAAATGAGATAGCAATCATCCCATCTGTCCGCAAAATCGACGGTGAAACCAGTGCAAATAAAATTGTCACGGGTGCATAGCGTAATGCTTTCAGGAAAATCGGCGGCATCTCCCAATTCCCGAGAAAAACGAGAAATGACAACCGTTCTGCCAGTGTGAATAGACCGATGAGTATAAACAGTAAAAACAGATTCATTCTTCATCGTCTCCTATCAATACACCGACAGTCATGCCACAGGCAACAGCGATAATCAGCCCGAAATTATTGGGTAGCGGGGCGGCAAATAGCGCAACAATCGCTGAAACGACTGCTGCAACCAGAAATGTCCGATTCTTGATAGCCGGGACAGCAATTCCGATGAACATTAGTGGAATTGCAAAGGTTAAGCCCCATTCTGCTGGAATAAAATCTCCCAGAAATAAACCCATCGCACAGGCGACAATCCACCAGAACCAGAGCATCAAACTGTGCCCGAGTTGATACCATTGTTTATGCGGTGCGTCAGGATGTTCTGTGAAATAAGCGATCGACAGGGCATAAGGCTGGTCGGTGATGAAGTATCCGAGACCAATGCGCCACCATAGTGAATAAGGTTTCAGGTAGGGGGTGAGCGATGCGCTATAGATGAGGAAGCGCAAATTCACCATTGTTGCCGAAAGAATGATAATCCATGCTGCTGCACCCGACCCCAACAATTCGATTGCGACCAGTTGCGCTGCACCTGCCAGTACCACGATTGACATGAAAATGCCTTGTAATGGCGTGATACCGACTGCTGTTGCTGCAACCCCGTAAACCAGTCCGAAGGGAATCACACCGGGAACAATCGGCGCGAAATGGCGGATTCCTGTGATGAAGGCTTCTTGCTTCGTTTTAAATGTTTCCATGTTTGATTTCCATGCTATGTCATCCAAACGGTAGCAGATTTGCGTTCTATTGTCTTGTCGATTATTGCGGTTTTTTAAATTTGTATTATGAGAGAAAAATAAGTTCTTTGAGCAAAACTCATCCAATTGCATCTATTTGTACGAATACATTATCAGAAGCACCCGCAAACAAATATTCATTGCAGAAACAAACTCAGTTTTGAGAAAAATAGAGATATAAGACTCTATGGTTGTTTCGCTGGATTTTGTACGTAGGTGTAAGTACTAAATCGTAATTAGATGGGAGTTCACATGTTAAAACGCTTTTTGATTAGTCTGCTTGTTCTTGCTGTAGGCGCATTCGGCGTCATCAACGTATTTGCCGACCACTTCAACCCGGCAGTGATGGTTAATGATCAGGTTTCAACCGATGGGACAGTGACTGTTGCACAGGTTAACAGTGCGGCACAGGGTTTCATCGTTATTCACGCAGATAATAATGGCTCATTCGGACCGGTTATCGGGTTTGCGTCTGTCTATCCGGGTGCAAATTACAATGTAAAAGTTGCTATTGATACAACTGCTGCAACAAGCACCCTGTATGCGATGTTGCATGAAGATACAGGCGAAGTCGGTACATATGAATTTGGCACAGTCGAAGGCGCAGATGGTCCGGTTGCTGTCGATGGGGCAGTTGTTAGCCCGCCATTTGCCGCAGAACTCGTTGCAGCCAGTGACCAGATGGTCGATATGAACACCATCACAATTGATTCTGTGACAATGTCTGCTGATGGTTTCGTTGTTGTTCATGCTGGCGATGCAGAAAGCTTCGGTGCTGTACTCGGTTTTGCTCCGGTTGCTGCTGGCACAAGCACGGATGTTGTAGTTGAACTTGAAGGCGACATCACCAATGTTTTATGGCCCATGCTGCATGTAGACACAGGTGAAGCAGGTGTCTATGAATTCGGTACAGTTGAAGGTGCAGATGGTCCGGTCGCGATTGATGGCTCAGTTGCAACGATGCCAATCTGGACAGTTCCTCATATGCGTGTTCATGACCAGATTGTTGTACACGGCGACGGTATGGATATGATGGATATGGCTCCAGCCGTGACAGCAAGCTCCGTTCTGAGTGAAGGTGCTGGCTGGCTGGTAATCCACGCTGATAATGAAGGCGCACCCGGCGCAGTACTCGGTCAAACACTGCTAGAAGCTGGTTTGAATACCGATGTTGTAGTCGAACTTGAAGGCGATATTACCCCTGTACTGTGGCCTATGTTGCACGTGGATACCGGAGAATCAGGTGTCTATGAATTCGGTGCAGTCGAAGGTGCAGATGGTCCGGTTCGCGTTGGTGAAAATGTTGTGACCTTTGCAATCAATGCCGCACCAACGATTTACTATAATGGTTCAATTGATGGCAATACGCTCTGGATTGATGGTGCATTAGCCGATGCAACAGGCTGGCTGGTCATCCACGCTGATAACGACGGCGCACCGGGTCCGGTACTCGGTCAGGTACAGGTTTACCCTGGCATTAACTGGAATCTGGTTGTCACACTTGAAGGTGACATCACAGAAACTGTCTTCCCGATGTTGCATTATGATACCGGTGTTGCCGGTGAATATGAGTTCGGTACAGTTGAAGGTGCAGATGGTCCGGTTCGTGTTGGCGAGGCTGTTGTAACCGGTCCGATGACACCGGAAGCAATGATGGAATAAGAATACTTCTCTCCCTCCCTGTGAGATGTGGCTGGCTGAATAGGGTCAGTCACTCTTTATTTTAGGGTAGTTTCATTGCTATGTATCTATTTGTGAGAATTGGTACTATCAATCCTTGGCATAAATCCTGATTATTGAGTACTATCATCAGGGTAGTACAACAGCGCAAGGCAAATAGGACATGGCTTTTTAACTGATTTCATGAGCGTTAGCAAAATTCTATGAATGAAAGCTGTGTTTTGTTATGCAACCTGTTATACTCATGACTGACAACAAACGAGCGGTAATCATGAGTGAAACACCGATAAAATCATTACTACAACAAATACAGTCAGGCAGCGAGGAGGCTCTCCTCCAGTTGCATGATGAATTTGCAACCCCTGTTTATTCTGTCGCGTATCGTGTATTAGGGAATTCACAGGATGCAGAAGAGGTAACTCAGGATGTTTTTTTAAAGTTATGGGATAAAGCACAATCGTTTGACCCTGACAAAGGAAAGTTTACATCCTGGTTATTGACGATAGCACGTCGTAGCGCGATAGATCGTTTACGCAAACGCGAACGACGTGAACCGCCGGATAATTCCATATCAATGGATGCTGCACCCTACCTCTGGGAAACAACTCCCGGAGGCGAAGAGATTTCAGATTTGCAACGTTCACTCATCGGCGTATTAGGGGAACTACCTGATGACCAGCGTAATGCTATCTATCTTTCTTATTTTCATGATATGTCGCACAGTGACATTGCAGCCCATTTGAATAAACCATTGGGAACTGTGAAATCACACATCCGTTTGGGAATGCAGAAACTGCGTTCCATCTGGAATCAGCAACCCGATACCCGAATCGATAGTGAACGACGTTAATAAGATGAATCGTGACGAATTACTCGAACTAATCCCCGCATATGCCCTTGATGCTCTTGATGATGATGAGCGCATCGAAGTTGAAGCACTGCTAAATAAAGATGCAGAGGCTCAATCTCTGTTGCAGGAATACGAAGATATTGCTGCGATACTGCCCTTTGCTGTTCCACAACGCCCTGCTCCGGCTCATTTACGCGCTGATTTGATAGCCCGTCTATCTAAACCATCTGTGTCATTGGAGGAGCCTGTTGCGAAAAAACCGGAAACACAACCCGGGATAGAACAAAAATCGAAAGTTGTGCCATTCCCGACCAATACATTGATTACGGCTGCGGCGGCAATTCTGGTGGTTGCAATCGGTCTGGTTGCCTTCTTGCTGAACGGGAACGAAACGAGCGACAACCCCAATGAAATTCTGTTCAATGAATTGATCGAACAGGACGGGTCACAACGCTTTACCATTTCACCCGGGACGGCATCCGAAGCAACGGGGGAACTAGTTTTCTCTGCTGATGGCTCTCAGGCAGTATTACGCATCTCCTCATTGCCGGATACAACCGACGAAGAGAGCTATCAACTATGGCTCATCGGGGAAGAGCATACACAAAGTGGTGGTATTTTCCATTGGCCCGATGGACATGGACCCTATTATGTTCTGATTGACCATCCGATAGATGAACTTGTATCTGTTGGCATGTCGATTGAACCCTTCGAGGGTAGCCCGCTTGGTAATGCCCCGACAGGTGAACGCTTATTCGGTGTGGCGATTGCACAGGCACAATAAGACGATTGAACCCTTCGAGGGTAGTCCGCCTGGTAATGCCCCGACAGGTGAACGCCTATTCGGTGTGGCAATCGCACAGAATAATCCAGTAGCTTAAATTAAACTTGCTCAACCTTGACTGTGATATGGTCAGGGTTGTTTTCTTTCAGGACATAATGTGTGCGTTTGGTGACATAATCGCCTTTTTGAACATTCCCCGACCCCTGCAAACTGACATGTACCTGCACATTAAATGGACCCGGACTATCTCCGATATTGCCATCCAGTGAAAAAGATAGGGCAGAACCATCATAACTGACATCACGCAGTGTGGTTTCAGTGATTGTTTCTGCGGGCATGTCCATCAATCCGACTGATTCCAATCGAACATAGACAGTCAAGCCGGATAATGAATCTGTATTCGCCGGGAATTCGATATTGCCTGTAACCAGTGTTGCCATAAGGTGATTTCCTTTGATATTCAATTCTATGACTGTGTACGTGATTCAGTATAGGTGTGTTGTATTAGATGGGGATATGTTGCTTGCAACAAAAAAGACGACTCACATGGAAGTCGCCTTCTATATTACAATTTTCGGGTGATGAATCGGGTTATTCGCCGTGCTCGCCACCGAAACAACCATATCCGTTGTAGGAATAGTCGTCATAATACGCTGATGCTGCGGGTTCATCATCAAAACCATACATTTCAGCGATGGCTGCGAGGTCGCCTTCACTCAGGTGAGTACGTTGTCCGATTTCGACATCATCTTCTAATGGCACGATGGTATCTTCACCATTTTTAGAGAATGCCCAGGATGGATAGTGCATGATTGAACCGTAATCGTATTCACCGAGGTCTTCACCATTGCTACTTTGAATCTGGAAATTGTGCTCGTAGCCACGATAGATATTCTCGAAACGTACATCGACAAAATCATCACGGTCATTGCGGCTATGTTCATGCCATAAACCGAGTGCGTGTCCGATTTCATGAATGGTGTTACCTGTACTACATGCGGGCGCAAGGAATATGCGTTGTGCGCCGCCCTGCATACCGACATAAGATGCACAACCTGTTGAGGTCACAAAACGAATGTAGTTCGGGTATTCGCTGGCGTTGCTATCGGTGCGTTCCACAAAACGAACCTGACTATGTAATTCCCAATAAGCAATCGCATTGGTGATACGGCTTTGTTCAGCCATATTGGAATCGATGGTGTAGGGAACAAGTCCATCGGGCCACATATAATTTCCACGCGGGCTGATACCGAGACCGGATTCTGCCGGATTACTGCTAATGATAATATCGCCCTGATAAACAGCGAAACCATTGGCTTCAACATAGGTCAGAGGATAATTGCTGACATAAACTCCGTCCAGCATACCTGTGAAACTGGCGTTACGAACGATGCCAGGTTCTCCGTTTTCAAAAGCTAAGGCAAATTCGGGATAGATTGTATCGGGACTACCGCCGGGTTGTTCAGTATCAATTGTCTGACCGAAACCCTGCCAGATAGCAATCACACCGAGAACAATCATCAGGAATAAAATGCCGTACCAGTGGCGTTTTGTAAACTTGCGTTCGTCATCGTACATGATTAAACCTTTTAAGAGCTACTCTTTCTTTCTAGTATACTACGAAATTTTGCGCCGTAGGGATTCAATCGTCGGAAAAGCGGAGGTTTTTGTTCAATTAGAAAAAAACGCCCCGTTATTGGAGCGTTTCTCTTATTTGCATTATCTGTTTTTACGTTTAACGATTTTCATCACCCGTTCAAATTGTTCGCGGATAACTTTCCGTTCCGATGGATCGTAGTCTTTTTTGAGTTGATTGATACGATCTTCATAGCTTTCGCGTGTGACAAATACATCGTACATTTGCATTGTTTTCTTCCTTATTGGATGTGTCGAATGATAGTGACATCACTTTTAAATTGTGAAACTCAGGAAGAAAATTCTTGGAGGGGCGACATCTATTTGTTACTAATTTCACAATCATCATGCATCTGAAAAGAAGTTGTGTCAATGAAGGGAATCATTAATTAACACTATATTAATTTAATCGGGAGTGGCAGATAGCATTGCCTCTATGTTAACGGAAAAGAATAATGGATTTGTTGGTTAAACTGCACGGTATTTTGTTTCCCAAAATTATCAATTCAGACTAAACTAAGGTGAACAAAAATATTTCGTTATTGTAGAGCATAAAAGGGAAGCCAGATGCCACTTACGATTCGTATTGAGCAAGATGGGGAAACGAAAGAATATCAGATTTCGGGAGATGCTACCCTGGTCATTAAAGGGGAGGCACAATTTAATGAACAATCACTGGGGATTACAGGAGCGGCTGAACTCAGTCTTAGCGAATCTGCGCCCTGGGTCGATGTCGGGACAGGTGGCGGTGAAGTCAAAAACCAGGTTGCTGAGACTCTGATTATGGTCGTGACAATTCCAGAACTTAACGTTCGTCATGAACCGGATACTGACCAGGATCAATTTACCAGCATCAAAGAAGGTGCGGAAATTACGGTTTCCGGTGATACCCTGGAAAGTATTGGCTTTATCTGGCGACAAATTGTTGCTCCTGCGAATCTGGCAGGAAAATGGGTCGCACAACAGAAAGTAGGAGGAGATACAGCCTATATTCAACCACCGGACGAGGTAAAAGAAGCAACCTCATCGGGCGCAAGTGAGGGTACGGTTGAGACTAAGACCACAGATTCGAGGCTTGAGCCTCCACCTGAAACACCGGATACTGAACCGGCTGCACTGACCGGACGCTTTCAACTGGTTAAGAAGCAGGGTCCCCGGGGGGAATACACGGCACTGGCGATTGATGGAGATTCGACACCGAAACTCGGCGTGAATGTTCGTGAATTTGTCCATTTCGGTATTCCACAATGGAAATGGACGGATGTTAATACCCGTGCCAATTATTGCCAGGCAGCAAAAGATGTGGGCATGAAATGGATACGCTTCTTCACGCCCCATATCAGCTATAGCAATCTGGAAGAAAATCTAAAACGGATTCAACAGACATTAGATGTGGTTCGCGATCATGGTCTGATAGCCGTTGTGACACTGACCGATTCTCTGGCAGATGTCGGCATGTATCCGAAAGAGGATCAGGACTGGCATGACCATTCAATTGATTTCGGGCATTACAATAAAAAATATTTCAACGACAATCTCTTTAGAAATCACTATCACCCCTATGTGAAACAGGTCGTTTCCAGGTTTAAAGACCATAAAGGGGTCGGAATCTGGCAATTGATGAATGAACCCGCGATTTATCCTGCTCCGGCTTCGGATACTGATGTAGAAGGCTTTGCGCGCTGGGTCGATGAAAGCTCGAAATTGATTTATGACCTGGACACGACTCATCCGATTGCGATTGGTATGATTAATGGCTCACACATCAGACCGCCACATCAAAACCAGCAGGCATTCATTCTCGATTTTTACAGTAAACGTAAATACATCCACGTTGTGACCTGTCATGCCTATCAAAATATGGATAATGGCGACCATAACGCCTCATGGGATTTAGAAGAAGATAGTCAGGTCGATGTTGATGTAGCCGCTAAAACCGGACGGGCAATGATGTGGACAGAATTCGGTGCATCCCGGGCAGGCAACCGTACTATGGCAACCGAACGCTTCTTGAATCGACAATTGCTTCAGAATCGTGCGAGTGCTGCTTTACAGTGGGGCTTCATGGTTACAAGCAATGATACAGGCGTGGGAGACAGTAATTTCGGCTGGTCGCCTGTTCCCCATATCAATGCAGAGTACAATGAAATGAAACAACTCTACGCGGGTTATCCGGCAAAGCTGGCAAATCTCTAGGTAATTGAGGTAGGATAGGGCGCATGATGACCCTATCCTCCTATCTGCAAGGCTATCCATGACACTGACTCCCTATAAAGATACCCTGATTGATTTGCGCGTGTCCGGTGACGAATATGACTCGCTGAATGCTTATGCGAAAGATTTACCGGCGATTCGCTTATCAGAACGGGCAATTCACGATTTTGAGTTACTCGCTACCGGGGCGTTATCTCCTCTGACACAATTCATGGGAAAAGCCGACTATGAATCTGTCCTTGGAGAGATGCGCTTATCGGATGGGACACTGTTCCCCTTGCCAATTACACTGGCAGTCGATTCAGATGCACCGATTAGCCTTGATACGGATATTGCCCTGCGAACGAAGCGCAATTATCTGCTGGCGGTGATGCGCGTGGAAGAAATTTACGCATGGGATATTGCGACCCACGCCAGACAGATTTTCCACTCGGTTGAGCATCCGATGGTGTCGGATTTGTATCGACAGGGCAATTTGCATATAGCAGGGCAGGTGCGTGTCTTACGTTTGCCACCACGTTATGATTTCCCTGAATTACGCCTGTCTCCAGCAGAAGTGCGTGAGCGATTGCGTTCCATCGGGCATAAAAATGTGCTTGCCTTTCAATCCCGGAATCCGATGAATCGTGCTCAGGAAGCGATGTTACGGCGTGCGCTTGATGATTTAGACGCGAGTTTACTGTTGCAAGCGATTGTCGGGATGAGTAGCCCCTATGATGTTGACCACTATACGCGGGTGCGTTCGTATACGACCTTGCTGGAAAATTATCTCCCGAAAGAGACTACCTTGCTCTCATTATTGCCTCTGAGTGTGCGATTAGCAGGGGGCAGAGAAGCACTTTTGCAAGCGATTATTGCACGGAATTATGGTGCGACGCATCTCCCGATTGGACGTGACCATGCCAGCCCCGGCGGTGATTTTTATCCCCCTTATGATGGACATGATTTGCTCAAACAGCATCAGGACGAAATCGGAATCGAGGTCTTGCCTGACCGTGAATGGGTCTATCTGCCGGATGATGACCGTTATGAAGATAGTCAAACACTGGATGATAGTCAGCAACGGATTCATCTTTCCAGTGTGGCGATGAAGCGGGGCTATCTCGATAAGGGAAAAAAAGTGCCGGAGTGGTTTGTTCGCTCGGAAGTTGCGGATATTCTGGCGGAAGCCTATCCACCGAAGCATCAACGGGGCGTGTGTATCTGGTTTACGGGCTTGAGTGGCGCGGGAAAATCGACCACAGCGAGTATTGTAGCGGCGATGTTGCGGGCGCATGGTCGTCAGGTGACTTTGCTGGATGGTGATATTGTACGGCAGAATCTCTCGCGGGGACTCGGTTTCAGTAAAGCTGACCGCGATACCAATGTGCGACGTATCGGTTTTGTGGCGTCCGAGATTGTGCGGCATGGCGGGGTAGCAATTTGTGCGGCAATCAGTCCCTATCAGACAACACGGGCAGATGTGCGTCATATGGTAGGGGATGGTTTTGTCGAGGTCTTTGTCGATACCCCGCTTGAAGTCTGTGAAGCACGCGACACAAAAGGCTTGTATGCGAAAGCACGGCGTGGACAGATTAAAGGTTTTACAGGCGTCGATGACCCCTATGAAGTGCCGGATACGCCCGATGTGCATCTGAGAACAACGACGACAACCGTTGAGAATAACGCGCATCAGGTACTGAATTATTTGATTGAGCATGAATTTATTTTGCCTCTGGTATAGGATTGTCGCCTTATGCCTATCGAAGCCAATTGGGATATTTTTGACCCGGTGATTATCGAGACCAATCGCGCCGGAAAATTAACAGATGAGCAACGTACATTTTTACAGTATCAACTGGTCATCGCATCCCGTGATAGCAAAATAGTGATGCTGATTGTGAGCGGTTTTTTCGCGGTGATAGCTTTCCTTGCGACCCTATTGCCTATCGCGGATAGTAGTCGATTAATGGTCTGGATGGGCGTCGGTATCGCTTTTGCAGGTGTGATGATACGGTTTATAATGCTCTCCCCACCATTGCGGGATTGGCGTTTACTGAAATGTCATCAGTGGACAGGGCAGGTTGCGGTTGAGCTTGTGATGTCGGGTCCCTCTTCCAGTATGCTGCTGGTTTTAAAGGGCACGACAACCGACTTGATTTATCATATTCCATCGAAGGAACTCAAAGCAGCAATCGACACAGAAGAAACTTATCATGTGTATTATGGCGGCATGGGACGTTATGTGTATCTGCTGTCACTGGAAAAAGTGGACGGCAATCCCTCACTTGATGTCCCGTAACATAAGCCGGGCGCCCCTTTATTCCATCCAGAATTCTCTGGAAGTTGCCCGGAGGAAAAGGCTATGAAACTATGGATGCATCAATACTGATTAGCAAATTTTCGTAGGGACAACAGGCATCGACAATTCACATCACACAGAGCGGACATTCTCAAGCATTGAAAGCGCAGAATCATTAAAACATTCATGCCGGACAATACATTGGTACTGTAATCGTCCGGCACGCAAACAACGGCATCATTGCGGTTGTCTAACCTGCACCCCTGCTGTCAGATCATCCGCGCTGATAAGATATTCTGTTGTTTTGTCCCGTTATGACAATCAGTCCATCAAGCAAACAAAATACAGATATTGTGTAGGGGCGGGTCGCCGTGACCTCCCGAACAGAGAACACAACCCATCCTGACAATCTGATTTTTCGTTCGTAAAATCACACGCACTCATCCGTCGGTCTAGCTATCAAAAAACCGGATGCACACTGTATTGATTTACCGTATAGCATACTTAAACCATCCCCGTTAGCCCCCGTAGGCTGTTCAGGTCAAGTACCGCAAGCTATACTATTTTTGTTATGAGTCCTGATGGACTTTGAAGCGGGGTACGAGTACCAATCGTGCTCCGCTTGTCAGATCAGGATAGAAAAAGTGTACCCCGTTTTTCCCGTTCGTGCAAATATTTCCTGTGATAAATTTTCGTAGGGACGACATCCATGTCATCCGAAGAAATATCACGCAACTTTGAATTTCCACAAATCTAAAACAGACCGGGTGTAGGGGAGTGCCTACGTGCGCTCCCGAAGGGGTCTCGTTGATATCATCATATCTTCTGCGACAAAAACACACACATCTGAATTTCAACGCCCGACAAATTCCATCTATTGACCATCTGAAATTGCCAGATACTCCGGCTGATAGCGCAACAGCACAATATTACCGTTGTCATCACCAATGAATAATTTGGAGTGATTATCATACGGGACGATACAGGAGAAATCATAATCTAAAACGCCTTTTAGACTAATGCTACTGATGAAAGTACCGTCGGATTGCCAGAGGCACAGTGTAGAATCACGACTCCAGGAGAGTATGTTACCATCGTTTAATTGAATAGTGCGAGAAACGGAGGATGAATGCCCCTCAAGGACGGCAATGTGAGAGCCGTCTGGTTGCCACAGGCGCAGGGTAGAATCGCCACTCCATGAGAGGATGTTGCCATCTTTTAATTGTATAGTGCCATCAACATCGTCTGAATGCCCTTCAAGAATGGCAATAGGAGAGCCGTCGGGATGCCAGATGCGCAGGGTTTTATCCTCACCCCATGAGAGGATGCTGCCGTCGTTCAATTGAATAGTGCCATCAACATCGTCTGAATGCCCCTCAAGGGCAGTAATAGGATAGCCATCAGCTTGCCACAGACGCAGGGTACTATCGCGACGAATATCAAAACGACTGCCAGCAGCCCATGAGAGGATGTTGCCATCGTTTAATTGAATAGCACCAGAAATAGGGGACGAATGTCTCTCAAGGATGGCAATAGTGGAGCCATCGGCTTGCCACAGACGCAGCGCATTCTCACGCGTGGCTCTAAAACGACTGCCAGCAGCCCATGAGAGGATGTTGCCATCGTTTAATTGAATAGCACCAGAAACAGAGTTTGAATGACCCTCAAGGGTGTCAATGTGAGTGCCGTCGGGATGCCAGACGCGCAGGGTAGAATCGCCGCTCCACGAGAGGATGTTGCCATCTTGTAATTGTATTACACCAGCAATAGCGGCTGAATGCCCTTCAAGAGTGGCAAGTGGAACACCGTCGGGATGCCAGATGCGCAGGGTTTTATCCTCAGATCGGAA